>Ga0102590_1000218_pt1 | contig 150911 bp, 137 predicted proteins | sample AraplaMF_Col_mMF_FD_76859 | JGI IMG/M metagenome (GOLD analysis project Ga0102590, IMG submission 76859) | Arabidopsis root microbial communities from the University of North Carolina, USA - plate scrape MF_Col_mMF | ecosystem: Host-associated > Plants > Roots > Endosphere | place: USA...
GAGTGACGGCGTCGTATGTCTTAAGCTCGGCGCCGTGCATCCGCTTCTCCATGAACCTGGCGTAGGTCGTCCCAGTGACGACGCCGACACTCTTGCCCTGGAGGGCCTTCTCGATTTCGGCGAGGCTCTTGAGACCTGCGAGCGGAGAGTCCTTGGCGACAGCGAAATAGAGCGGTGTTGTCGCGTAGGGGATGGAGTAGTCGATCTTCTTCTGACGTTCGGCGGTGATACCAAGGCCGGAAATTATGACGTCAAAGCGATCGCTGTCCATGGAGGGCACCAGCGAACTGAACGTCTGCACTACGAATTCACACTTCAGTTTCAGCTCGGCGCAGATCCCATTGGCGATATCGGCGTCGAAACCGGTTACCGTGCCGCTGGGATCGGCCATGCTGAACTTCGGCGCATCGCCCTCCGTTCCGATGCGCAGAACGCCGTCCTTTGCCGAAGCGCCCGTCGCCAGTGCGCAGACGAGAAGGCCGGTTGCGAATGCTGACTTGATGAGATTGCTGTTGATCATGATTGTTACCCCTTTTGGTTTTCGTTGTAGCGCGCTTTCAGGCGTTGGCCGCCATCACTGTCGATAGAAACCGCTTCACCCCTTCCGTTGCGGGATTTCGAAACAGTTCCTTCGGTTCGTCATCCTGCTCAAGGCGGCCGTTTTGCAGGAATATCATCCGGTTCGACACATCCCGTGCGAACCGCATTTCATGCGTGACGAGGAGGATGGTAGCCCCCGCTTCCGCCAGCGCCCTTATGACTTTCAGCACTTCACCCACGAGCTCGGGGTCCAGTGCGGATGTCGGCTCATCGCACAGCATCAGTTTTGGTCTCATTGCCAGAACACGTGCGATCGCGACACGTTGTTGCTGCCCGCCAGAAAGCTGTTGCGGGTAGCGGTCGCGGAAACTCGCCATGCCGACTTTCGACAAGGCCGAGAGCGCAACCTCTTCGGCGTCTTTCTTCCCAAGTTTCAGCACCCAAACGAGTGCCTCGGTCACATTGGACAGGACGCTCAGGTGTGGCCAGAGGTTGAAGTTCTGGAACACCATGCCAATCTGTCTGCGAAGGTTCCTGATATCGCGAGCGTTGACGATCTGGCTCCCGCCGCGCGTGTCACTGACGACGGAGACGGCCTGACCCATGCACTCGATCTGGCCCGATGTCGGCGTCTCCAAAAAATTGATGCAGCGAAGTGCGGTGCTCTTCCCACATCCGGACGACCCGATCAGAGAAATGACCTCACCTTCTCTCATGTCGAAACTGATACCATCCAGCACCTTCGTCGATCCAAACGTCTTGGTGAGTTCGTGAACTTTTAGAATTGCGTTCATGCGCAAAGCCTTAGACCATTGTCCATTCGTTATCCCGCCACCAGTCCTTGGGAGTCCAGCTCGCGCAGCACCTCGTCAACGGCAGCCCTTGCGATCGCAACCATTTCGTCGATTTCCGCTTCCGTCATCACGAGTGGTGGCGCAAAGCCCAGAATGTCTCCATGCGGCATTGCGCGCGCAATGAGGTTGCGATTTCGCGCGGCTTGGGAGATGCGCGCGCCGACCTTCAGGCCCGGATCGAACGAAGCCCGGCTACCGCGATCGGATACGAACTCGATGGCTGCAAGCATGCCGACGCCACGAACTTCCCCGACGATCGGGTTCTGCTCGAACTCTGCCTTCAGCCGTTGCAAAAGATAAGCGCCTTTCGTCGCGGACTGGCCCGCCAGATCTTCACGCTCGACGATATCAAGCACTGCGTTCGCGGCCGCGGCCCCGAGCGGATGACCGGAATAGGTGTAGCCGTGTGAGAAGGAGCCCACACGCGGTGTCGCCTCCTCCATGACCTCGTAGACTTTCTGCGAAACGATGGCCGCCGACAGCGGTACATAGGCTGACGTCAAGCCCTTGGCGACGGTGACTAGATCGGGTTCCATCTCATAGAGATCCGAACCGAACATGGCACCGGTGCGGCCGAACCCGCAGACCACCTCGTCAGCAATCAACAGCACGTCGTACTTCTTCAGCACAGCCTGGATCTTCTGCCAGTATCCTGCAGGCGGCGGTGTGATGCCTCCCGTTCCAAGGACCGGCTCCGCTATGAAGGCGCCGACAGTGTCCGGCCCTTCGGCGAGAATGAGCGCTTCCAACTCGTCAGCGCGACGCTGTGAAAAGGCTTCTTCGGTCTCGCCAGGCATCGCACCGCGATAGAAATGCGGGACGCCGGTACGCAGAATCCCCGAAACAGGCAGATCCATGTGGTCGTGGTAGAAGCTCAAGCCCGTCATGGAACCTGAAACCACAGAACATCCGTGGTAGCCACGCTCACGCGAGATGATCTTCTTCTTTTGCGCTTTCCCGCGAAGATTGTTGTAATACCAGACGATCTTGGCCTGCGTCTCGTTCGCATCCGAGCCGGACAGCCCGTAGAAGACCTTGGACATGTTGCCTGGCGCCATTCGCACCAGTCGATCCGAAAGTCGCGCGAGCTCCTCGGTCGTATGTGCGGCGTAAGAATGATAATAGGCAAGCTTGTAGGCCTGCCGGGCGATCGCTTCGGCGACTTCAGTGCGGCCGTATCCGACATTCACGCAGTAGAGACCCGCAAACCCGTCCAAATATTCTCGGCCGGACGCGTCCCTAATACGCACGCCCTTTCCCGTCTCGACGATGGTAGGATCGGTCTCCCCGGCTGAGTAATTCTTAAGGTAGGTGAACGGATGCAGAACGGTCCTGCGGTCCATGTCAGCTATTTCAGCAATGTTGGTCATTTCTAAATTCCTCATGCGGCGAGGCCGTCGTCCGGCCGAACGTTTCTGCCGTCCCTGCCTTGTCCCTTCAGCGTAGAAGCATTGAGACGATGAATTCCGGCGTAGAGGTTGCTCAGCCGATGAATTCCTGCTTTCAATGGCTACCAAACGATGAAATCCTGCGGAGTTTTCCAATGCAGCTCGACCGCCTAGATGCTCGTCTTCTCAGCATTGTGCAGAATCATAACAGGTATAGCAGCGAGGAACTCGGTGCGATGGTCGGTCTTTCGGCCACCGCGGTGCAGCGCCGTCTCAAGCGGCTGCGTGAAGCGGGAGTCATTGAGGCGGAGGTTGCGGTTGTGAAACCCAGATCTGTCGGCCGGCCGATCGCAATGCTTGTACTGGTCACGCTCGAGCGAGAAAGAGCCGACATCGTCGACCGGTTCAAGCAATCGATCCGGCAGACGCCGGAAGTGATGAACGGCTACTATGTAACGGGAGATGCGGATTTCGTCCTGATTGTCACTGCCGAGAGTATGGAGGACTACGAGGTCTTCACCCGCAAGTTCTTCTACGAAAATCCCGATATCAAGGGCTTCAAGACAATGGTGGTGATGGACCGCGTCAAGACAGGCTTTTCAGTTCCGATCGACTTTGATCACTTCTCCTGAGATTGCCGCCGGCAGCTAATCGAATACGTCCTCTTTGCGGAAAATTCATGGTCGGCTTTCCTGGCCGGAACCAATGTCGTCCGAGCGCTGGGATCTGGACGGGCAAGCGGTCAGCATCATGAGCAAAATGCACAGCAGATTGGTCCGTTTGTGCCGTTCCGACTGAGCGATTCGCATCTGATGATAGGCGGACAAATCGCTTCATCGGAGGACACCACATGAAGATCTACAATATTGCTCTAATCGGCTTCGGTGGCGTCAACCGCGCTTTGTCCGAGCTAATCGCGACGAAGAGCCCGCTTTGGGAACGAGACCTTGGCTTTCGCCTGAACATCGTTGCGGTCAGCGATCTCCATCTGGGCTCCGTCATTTCGCCCAACGGCCTGGATGCCAAGACCCTCGTGGAGGCGAATTTCGCGAAGGGCGGTTTTGGCCAGCTCTCCGGCGGCAGCGCCGAGGCCGACAACGAAGCCATTATCAAGACGGCGCCCGCCGATATCGTCGTGGAGGCGACTTTTACGAACCCAAAGGACGGCGAGCCCGCGGTTTCGCACTGCCGCTGGGCTCTCAACTCGGGCAAGCACGTGGTCACCACGAATAAGGGGCCAGTAGCGATTGCTGGTCGCGAACTGAAGGCACTTGCCAAGGCTAACAGGGTTCACTTCGAATATGAGGGCTCCGTCATGAGCGGCACGCCCGTCATAAGGATGGCAGAGAAGACCCTTGCCGGAGCAGAGGTGAAAGGGTTTGAAGGGATCCTCAACGGCACGTCGAACTTCGTCCTCTGCCGCATGGAGGAGGGTCTCGACTTCGCCAGTGCTGTCGCGGAAGCGCAGGCCCTGGGCTATGCCGAGGCCGATCCGACCGCCGATGTCGAGGGTTTCGACGTTCGCCTGAAAGTCGTGATCCTGGCAAATGAGCTGCTGGGAGCAAATCTCAAGCCGGAGGATGTCTCCTGCCGCGGCATCTCCAAGCTTTCCCCTTCCGACATTCAAGCAGCTGCCAAGGTTGAAAGCCGTTGGAAACTGATCGGGTCCGCAGTTCGCAATGTCGACGGGACGATAACCGGCAGTGTCGCGCCCAAACAGCTTGCTCTCGGACATACGCTCGCCGGCGTCAACGGCGCTACCAACGCAGTATCGCTGAACACAGAGCTTCTCGGCCCCGTCACGGTTAGCGGCCCAGGCGCCGGTCGAATCGAAACCGCCTATGCACTGCTGTCCGACATCGTGTCTATACACAATGCCCGGTCGGCAAATTTCGCGAAGGAGGCAGCGTGATGCCCGGTCTAGCCTTGAAGCCCGCCTCTTCCAACGAGATCATCGTCAGTAATCCTTTCGACGGCAGTTTTGTCGGCGCCATCCGAGAGACCAGTGCCGACGCTGTGGACCTGTTGCTCGAACGCGCCAGGCGCGGCGCGCAGATTGCCCGATCGCTCCCCCGCCACCAGCGCTCTGCGATTCTCGAAAGGGCCACAGCCGCCATCGAAGAACGTAAGGAGGAGTTTGCGCTCCTGATCGTGCAGGAGGCGGGGAAGACAATTGCCCAGGCCCGCAAGGAGGCGACACGTTGTGTCAACACGCTGAAACTCTCTGCGGAAGAGGCCAAGCGGAATGCTGGCGAAGTCATCCCGTTTGATGCCTATGCTGGATCGGAATCTCGGCAGGGCTGGTACACCCGGGAGCCGCTAGGGATCATCGCGGCGATCACGCCTTACAATGACCCGCTCAATCTCGTGGCGCACAAGCTTGGCCCTGCCATCGCAGGCGCAAATGCGGTAGTCCTGAAGCCGTCGGAGCTTACGCCTCTATCGGCCATCAAGCTGGTGGAGGTCTTGATCGAAAGCGGATTGCCGGACGAGGTCATCACGGTCGCTGTTGGCGGCGCCGACCTGGGCAAGGCGATTGTTTCGGCAAAAGACGTTCGCATGATCTCCTTTACAGGGGGCTTTGTCACGGGCGAGGCCATCGCACGATCTGCAGGCATCAAGAAGCTCGCAATGGATCTCGGTGGCAATGCGCCGGTTATCGTGATGGAAAATTGCGAAGTTAACGCCGCCGTGGAAGATTGCGTGTCAGGTGCCTTCTGGGCGGCTGGCCAGAACTGCATCGGAACGCAACGAATTCTGGTACAGCGCTCGATCTATGAACGCTTCAAGACCGAGTTCGTGGCCCAGACCACCCGGATAAAAACCGGCGACCCGATGAACTCCGAGACTGACATGGGCCCGATGATCTCCGAAAACGCGGTGAACCGAGCCGCCGCTATGGTGGAACGAGCAATCGCTGCCGGCGCGATGCTGCTTTGCGGTCACAAGCCAGCCGGCACCCTCTATCCTCCGACCGTCCTGGAAAACGTGCCGGCCGCGTGCGACGTACTGAATGAGGAAGTCTTCGCCCCGGTCGTCATACTGCAGCCGTTCGATGAACTTGAAGAGGCAATAGAGCTGGCTAACAAGCCGGAATACAGCCTCCATGCCGGGATCTTTACCAACGATCTTGCCAGCGCCCTGGAGGCAGCAAAGCGGATCGACGCCGGCGGCGTCATGATCAACCAGTCGTCGGACTATCGGTTCGACGCAATGCCGTTTGGCGGATTCAAATACGGCAGCATGGGACGCGAAGGCGTTCGCTTTGCTTATGAGGACATGACCCAGCCAAAGGTCGTCTGCATCACGTCGCTGCAGCACTGATCGCCGGCGCCAGTTTGAACCCATCGTCGTTTTTGGAAGTCAAGATGTTCAAAGGATCCATCACTGCCCTTGTCACCCCATTTGCCGATGGGAAAGTCGATGAGGTTGCGCTTCGCAGCCTCATCGAATGGCAGATCGCCGAGGGCACGTCAGGGCTTGTCCCCTGCGGAACAACGGGGGAAAGCCCGACTCTCAGCCATGCCGAACACAAGCGAGTCGTGGAAATCGCGATCGAGGCAGCGGATGGTCGCGTTCCGGTCATAGCCGGCGCCGGCTCCAACAGCACGGAGGAAGCAATCAGCTTCGTACGGCATGCACAGGAGGCCGGCGCGGACGGTTTGCTGATCGTCTCACCGTACTACAATAAACCCACCCAGGAGGGGATCTATCAGCACTTTAGGGCGATCGACACTGCAGCTACGATTCCGATCATTGTCTACAACATCCCGGGTCGGAGCGTAATCGACATTGAAGTTGCAACGCTTGCCCGGATTTTTATGGATTGTCCGAACGTCAAGGGTGTTAAAGATGCGACAGGCAATCTCTTGCGACCGTCGCTGGAGCGTATGGCCTGCGGCAATGAGTTCAATCTTCTGACCGGCGAAGACGGCACGGCGCTGGGTTATATGGCCCATGGCGGCCACGGTTGCATCTCGGTGACCGCGAACGTTGCTCCCCGGCTGTGTGCAGATTTCCAGCAGGCATGCCTGGGAGGCGACTTTACGGCGGCACTGGCTCTTCAAGATCGACTGATGCCCCTGCATCGCGCGCTATTCCTCGAGACCAGTCCGGCTGGCGTGAAATTCGCGCTGGCGCAACTCTCAAAGATCCGAGGTGACCTGCGCCTTCCTCTCGTGGAGGTGAGCGATCCTGTCAAAGAGGTTATTACTCATGCCATGCGCCACGCCGGAATTCTGGACTAGGAGGAACGGCAAATGGGAACTGAACGCATAGAGACCGATTTGATCGGCCCCCTCCCAATCCCTGGTGACGTTCTCTACGGTGTGCATACGCGTCGAGCCGAGCTTAACTTCACCGTTTCCGGCCTTCGCCTGAAAGACTTCCCCGAACTCATTCAGTCCATGGCTATGGTCAAGAAGGCGGCCGCGTATGCAAACGCCGAGCTTGGCCTGCTTTCAGCGGAAAAAGTGTCGGCGATCTCAGCGGCTTGCGATGAGCTCATCGAGTTGAAATGCGTTGATGAGAACTTCCCGGTCGATATGATGCAGGGTGGTGCGGGAACGTCCACCAACATGAACGTGAATGAAGTTGTCGCGAACCTGGCGCTCTGGAAGCTCGGTGCGAATGTGGGCGACTATGACAAGCTTCATCCGAATGATGATGTGAACCTGTCGCAATCGACAAACGATGTCTATCCGACCGCACTGCGTCTGACCATTCTTCGTGCTTGCGAAGGGCTGATCGAGTCCCAGGTCGGGCTGCGCGATGCATTCCGCGCCAAAGCCCGTGAATATGCGACTGCGCTGAAGGTCGGCCGCACTCAGTTGCAGGACGCCGTCCCAATGACAGTCGGGCAGGAGTTTGATGCGTTCGCCGAGCTGATCGACGAAGATATCAACCAACTGCAATTCGCTTCCAGGCTGTTGAAAGAGGTTAATCTCGGCGGATCTGCGATCGGAACTTCGATCAACGTCCCCCGCGGCTTTCCAGCCGCGGCTTGCATCCACCTCACACAGATTTCTGGTATCCAGCTCATCCGAGCTCGAAATCTGATTGAGGCCACCTCCGACACCGGTGGTTTCGTTTCCATCTCCAGTGTCCTCAAGCGAATTGCTGTGAAGCTGACAAAGGTCTGCAACGATCTGCGGCTCTTGAGCAGTGGGCCGAGGGGCGGCCTCGGGGAAGTCCGACTCCCGCCCGTCCAGGCCGGTTCCTCGATCATGCCCGGCAAAGTCAACGCCGTCATTCCGGAAATGATGAACCAAATCGCATTTCAGGTTATCGGAAATGATCTCACGGTCACCCTCGCGGCAAGCGCGGGGCAGTTGCAACTCAATGCGATGGAGCCCGTAATCATCCTCAACATCCTACAGTCCATGCGGATGTTGACGCGGGGTATGGACATTTTTAAGCAGCGGTGCGTCGCCGGCATTGAAGTCGATGTCGACCGTTGCAAGGACCTCCTCGATCAGTCTCTTGCCCTTGCGACACCGTTGGCGATGCTTATCGGCTACAGTAAGGCAGCGCAGCTTGCCAAGAAAGCGCTGGCCGAAAAGCGGGGGCTGCGGCAGGTCGTGGAAGAGGAAGGCATCTTAGCCTCCAGTCAAGTTGAAGAGCTCTTTGAAGGTAGCGCGACCTTCGCAAATTTCTGATGGGTTCATCGTCCGCATAAGGGTGGGAAATGGCTGTTTTTACCGAGCTTTCTGACGAAGATCGCCAACTCATTACCGCGGCTTATGGTTTTACGTCGCTTCTGTCGGTGATTGGCATTGCGGACGGCGACTCTGAGACGACCTATCTATTTCGGACTGGGGAAGGTGAATTCATCGTTACCCTTTTCGAGAACGGAGCCCAACCTTCAGATCTGGAAAGGGCCTTCGAAACCATGGAGGCTCTTTATCGACATGGCGTCCCCTGCCCGAAGCCGCTGCGCACTGTCGCCGGCCACGCCACGTCTCGGGCCGCAGGTCGATTGGTTGCCATCGTCAGCTTCGTACCCGGCGCCTCACCCACATTTGCAAACCCGGCAAAATGCCTCAGCCTGGGCCGCGTGATGGCTGAAATACACACCGTCCTGGAACGAAAAGCGAAGTGCAAATCGACGGATCTTCCCATTGGCGCAATTCATGGCGCATTGGTCCATGAGAACGTCTTTTTCCTCGGAGAAGAAGTCAGCGGGGTCATCAACTTCAGGCTTCGGCACGAGGATGCGCTCGTGTCGGAGCTTGCTGATGCGCTTGTCGGGTGGGCGGGCGAAATCGACGGAGATCTGAACAAAGAGCGGGCGCGAGCGATGTTGCAGGGTTATCAGGGAGTCCGCGGCCTGACTGATGCGGAAAAGAAGGCGCTGCCAGGGTTCATAATGGCTTCGACATCAAAGCGATTTGCGAGCAGAAAGGAAAGTATATTACTACCGGAAATCGCCGTGTTAGCTTATCGGTCCGTAACCCCCGACATTTTAGGTTAAGCGACCCGGCTCAATCTCCATGAAATATCTTCTTGATCGAACTGACGAACAGATCCTTGTCGAATTGAAGGCTAATGCCCGTATCTCGCACGCGGATTTGTCGGCAAAGGTGAACCTTTCTCGCAACGCCGTGCGGGTGCGAATCGAACGTCTCGAACGAGAAGGCTTCATCAAGGGATATACGATCCTCACCGGGGATGGTGGAAATAGCCAAAACGTCACAACCGCATTGATTTTCGTCTATCGTCACGATCGCATGAGGGGCGGAGAAGTCATTCAGGCCCTACGGAAGATCCCAGAAGTCGTTGCTTGCGACGTTATGACCGGTGATTTCGATCTCCTCGTGCGGGTCGAGTCCCCCGAGGCCGACCGCATCCGGCAGATTTGGCAATTGATCGCCGAAATGCCCGGCGTGCGCGATACACTGACCGCGTTCGCCCTCTCCTCCGTAATCCGGAGATAATTCGGTGTGAATGGGGGCGGGCAGGTGTCCGCCGCACAATAACCGCCGGTCGGAACTCGATTGGCGAACGCCGCTCCTTAACGAGCATCAGCAAAATTGCGCCACCATCGCTGTATGCGAGCGCATTCTGATCGGTCCGGCGGGCAGCCCATCCGAGCGGTTCCTTACTTGGTGAAGTTTCGAATGAAGACGCTCCCAGACGGGCGCACGGCTTGACATCGTCAAGCGGACTTGTCCTTGTGGATCATGTATTGAAGCCGACGTCTTCAGCTCCGGAGGTTCGTGTCGTCGCCCTCACACGGCGGAGAGTAGGTTCTCCGCCGTTTTATCGCTCGTTGTTGTCCAGGCCGGTCGGTCGCTACGCTGGCGTACCGGAGGCGGCGGAACTGGTTAGTTGACAGTGACGTAGATCTTCCGGACCGTGTCCACGGTGCGCCAGGTGCCGATGAATCCCGGTTTCATCACGAAACTATCGCCTGCTTTGTAGGTCACCGGTTCACCGCCATCCGGGGTGATTTCCACGACGCCTTGGAGAATGTGGCAGAATTCGAATGTCTTTCCCTTAACGGAGCGCGTTAGGCCCGGTGTCGCTTCCCAGACGCCGGTGTGAATCATGTCGTCCCGCGCAACGTCTTGGGGCCAGCTCTTGAAAGATGGATCGCCGGAGATCAGGCGCTCCGGCCCCGGCTTGGACTCGCGCGGCGTTTCCGTGCTGTTGGGTACTATTGTCTTGAGGAGGGACATGTTTTCTCCTTGCTCTCCTGGTTGCAGCTTCAATAACCGCGGTCGCGGTCGACGAGCCCGATCGGGTCGAAACCGTCGCGAAGGCGTTTGATGTTGTCGATAACGGCGCCGGCCGCCGTCTCTGCTTGCGTGACGCTTGCGATGTGCGGCGTCAGGATGATCTTCGGATGCCTCCAGAATCCATGCTCGGGGGGCAAGGGTTCAGGTTCGGTCACGTCGATGACCGCGCCCGACAGATGTCCGGCGTCGAGAGCTGCAATGAGCGCGTCATGATCGAGTTGCGCGCCGCGCCCCACGTGGACAAGCGCCGCACCCGGTGGGAGGGTCGCGAAGACCCCGGCGTCGAGTAGTCCTCGCGTCTCTTGGGTCAGCGGCAGGAGACAGATCAGGATGTCGGTGCGCGCGAGGAACGGCGTGAGCCCGTCCGGGCCGTGATAACAATCAACGCCATCCACTTGTCGTTCCGAGCGGCTCCAGGCGGCAAGTGGAAAGCCGAAGGGTATCAGTCGCTCAATAGCGGCCTGGGCGAGCATGCCAAGGCCAAGGATACCGATCCGCTGCTCGCCAGCTTGCCGCACAGGAAGCGGGGTCCAGGCGGCTTCGGCCTGCTGTTCGATATAGGCCTTCAACTTGCGGTGCAGGGCGAGCACGGCGAGCGTGACATATTCTTGCATCATCCGCACGATACCGTCCTCGATCATGCGGACGAGCATGACGTTTGGCGGAAGCGATTCTGGCTTGAATTGATCGACGCCGGCACCGATCGAGAAGACAGCCTTCAAGTTCCTGAAACGATGGAGATCGGGCGGCGCAGTCCACGTGAGAATGTACCGGATTTCGTCCGGATCGCGCTCCGAAATATCCATCACGAAGGGTAGATCGGGCAGGTCGCGTGCAAAAGCCTCCGCGAAGACGCGGCCTCGTTCTCGATCCGAATTAAACCAGAAAACCATAAAGCTCTCCTAGTGTTGCAGCGTCTTGGCAAGCCGCAGGATCATCTCTTCGCAGGCAGCAAGTTCGTCGAGGCGGATGAACTCATCAGCGCGGTGGGCGCGGGAGATGTCCCCGGGACCACAGATGATCGCGTCGATGCCGGCTGCCTGATAGAGTCCGGCCTCAGTGCCGTAGCTCACGGCAGCCAAGGTCTGCGCTGAGGTTAGCTCCTCCATCAGCCGAGCGAGTGACGTGTCTGCATCAAGGGAAAGCGCTGGATAGGTGCTGCTGGTTTCCCACCTGACGCGGAATCCGTCTTTCGCCAAGGCCTCGGCCGTTGCCTTGATATGTTCCAGGAGAACTGTCGGCGATACGCCGGGCACCGCACGACCTTCCAGTTCCATGATGCAGAGATCCGGGATGATGTTGACGCTGCGTCCGCCCGTGATCGTTCCGATCTGTAGCGTAGAATACGGCGGCTCGAAGTTCTGATCCAAGGCGCTGTCTCGCAAGGCATCAATGGTCTTAAGAGTCGCATTCATCACCGCAGTCATGGCGTGGATCGCGTTCAGGCCCTTATCAGGGCGCGACGAATGGCCGGTCGTGCCATGGATTTCGATGCGGGCGGCGGCCTTCCCCTTGTGGCCGCGGATCGCCACCATACTGCTTGGTTCACCGATGATTGCTCCCAAAGGAGGTGCGCACAAGTTCTTGATCTGCTGCAACATATGCGGTACGCCGCGGCAGCCGGCTTCCTCGTCATACGAAAAGGCGAAGTGAATCGGGCGCCTCAATGGCATTTTTGCTATAGCGGGAAGTCCGGCAAGCGCGGCGGCAAGAAACCCCTTCATATCGGAGGCGCCTCTACCAAAAAGCCGATCACCGTCAGCCCGCAGGCGGAAGGGATCCGACGTCCAAGTCCGTTCGGAGGCCGAAACGACATCCATGTGCCCGGAAAGAATGTAGCCGGGCTCATCTTTCGGGCCGATGGTGGCGAACAGGTTTGCCCTATCCCCTTCCGGACCCGGCAAGACAGTCACGGTGGCGCCATGACTTTCGAGATAGCTCTTCACCCATTTGACGATGTCGCCATTCGGAGTCCCGACGACGGACGGAAAACCGACCAGTTGCTCCAGTATATGCTTAGCATTCATCGGAGGTTCTCCATCATGTGTAGGGCACAACTGCTGCATGGCAGGCTCCGTTCGGAGCAGCGGTGGCGCGGTCATCGTTCGGGTATCCCTTCCCTGTCTGGGGCGGCCAAACCGGCCGGCGCATTGTCGGTATCCGGTTCCCAACCGCACCCGCTCAATACTGCCCAGGCCAGCCCATCGGGCTGATAAGCCAACGTCGCCGGCTCCATTAATCCGATATCCAACCTAATCTCACCTTGTCGCCAAAGCCTAAAGATGGCAATTAATCCCAGATGAATAATCACTTCAGGTAGACGTTAATGCTCACGTCCGACGATCTTGCCTTCTTTTCGGTCCTCACCACCTCCAAATCCCTCGCTGAAAGCGCGAGAAAGCTGAACGTCACCCCTCCGGCGGTAACCCAGCGCCTGCGCGCGCTAGAAGAGAAAGTCGGGGTAAGGCTGATCGACCGCTCCGGGCGCCACCTGCGTCTTACCGAGGAGGGCTCACTGGTCGCTTCCCACAGCGTCATCGTCAGCGATGCCATAGACTCTCTTACCGAAGCCCTCGCTGATCGCAAGGGTGCGGTCCGCGGGCATCTCAGGGTCGCAGCACCTCACGGTTTTGGTAGGATCTACGTCGCCCCGGTCGTGGAGGCTTTCGCTCGAGAGCATCGCGGTGCCACCACTACCCTGCAACTGTCCGACCATCCCACGGCATTGATCGTTGACAGCTATGAGGTCGTTGTTCACATCGGAACGTCCGCGCATCTGGATCAAGTCGTGACGACGCTGGCGCCGAACAACCGGATTCTCTGCGCAAGTCCCGAATACCTAACTTCGGCTGCTCCCATTACTACGCCCGCCGATCTGGCGCGACATCGCTGCCTTGTCGTTCGCGAGAACGAGGAGGACGTAACGCTCTGGCGGTTTAAGGGATCACGGCAGGAAAGTGCGACAGTGCGCGTCAACCCCGTCATGTCGAGTAATGATGGCGCCGTTATTCGGGATTGGGCGCTGGCGGGTCAGGGCATCATGATGCGCTCCGAATGGGCCGTTGCAGAGGACCTGGCCGAGGGACGGCTGAGGCAGGTACTTCCCAACTGGAAGCTGCCGTCGGCCGATATCGTCGCCATCCTCGGATCGCGGCACGGACGAAGTGCGCGCACTGCCGCTTTCCTGACGATGCTTCGTCAGTCGCTGAAACCACTGCCCTGGAGCGCCGATCCTGCGGAGAAGCCTGGTCAATAACCGAGGATCGACTTCGTTTCGAGATACTCTTCAAGCCCATATACGCCATACTCGCGGCCGTTGCCCGACCGTTTGTAGCCGCCGAAGGCGGCCGCTCCGTCCCAAGCCGGATAATTGATATGGACCTGACCGGCACGGATGCGAGTGGCGACCCGGCGCGCACGCTCCGGGTCTGAAGACTGAACATGAGCGCCCAATCCGTAGACGGTGTCGTTAGCAATCGCGATTGCCTCTTCCTCGTCCTCGTAGGGCATGATCGAAAGGACCGGACCGAAGATTTCTTCACGAGCAATCCGCATGTGGGGCGTCACCTCGGAAAAGATTGTCGGTTGCGTGAAAAAGCCGCTAGTCAGGCCAGCCGGCCGGCCCAAACCGCCGCACAGCAGCTTAGCGCCGTCATCGATACCGGCCTGGATCATGACCTGTACCCGCTCGAACTGGGCACGATTGGCTATGGGCCCCATGTCCGTCGCAGGATCAAGCGGCGCGCCGACACGAATGGCACGCCCTGCCGCGCTTGCCAGTTCCTCCACTTCGCCGAGCCGATGTGCAGGTACCAGCATGCGCGTCGGCGCACTGCACGACTGGCCGACATTGCGCATTCCGGCGAACACGCCCTTCGCTACCGCCTCGCTGAAATCGGCATCGGTGAGCAAGATGTTCGGTGACTTGCCGCCGAGTTCCTGAACCACCCGCTTCACGGTCGGGGCGGCGGCCTGCGCGACGAGTACCCCTGCGCGGGTGGAACCGGTGATCGAGATCATGTCGACGTCGCGGTGGCTGGCGAGCGCTGCGCCTACGCTCTCGCCAGTGCCGTTGACCAAATTGAATACGCCCGGCGGAGTGCCCGCATCATGCATCAGTTGGGCAAAGAGCAGAGCGCTAAAAGGTGACAGCTCACTGGGCTTGAGGACGATGGTGCAGCCTGCTGCGATCGCGGGGGCGACCTTAGCCGTGATCTGGTAAAGCGGCCAATTCCACGGCGTGATCAAAGCGCAAACCCCGATCGCCTCTTTAGCGGTCGCGGTTCGCCCGTCAACCGCTACAAAACGGTACTTCTCGAGAATTTCAATTTGGACACGAATGTGCTCCGCCGCGAACGGGACCTGTGAGGCGCGCGCGAAGCTAATCGCTGCCCCCATTTCCATGACGAGGGCTTCTGCGAAAGTCTCCGCCCTTTCCTTCAAAAGCGAATACATCCTGCGGAGCAGACCAATCCTGTCGGACACAGAAGCTTGGGAAAAAGTGAGAAAGGCCTGCCGCGCAGCTGCAACCGCGACATCGACGTCTTGAGCGCCGCCCGCAGCAATATGCCCGACAACGTGCTCCGAGGCGGGATTCACGACCGGCAAACGGGTTGGATCGAGAGCGTCCTGCCATCTTCCACCAATGTAGAACTGGTGCTCGCGTTCGGTCTGCATTTCTCACCTCGCGTCAAAACATTGCGGCAATTCCGAGCCGCCCTAGAAGATGCCTGGCAAGACGCGAGCATGACAATTTACCTGTGCTGAATGGTTACTTAAGAAGCGTGTTAACGAAGGGGCTGTGTGGGTTGGTGAAAATGATTAAGGTTTTCGTCGCTTATCATCTCGGCCACTACTGAGGCCAGAAAAGGTTCGGAGCGACCGGCGCCTAAGCGAAAATCTTGACGAGAGAATCGCCCTTGCGGAAAACCAATCCGCTTGCCTTTTCAGAAGCGCTCATTATTCGAATTGGTATGGTCCGGCCAATTCAATTGGCCCCGAAAAGCTCGCCGAGCCAAGCCATCTGCTCGCGCTCCTGGTAAACTTGGCCACCCTCGTGATTGTTGAAGTCGTATTCCACCATCCGCTTTTCACCTCCATAGACATTGAACGCCGCGTATACTGTCGAGGGCGGACAGACTTCGTCCATCATGGCGACCGAAAACAGTGCGGGCGCGTTCGACAACCGCGCAAAATTGACGCAGTCAAAATAGGTTAGCGTCTCGAAGACTTTTTCCTTCTTGTCGCGATGCTGGGCCAAGAACTGCACGATCTCGGTATAGGGTTCTCGTAACGCCACCTGGACCGCGCGTGGAAAGTCACACAGAAATGGGACATCAGGCATAACCGCCTTGACGCGCGGGTCGAGACCCGCGACAGCATCGTAAACTTAACGAAACTCGGACATCGATATTAGATGACGGGTCATGACGAACCGTGATCCGCTCTATCGCCGCCACCGCTTTCCCGCCGAAATTATCGCCCACGCCGTCTGGCTCTATTTCCGATTCCCTCTCAGTTTGCGGATGGTCGAGGACATGATGGCGGCACGCGGGATCATCGTTTCACATCAGACGATCCGGTCATGGGCTGAGAAATTCGGACGTGCCTTTGCCAACGAAATCCGCCGCCGTTCAGCCGGTCGGCTTGGCGACAAGTGGCATCTCGATGAAGCCGTCGTTTCGATCGGCGGTGAGAAGCACTGGCTCTGGCGCGCCGTCGATCAGGATGGTTTCGTTCTTGAGGTGCTGGTTCAAAGTCGCCGAAATGCCAAGGCGGCTAAGCGCCTGATGCGCAAACTGTTGAAGGGTCATGGCCGCGCGCCGCGTGTAATGATTACCGACAAACTTCAATCCTACGAAGCCGCAAAGCGAGAGATCATGCCCGGCGTCGAGCACCGCGCCCACAAAGGCTTGAACAATCGAGCGGAGAATTCCCACCAGCCAATCCGGCGACGAGAGCGGATCATGAAGCGCTTCAAATCGAAGCGACATCTGCAACGCTTCGTCTCTATCCATGATCCGATTGCCAACTTGTTCCACATCCCCCGACACGACGTCACCTCAAGCCATCATCGGGAACTGCGTACTGCGGCGATGAGCCTATGGACGCAAATCGCTCGGGCGTGAATCCCGAAAGCCTCCACAGACCGCTATTCCTCCGGACTGTTAAGTTTACGATGCCGTGCTGACGGTCGGCTTGGCAACGATCATGTTGAGATCAAAACCATCACGCCGTTCAAATCCAAAGACGAGGTTTTCGTGAAGGTCTCTGGCAACTTCAGCAAGCTCCTCGTGGTGAAGATCAACGCCGACTTCGAAGTCTCATCCCGGATGGTTGAGCGCAAGAAGCTTCCCAAAACAACGAAACCTCTCCTGAAGATAAAGTGGAACGATCTGCCTCACGCCAAATGACGGCCTAGTCGGAAACGCAGGTGGAGTCATGTGGCCATTTTTCTTGGCATCGCCTCGAGTTCGGATAGTGAGCGCCTCTGTAGCGAATGATGCATATCGATATCGTGAGAATAGGTCAGGAAAGGTCTGAAAGACTAAAATAAAAAGACGGCGTCACGCCTGCGTCGAGATGCAGCCATAAGGTGCATTAATGATGAATTAAAACGCAATTTGACGTGGAGCGGAATTCTGCGATGCTTCCCTTGGGCAACTGAGGGGTTATCCGTGAAAATGTATCTACTAGCTCGACGCTTCGGCGCCGTGACAATTTCGCTTGCGTTGGCGAGCTGTACGACGACGCCCGCAGAGTTCAACAAAAAGCCATCGGCCGTAAGCAAAGCCGCGCTTTGCAAAACGGCCTTGGAGACGCAAGATCCGGCGTTTCAGTTCCAGCTCGTGGCGGAAGTGAACCGACGCGGGATGAGCATGTTGGAATGTCAGCAGATGGTCGCTCAGCAACAGCAAGCCGCCGCTGTCCTTGTTGGGCTCGCATTGGTCGGGACGGCCGCGGCTGTATGCGCAAATGGCAACTGCGGGGGTGGTTATGCGCCATACAGGCGCTACCCCGGCAACTGCTATTCCTATTATGACCGCGCTGCGGACGGGAGCTTGTGCGGAAACAGAAGTGCCATGTCGCGTCCGGGAGGTTGGTAATGTGGAGAGTGATGGCCCTGTTGTGTGCGACCGCCCTGCTGGTGCCAAGTCTCTCAGGGCTGACCTTCGCGCAGAGCTTCGGCGGGAATTAATGCGTCGACAGTTGCGAGGGACGCAGGGCCGGCTATGAGTGGGTGGAGGACAATGGCATTCAAAGCGAGGATGAATGTTCGGGTAAGTCATCATCTTTTGAAGAAGGATGTCGGACTTATGTCCAGGAGCCGGACCGCGGCGCCGAATACGATGACGACGGAAATGAGATTGACGAATAGCACTTAGTGGCTAGCTTCTTTTGCATGTTCCTGGTGGCTCTCCTCCTCGGTGGCTGCGCTTATTTTACCCCGCACCTCCAATAAAGCATACGGTGATCGAGTATGACCCTGCTGCGGGACCGAAACCCGAAACCAATGCCGGCGGCGACACCATGATAACCACCGACACCGCAACCCTGCTCGAAGACGCCGCCAATGGGATCGCGGACGTCTCCAGGCCCGACTTGCAGATCATGCTTCGCCGCGCCGCGCTGCTGTTGCGCAACTGTGGCTCGATCGCCTTCGACGACGATATCGAAGAAGCCCTTCGGGACCTTTCAGGTGAGTTCGGCAATACGCGCAATGATATGGTTCGCTTCATCGTCCGGGAGTGGATGGAGAAGAACACTTATCTGCCAGTGCACGAGCTGGAGGAGGACGGCGAAGTGGACGGGACAGCCTGAATGACCGAAGATCGAATTCAATTGTGGCTCGCGCTACCAGGCGTCGCTTTCCTTGAATCCTGTTCCGACTGATCCGGCCTAGAGGATCTCGACGCCCTTGCGCGCCACCAATGAAAGGCCCTGACCTGGCGGAATGCTAACCTTGATTTCTCGTAGCCGACGATTGCGAGGCTGTGCTGAACTCGAAGGCTGGCAATTGGTTGAACATACAGCCGAGGCCAAATCGCTCGAGCATCTTTCGGAGCTGCACCTAGTCCGCTAAATCCTATACAAAGTTCACGAAAAGTCGAACCGCTTCAGCATCTCCTTTAGTTCAACGTTCCGTCGCTGGAGTTTCTGAGCCAGCTCACTTTTCGGCGTTCTGATGCCCTCATCGAGACTTGCCACGTCATCGAAGAAGTCTTCCAGCGTTTTCCCAAGGTTAGCCATAGCACAAGCCCCTGGGGCTAAGCGAAATTCAAGGTGTTCGACACTAGGGGTTGAAATACAGCGAATTTTGGTACATTGTAATAATCAGAGGGCAATCTCCACAATTTGAGATCGTCGGTAGTAAGCCGATGTATTCGTGCGTCTGGCGATACCAGAATATGCGCCTGAAGCTGACGTTATGAAGGTTTTGCGTAAGCGAAATAACATTGAGGCGAATTGGATTATCGGAAGTTGCTTTACGCAAGCACATAATTGCTGCCGAAGAAGTTTTTCAGGGAGAGAACAATGTCATACCCGGAAGATTTCGCAAGAATGGACGGTTGGTCGGCCGCAGATGTTAGCGTTCGCCTAAACAATAGCGCCGGGCGAGGATTTTTATCCTATCTGAAATCAAATGGCGTTGATACCGTCATTCGCTACTACGCAAGCTCTGTCGTCCAAAAACGATCACGCCTGAAGAAGCAAAATTCCTGTCCAGAGAGGGATTTGGGATACTGCCTGTCTTCCAAGACAGTAGTCGGAGCATCGCCAATTTCACGAGGGAAGCCGGAATCGCAAACGCGAAAAGTGCTATCGAATTTGCAAAGCGCATCGGTCAACCAAAACGAAAAGGTAGCACAATCTTGTTCGCGGTGGATGCCGACTATAATGCGGCGGAGATTGACGGCCCGATCTTTGCATACTTCAATGCAATTAAGGACGAGATGGACGGTGACTTCGCAATTGGCGCCTACGGCAGCGGGGCTGTACTGTCGAAATTGGTTGCCGAACGCCTGATCACCGTCCCGTGGATTTCAATGTCACGGCTCTTCCTCGGCACCGAGCGATACTTTTACTCCAACAGGTGGGCGATGCGCCAAGTGCCGCCCGAAGCGACGCATCCTGGCTCCGGCGTTGGCTATGATCGCAATGTCGTTAGGGTGTCGCGCGAGGAATTGGGAGCCTTTCAGGTAGACGACGCCGGAGACGGCTCACTCGCTTGGGACCGAGATGCCGATGCAACGTTGGGAGGCGCCGCTGGCATCTCAATCGTGGATTTGAGCGCGGGAACTAATCGGCTAGTGACAACGGAGGGGTTACGGCTTCGTGCCGCGCCAAATGGAACGATCATCCGAGACCTTACGATCGACGAACCAGTAATAGATCTCGGTGATGCTTCGGAGGATGGCTGGCGCAAGGTGAAGATCGGCACAGAGGAAGGGGTAGTTTTCGGCAAATATCTCCGCAGCCCGGGCCGTCCAGAAGTCGAGGCACTGCTGCGCTCAGCGATTAATGAATGGGTGCGTTTCGAGAAAGGGCGGGCCGATGAAAAGGCGGCCCCATACTATAGTTATGTTCGCGAAATGTGGGCAGCGATCGGTGAACCATATGATGGTCGCAGCCTCTATCCAAATGGTGAAGAAGTGCCATGGTCGGCGGCGTTTATTTCCTGGATTGTTCGCAAAGCCGGCTCAGCCTACCAAAATTTCCAGTTTGCAGCGAGCCACTCTGTTTTTGTGAATAATGCCATCAAAGCACGTGTCACTAACCGATTGGACAAACCGTTTTGGGGCTACCGCATCACAGAGGAGAAACCTCAACTAGGTGACATCGTTCAGCGCAACCGCGGCGCCGGGCAATTCACATACTCCTATGCTGAAAATCACGCGGAGTTTAGCAGTCATTCAGACATCGTTGTCGAGGTTACACCTGACGTCGCCCGAGTCGTTGGCGGCAATGTTGGAGACACGGTTTCGTTTGGTGGCGATCTGCAAGAGTATGACTTAGACGGGGATGGCTTCATCAAGCCGGGTCAGAAAGTCATTGCCCTCCTGAAAAACCGAGCCGGGCTCTAAGGGCTATGAGTGAGGGGATGGCCAGATGGATCTGCGTTTTAGTCGCCATAAGCCTTAATCTAGGTTTAGTCGGCTTGGTACAGGCGCAGGAGGCTTATCGTCTGGAACGGATGGTTACGACACGCTCGCTATTTGGAGAGAACCTGAATGGAAGCGTAGCTGATTTGCTTGAGGATAAATCTGTCGGGGCGTTGTTTGGATTGGGTTTAGGGGCAAATGCAGGCGTTTTCTTCTCTGAATTGAGCGAGGCGCAGAAGCGAGGCATCATCGAGCGCGCCTATCCTGATCTTGCTGCGAAATGGCCCACGACGACGCTCTTCGTCTGCTGGGAAAATTTCTCCGATGAGTTCATTGCCGACCGTGACCTAGTCCGGCGGACCATCGAAGCGACCTGGCAGGCTGCCTCGGTTCTAACCTTCGAGGGTTGGGATGCCTGCCAAGACGAATCAGTTGGCATCCGAATCGCTGTCAGAGATGTCGGTCCACACGTGCTGAAGCTCGGCAAGAACATTGATAAGTTGAAGGACGGTATGGTGCTTAACTTCACCTACACCGTCACCGAACCGGGCTGCTTGATCTCGGAGGATACCCGGAAATGGTGTATTCGCACCAGTGCCGTGCACGAGTTCGGTCATGCGATCGGCTTCTCTCATGAGCAGAACCGGCCCGACACGCCCTCCGATTGCCAAAGGTCGCAGCGTCCGCAAGGGGACAACGGCACTGACATCGGCATGACGCCTTGGGATCCGCATTCCGTGATGAACTATTGCAACGACATTTTCCTTAACAACGGTGTGTTGAGCGGTTTCGACAGGGCTGCCGTTCAAAGGATTTATGGGGCAGTTTGATGCGACCCTTCCGATCAGGCATTTTGGTGTCAATGGTTGTTTTGGCGATGGCGCCGGCGCAGGCCACCGAACAGCAATTGCACCAAAATGTGCAACACAGCCTAGTTCAGTTGACGACCACTGGAACGGCGCGCATCGGGCCGTTCACCGGCACAGAAGTAAGTGGTAACGGCACCGGATTCTTCGTCGGTTCGGATGGCTACATTCTGACGACGGCACATCTTTTCGACCAACTGAAAGAGGCAAATGCCGCTAACGCCTCGATCAAGGCGAAATTCGAAGGTACTGGCACCGGCACTGTCCAAGTGGTCTACGTTTCGGAACTAGCCAGCCTCGATCTGGTGTTGTTGCGAGCGATAGTCGACAACGGCATCCCCGTCCCGCCCTCGCTCGAGATTGGCGACAGTAAGGACGTCGACCTGAACGTGCCGGCGCTTCTTACGTCCGGATATGACACAACCGGCTATCGAAAAAAGGCACTCGATTTCAACAGCACCTCCAACGCTCTGGCCGCCTTCGCCTGGACGGTGAATGGCAAAACCAACCCCGGCGCCAGTGGCAGCCCGGTCTACATCGACAGTGGCGGCAAGCCTATGGTCGTCGGAATCCTTAGCGCCACGGCGAGGGACGATGCCGAACTGTCGCTGATGATCCCGATCGAGTATTCCTTTCAACTGATCGGTCAGTTCAAGATGAAGGAGTTGCAGGAAGAGGTGGCACGGCTGACGACCATGCTTGGCAAGGCAAACAGGACCAACCCGCCCTTGAATTCCCGGGTCGACGACATCGAGAAATCGGTGAACGAGATCAAGGAAAGCTTCAGTTGGACCGCCGAAACCGACGACGACCGCGGCACTTTGGTGATCAAGTACCATAAGGTCATTAGCGATGGCCCGCAGATTGATCAGATCAGCGTCAAGATCCAACCCTACACGTTCGGTAGCGACAGCTCTGGCAACGCCAGCACCGCGCAGCCGGAAATGACTTGGAACACCCAAACACTGCCGCGAAAATCTCTGGAGTCGGAAGAGCGCACCGGCACCTTTGTCATGGACGAGTTCAAGAAAAAGCTGACCGATGTGATACTAAATAGGGGCAGCCCCGCCACAAATCGTGACCCGTTCCGCGACGTAGTCGTCAGAATCAGCGCGGATACTGGCCAAACATTCTTCCAGACCGAATTGATCATTGAGCCGAAGTTCAGCTGGAACTTCCAGAGATGACCTCCCACCACGCAGTGTTCCAAGGAAAGGCAGCCCAATATGGCCCTGAAACGACTTATCGTACTGCTGGGATTGGCGGTGGCCACAGGGTTAGCACCGCTTCCGGTGGCGGGGGCCGTGATTTATGACTTCACCCCTACCGGCCTGCTGACCCGTGCCGCCGCGCAGGGGCTGCCCTTCCCGCCGGCGGCTGTCACCGCTTTCGATGACATGGTCTTCGCCGCTGGCGACACCGACGGCAAAGGAAAAATCCTCCGCCTCGATGCATCGACACTGCATGTCAGCTTGACGCGGGATCTAGATATCGTCCCTAGCGCCATGGTGGCGAATTTTGACCAGACACTGCTGTTCGTGATCGGGACGCTGGACAATGGCTTCACCCGCATCGAGGTGCGCAACACCGATCTCAATCCGGTTGGTGGGATCACAGTTGGCGTACCGATGCAACATCCCTCGTTGACGATAACGAAGAGCGACATCCTGGTCGTCGGCAGTCTTCCCGGATCGGCTGGACCCGGAGCGGTGATCGCCTTCGACATGTCGCGGCCGGGCGAGCCAAAGCCACTGCCTGATCTGCCTGACGTCTATGGGCAAACCGGCGTGGCCCAGGCCTGGTTTGACGGCACTGCTGAAGGGGGGACGCTTTTCGTCAACACCGCACTACCTCCGTCGCTGATTGCGGTCGCGACCGAACGCAGGGCGGCCGGCAGCAAGCTGAGCAGCCTCAACTTCAACGATCCAGCGCCGGTGCCGATGATGGCCAACCTGTCTAGCCGCCCGTGCCTCACCGGCGACGCCGTAGCCTGGTTCCTGGTTGCATCGAGCGGTAAGCTGTTTTTGGTCACGTATGACCCCGGCTCTAATTTTAAATCGCTCGACATCGTCTCGCTGAGCGAAACCAACCTCAAGAATGAGGGCGCATATAATCCTCCATACTATAACGACACCAAAGTGCCGACGAACGTCGGCCTGCTAGCCAGTTCCTGCGATATGGGTGTGATCTTGATCGGTAACCGCAACTCGCGCCAGGTAGAGCAGTTCGCCGTGAACCCCAAGGCCAAACCCCCGACGCTAGAAAAAGTGGGCCAATTCTTGCTGGACGAGGCGCCAGATCGCCTGGTTGTGACGACTTCGGGACAGCATGGCTACGCAGTCTCGGCCCGAACTAACACGCTCACTCGGTTTGATGCTGGCGGCGAAGTGACCGGGACCGAAACGGCGCGGACGCTGCAGCGTCTATTGGTTGAGAAGGGCTTTTCGGTCGGTCCCATTGACGGACAGATCGGTGTCCGAACTCTCGACGCCATCACCCGGTTTGAGCGCAGCAACAATGTCACCCTCGACATCAGTCGCGACCTTGGAAGGGCTTTCGAGACGCTTCAGGCAGCCCCAGAACAGTAGCACTGCTTTCATGCAAGTCAGCGCGATCAACTCCAAAAGGAATGTCAAGATGAGAGTGCGCCCCAAACTCCTCGCCACTGCCGCCCTCGCCTTGGAGCTGGCGGCCGGCGCCGCAAGTGCCCAGAGCGTTATGCAGGGATGGACAGACGATGAGCGCGAGGCAATGTATTACGGCACGCAGGGCTCGCGACTGATCCCTAAGACTTGGCTAGACGCCTTGGTCATGGACGACGGCAAGCACTTCGGCTCGATCGAGAACCTCGCTTCCTACGGGCTCTTGCCGCCGCCGGACGGCGGCGCCAGCAACTATCCGATTGGCATAGCCATCGATCAGCAGGCGGACGGAGATTTTAGCTTCTCCAAACTACGTTGGTACAAAGGCCAGGGCGACCGCGACACAACCGCCGAGCCTTGGGCAGGACTCAATTGCACCGCGTGCCATACCGGCGGCTACACGGTCGCAGGACAGATGAATATAATCGACGGCGCTCCTAGTCTCTTCGACTACCAGAGCTTCGTCGAGGGACTAGACAAAGCGATGAAAGACACCCTGAGCAACTCTGATCGCTGGACGCGCTTTGTCGATGACGTCCTGGATGGACGAAACACGCCCGAAAACGCCGCGATGCTGAAGGCGGCCTTCACCTCGCTGCTCGCCTGGGAAGAGAAGACCGACCAGATGAACCAGACGCCTCTAAGATATGGCCGTGGTCGGGTTGATGCGGTGGGCCATATCCTCAACCGGGTGTTGATGTTTGCGGGGGCGCCGGTCAACGCCGGAAATGCCTCGAATGCGCCGGTCAGCTACCCGTTTCTGTGGAACATCTGGAAGCAGCACCGGGTCCAATGGAACGGCTCGGTGACCAACAGCCGCATCAAGATCGGCGCTGGGTGGGTCGAATATGGTGCCCTGGGTCGCAATACTGGTGAAGTACTTGGCGTCTTCGGCGATATCGTCTTAAAAGACAAATCTCTGCTCAGCGGGCTAATCGGCTACGACTCTTCGGTCGATGTCCGCAATCTGATGCGAATGGAGATCCTGCTACAGAAGCTGGAGCCGCCAGCCTGGCCCGACGCCTTCCCCACCCTCGTGCCGGACAAGGTGGCGCGTGGCCAGACCGTCTTCCGCAATCGCTGTGCCAGTTGCCATTTGACCCCAGACATGCAAGGCGATGGCCAGCCGACCGAACGGATGATTCCGCTGATCAACACCCCGCCGGAGGACCTCACCGACATCTGGATGGCCTGCAACGCCTACGTCTACGACGGCCCTACCGGCCCGTTGAAAGGCGCCGAGGATCTTGAGGGCAATATCCTGGGCGACAAGGCACCAGTGTTCAGTATGCTCGGCACAACGGTCCGTGGTGCACTGGTCGGCAGCAAGCTCGACTTGCTGAAGGAAGTCGGGCTGACCTTCGCCGGGATCGAGCGGCTGCCGGAAGTCAGCGCTGCGCCCAGCCCGTTCGATCCGCGCGCCAACGATCGCAAGCTTTGCATGAACACGCCAAATGTCGGTATCCTCGCCTACAAGGCTCGACCACTTGATGGCATATGGGCTACTGCCCCTTATCTTCATAACGGATCGGTGCCAAATTTATGGCAGCTATTACTGCCTGCAGATCAGCGCATGACCGAGTTCTGGGTCGGCAACCGAACCTACGATCCAAAGAACGTGGGCTATGTCACCGAAAAGCCTGGAAACGGTCAAGGCTTCAAGTTTCAGGTGAAGGACGCGAGTGGCAAGCTAATCGAGGGCAACAGCAACAGGGGCCACGAATACGGCGTCGGCAACCTCAACGAAGCTGACCGCTGGGCGCTTCTCGAATATCTGAAGTCGATCTGATTGACAGGAACTATGTCCAGAGCCGCCGGCCCGTCGAAGGGGAAGTCATGAAACGAAGGCAAATCCTTTACGGGATGATCGTACTGGCCTTTGCCGCCTTGGCGATCCACGACCTCTATCCCGAGACGCAGGATTTGCAACGGATGAATTCCCAGGCATTCGATCTCGAGGCATATCGCGGCGCAATGCTGGAAGCGATTTATCCCCAGCCTGACGGGTATCTGGGTGAGGAGCTTCAGCCCGGCGAAGTCCTAGCAGCGGCCGATCTAATCGAAGAGCTCGCCCGCAAGGTGCAAATCGACTACGCGGCGGGCGCTGCGCGCCGCGACGCTCATCCAAAAGCACATGGCTGCGTCACCGCCACGCTCGCTTTAGACGCCCACCTACCGGCCGAGCTTACTGGTGGCATCATACAGGCTGGCTCCAGCTACAATGCCGTGGTGCGCTTCTCAAACGGCTCTCCTGACCCCAACGCCTCAGATACCAACGGCGATACCCGCGGCATGGCGATCAAACTGTTCGGCGTGCCGGGCGACAAGCTGCTCTCCGATCCGGGCAACCCTGATGCGCAGGACTTCATCCTGATATCCAGCCCCTTCTTTTTCATCAACTCGGCCCGCAACTATAGCCGCTTTTTCCAGGCGGTCGATAGCGGCTCGATCCTCCGATTAGCAGCGGTCCCGACATATCTGGGCTGGAAAGGCAGCATGAATGCCTTCCACATGCTGCGCCAGAAGATCGCCAATCCGCTCGAGACCCGTTACTGGTCGGTAGTCCCGTCGCAACTTGGCGAAGGCGAGGGTCGACAGGCGGTCAAATTTTCGGCCCGACCACTCGGCTCCACGTCCAGCACCATCCCGACGAACGCTGACCCCAATTTCCTTCGTGCCGCACTTGTTGCGTCCCTTTCCAAGGCGAATTACCAAATGGAATTCATGATCCAGCGCCGCGGCAATACTGGTCTCAGCGTTGAGGACTCAATCCCGGAATGGCCCGAATCCGAGGCACCGTTCCAGCGCATCGGCGTCCTGACCATCCACCAGCAAACCTTTAACACAGCCGCGCGCAATACTTATTGCGAGAACCTTAGCTTCAATCCATGGCATAGCCTGCCGGCCCATCGTCCTCTCGGCATGATCAGCCGTACCCGCCGCGTAGTCTATCAGGCGATCGCCGAGCTTCGCCACCGTATGAACGACGCGACCTTTTCAACGGGATTGCCAACGGACGGTAGATAATCATGTGGATGGCACGAATTCTCTGCGGCACGTTCGTCGTCGCGGCCCTCACGGGAGGCGGGCTCTACGTCGCTAAGTGCTATCTCGATTTCGATCATACCGGTGTCGCGCTTCTACCGCCTAAGGGTCAGCCTCAAGTGCAACCTTCGCCAGACAACTGGCCAATCGAACGCGCCAAGCGCAATGCCGCCAAGGAAACCTACATTAAGCAAAACAAAATTGCCTTCGACTGGTTCGCCGACTTCCCCTTCTCGCAAACCGACGGCACCGCGCTGATCATCTTACGGCTTTTGCCGCTGCTCGCGCCTCAAGAATGGCAAAACGGCGACAAGCTATTGTCCGAAGTCGGTCTATTCATGGATCCTCGCAATAGACAGACCTTCCTGCCGCGGGGGGTGGGGTTTTCTGGCTTAGACCCGACTGCGCCTGCGGACCAAGCCGACATGACATCGTTCACCTGCGGCGCTTGTCATATTGGCCGCGTAACCGATGCAAGCGGAGAGACAATCTTTATCGACGGCGCGGTGAATGGCAGCTTCAACATCGTCAAGTACTATGCCGATACCGCTCGCACGATCCGCAAGCTATATGGCGGCAAGACTAATCGCGACGAGCAGATTGACGAGCTGACCGCCGCGGTTCTGGCGGCGTTGGATAAGGCCGTGGAATCTTCGCCGACGTATTTTTATCAGAACTGGGCGTACGGGAAGCGCACCTACGATGCCGACTACGAGGCACGGCAGGTAGCGTTGTTCCGGGCAGATGCCCGCCGCTATGTCAAGCGCTTCGCCGATTATACCGAAGGCTTCGTTGGAGCCTTTGGCGATTATGTCGACAAGACCTATCCTGGCTACCAACAGCAGATGCTAGGCGGCCTGCCGGGAATGGCTGACGCCACTGGAGTCAGCGCCACCCATGGCTACGAGAAGTTAAAGACGCGGGTCGGTGCATGGCTAGGCGCCATTATCCTTCCCGATCATCCTGGCATCACGGACTTCATGCCGGTCTGGGAGCAGAATACCCGCGCGGTGGAATGGGACTCAAGCAAGAAGCAGCTGATAAACGGCGGCGGGCAGTACAACGGCAACATCCCAATCCCGATGTTTCGCAATTTGGCCGCCTCGACGACGATGGGGTTGAACGATCCGGACATTCGCGTACCCGCTTTTGCGGCTCAATTGCTGGGCGGCCTGCCGGCGACGCCATATCCCTTCGATATCGAGATCGAAAAAGCAAAGCGGGGCGAATCGCTTTTCACTGAGAACTGCGCCGGCTGCCACCAGCCGCAAAACGGCGCGGTCTATGGCGACCTTGGTACCGATCCTTCGCGTAGCCAAGTTGTCAACACCACGCTGATGCTGTCAGCGCGACAAATGTATACCGTCTTCTGCCCGCCCGATCTGGCGCTGGATTTGTCTGGAAGACAAGTCAAGCCCTGCGCCGAATACCAGGGCGTGTCCCTAAAGAATTTCGGCACCGCGATCATGCGGCCGCTGGTCAACCAGCGCGGCTATAACGCCACCGCCCTACGCGGCATATGGGCTAGCGCGCCTTACCTGCACAACGGCTCCGTGCCCACGATGCGTCAACTTCTGATCCCCGGCGAAAGGCCGGACCGTTTCGTCCGCGGACGCCTCGATTATGACACCAAGGGTATGGGCTTCTTATGGCAAGAACCGGCGAGCGATGGCGAGATAGTCTTTGACACCACCGCCTTCCCGGCGCTGAATCACCGCGGCCACGACAGAAATGTCGAGAGCGATGGCAAGCGCTACAGGCTAGATTGGACCGACGACCCGAAGGGCGCAGCCGATCTGATCGAATATCTCAAGACTCTCTGAGATCGAGGATATTAACTGACGAGGGGAAAGCTTACGAAGGCAGAGTCAAGGCTCTCTCCCAACACGGTACCGAACGAAGTTAAGATTTGGAGCGGAGGTATTTAATGCGGCAGTTCCTAAATCGCTACCTGCAGACCTTGGCTTTAGCAATTACACTAGCACTCGGCCACGCCATTCCGGCTATTGCTCAAACAATTGACCAGATCGTCTCCGATGCTGAAAACACCGCCAAGTTCAATCCCAACGCGGCGCGGAAGAAGTTTGAAGAGGCTTTGAAGCGTGACCCCAAAGCCTGGAGGGCGAACTTTGGTCTGGGCCGGATTGCCTACGCGCAGGGAAACTACCGTGAAGGGCTGACGCAGACACAGAAGGCGATCAAACTGCATCCGAGCGACGTGACTATGAACTTGGGCGTTGCCTTGAATCAAGAGGGTTTGGGGAACTATTCGGCCGCCGTTGACGAATACAATCTGATTATATCTAAACTTGATAAGGCGGACCCGCTCTTTCAGGATGCAGTCTTTGCACGAGGTCAAGTGGTCCTTCGCTTGGCGTTGCTTTCACTCGGCGCTAAGACCACAGCCGCATCATTAGATGCCGCGGAAAAAGACTTCTCAAATTTCATAGCCGCCGACGGACAGCCCCAGTACTTCGCCTGGTACCACCTCGCATGCATTAGCGCCGCGAGGGGCAATGGATCGCTCGCGGCGGATCAGATCAGGCTCGCCTGGACCGCGTTGAGTTCCGATCTTGCCTCTGACAATTCAGTACCAACCGCTGTGTTACAATCCCTTCTGACAAAAGACCCACCTAAAAAGGTTGGCCGCCCAGGCGACGCCCTGCCATGCGCTCCCCTTAAGGCGCTTATCGCGAAATCACTGCCATTTCAGACAATGCCATGACGTCACGTTGGGGGGCTGTGGTAGCCACAGTCTACTCCCCTGGGACAAGAGAATGCCTCATCGTTGATGAACGATGACACAACAAAGAGCGCCAGAATCAGCGACTTCAGAACATTTTTTGATAACACGAGACCCCCAAAAATGGTGAATGTTCGTATAGGATGTCTAGAACGAGTCCCCCGGCTCGAACCTTCAAGCCACACCGCGCAATGCCCACGTGTTGCAGCAGATCGCTCTTTCCTCTGTGCTGCTCGCTTCCTCGTTGGCTTATTTATTTCGGCATCACCGTTGCTCGTGACCCCCGCCCACGCATTTGACATTTCGAAATTTATGCAGTCGGACGACCGCAACGCGATAATCAGACTAAAGGTTGTCGGTGTTACTGAGGAAGGAATCCAAAACGAAACACCGAACCTTGGAACTGGCTTCTTTGTTTCCGAAGACGGTTATGCGTTAACCTCAGCGCACCTCTTCTATAACCATTTTAAGCTGGCAGACCCAAAACAGCAACTGCATCTGGCAACGGAAGGTCTCACCGGTCAGATTGGGTCGATCGGTGTCGCGCCCGTACTTTTTGAGCCGGCCGTAAAATTCGATATCGCTAACGACCTTGCTTTGATAAAGTTTGTAGACCCCCCTTACGCCGTAAAATTCTTGCCGGTGTGTGGAAGGTCCTTGAGCGCAGGTGATCCACTGACGGCGATCGGTTTTCCGTCTAATCTTCCGCTATCCCACAAGTCTGGTGATGCCTCGGGTCAACAGGTAAATTTCCGTGACATGGTGAATATGGACCTAGTGGGTGGCATGAGCGGCGGGCCCATCTTGGATCAGGCCGGGCTCGTTATTGGCGTGACTACTTCAGGCCTGACGCAACAAAGCGGAACGAGCTTCTCGACATCAATTCGTTTTGCGTCGTCCCTGCTGGATGGGGTGGGCGTCAAACCTAACTGCAGTGGAGGCGGGCAAATCGTCGTTGGTGAGAGAGTTTCCCTTTTAGACGGCTTCACACAGTACGATGCCTCGGCATTCAGTTTCGAGCGTAAAAGTGTCGTCCATTGGGGTGATCTCTCTAACGATATCTCTGCGGCGATAGCGAATGGCAGCATGAAGCTATTTTTGCCGTATAACGAAGCACCATATCCCGATGCGACAGGAGCAAAGGGAGGTATCGCGACAGCGCCACAAAAGGTTCTAAGGAACACCGACGATTGCGCAAGCTTGGAATATAAGCACCACTGGTTTCAGCCTGATGTAGGAGAGTTCTACTGCATCAGAAATCGCGACGGTGAGACGTTCTCGAAAATCTACGTAGCGGCCATCGAGAACGGAAGTCTTCATTTCGACTGGATTTCCAACGCAAGACATTAAGCTCGCTAGCGATACATAGCTTTGACCGATCGGATGTCGTCTTCGCTGAGCGCGACCCCCGTGGCATTATAGATGGGATGACAGTAGTTCATGACCGATCTTGGATCCCATGGCGTGAGCATCTTTGTGCCGTCGGGCCCTTGCGGGTCTTCTTTGCATTCCCCGGGGGTGTCAGGCCGGTTCTGTTCATGAGAAAGACCAATCACGTGCCCGAACTCATGAACCGCAATCGCCTTTATACAGGTGAGACGATTTTCCTCACTTTGAACGCACCAGGGGTCCGGTTGCCACTTTGAAAGTTCAAAGTTGAGCAATACACCGGGCCGATCATGAATTATAGGCTTTCCAAGACGACCAGCGTAAGGGCCATCATCGGCGACTTTGATCCGAACAGGTCCATCAGCACCTGACGAACATTTGGTCCATCCGCTGAAACTTAGTGGGCCAATCATTCCCCACGTTTCTCTGATCACGTCCTCCACGGCTTTGGCATACTTGCTTTCCGCGCCGTCATCCTCCCAGCACACTGGAATAATAACGGTCGAACCATCAAGAAGTGGCCAGCGGCTTGCCATATCTCCATAACCGTAGGGCTCTTCGGGTGGGCCAAGGCGATCCAGCTCTTCAAGCTTTGGAAGATAAGAAGCTTGAATCAATGCGGCCGCCAAGCAGATTATAACAGCAGCGAGAACAAACCCGTTAGTTTTCGTCTTTTCAGCGGTCATTTTCACCCCCAAATTTACGAGTATTTACTGAATTTTTTCGGACGAGTAAAAGCTTTTATTCTTCGTAAAAAGAGTTGGCTCAGTTTGTCTGACAGGTTTGGCGTTTTGTTAAGTCGATTTCGGGTTATGCTGCCACTATCACAGGCGTCGGCGAAGTAAGTCTCATCCAGCGTTCGTCGGTCAAGCGATCAGTGTGGGCGTCGATTATTATCCGAGTTTCAAATATCGACCGATGCCAACGCAAGCCTCGGATACGGATTTGTAGGCGTGGAGATAGACCTGCCTGTATTTGGTCGACCGCCAGAGCCGCTCAACGAAGACAAATGTCCCGCCACGGGTGGCGGAGGCCGTCGGCTGTCCGAAATCGGATGCCTCTGTCTGGAGCCGCCAGCGGCGAATGGCGATGCCGATCGTGCCGGAGTTCTCCGCCGACAGCTGCAGGCGACGCAATGCGGTCATCGACAGGCGCGCGAGTTCCCCGACCACGGCGCCGAGGCCGCCGTGGCGCAATCCCTCCTCCATGCAGGAAAGCAGCGCCTTTTCGTCGCCCGCCTCGACGTAAATGACTCGCCCTGGCGATAGCCCGACCTGAGCCAGCGCCGGCGCAAAAAGATCGGCGCGCGTCATGCACCAGAGGACCGGCCCCTTTGTGCGCGCGGCAACCGCTGCGGCAAGAAGCGCCGTGGCGGCTCCATCGACCGCGCCATTGCCACCGCCGGCAATCTCGTGCAGCGCGCCGAGCGCCAGCTCTCCTTGAGGCAACCGGCCATCGATTTCGGGAACACCGAAGGGCAAAACCAGCCGCCGCCGAATCTCCCCAACTTCCAGCCGCTCGATACGCTCGCGCAGCTCGGCGATGACAGGGTTGACGGCGTGGTCATGCATCACGAAATAGCGTCTCCTTGGGCTTGCAACGGTCAAAACGACTGGTATGTTCTCCTTTTGTTCTTCAATTGAAAAGGAGTCAATCAACCGCTATCCGACTCTTTTGGACGTGGCCTCCTGGCTGAAGGAGCATTATCGCGAGCCGATGTCTGTCGGCTTTCGCGCCGATCTCGCGGGCATGAGCCCGACATCGCTCCATCGCCACTTCAAGGCAACGACACTGATGACGCCGCTGGAATACCGGATGCATGTCAGACTCCATGAAGCCCGTAAATTGTTGCTGATCGGAAGTTCGAATGCCAGAGCCGTCGGGTTCGACGTCGGATATGAAAGTCAAACCCAGTTCACCCGCGAATACCGTCGTTTGTTCGGTCGACCGCCTATCCAGGACATTCGCCTGCTCAAGGGCGATAGCCCTCGCGCACCGTCGGTCGACGAAGGCAAAGCTATTTCCGCGGCTTTAGGACGGCGCGGATCTCAGTTAACTACCAGCTGATCGCGCTCCTAGCTCTTGATGGGAATCGAACCTAGGGCAGCTCCCTAGGCATTGCCGTCGGCGACTGGCTCGAGAAAGAGCACGGCCTCGGCGCCGGCGAGAAACACGTCGTCGCCGGGATGACCCAGGCCGCTTGCCTTGCACACGACATAGGGAACCCGCCCTTTGGGCACTCAGGAGAGGCGGCGATCGGAAGCTGGTTCGCGGAGCGCTTCGGCGGTTCGTCCGAACTGTTCCGCGCGATCGAGGCGCCGCTTCGGTTAGAATTCGAGGATTTCGAGGGGAACGCGCAGGGCTTCAGGATCATCAGCAGGCTCGAGATGTACCGGAACGAGGGCGGCATGCGGCTCTCGATGGGCGTGTTAGGGGCCTTCGCGAAGTATCCGGTGACTGCCAGGGTCCGCGCGAGCGCAACGCAATCGTATCGCGGGCTCAAGAAATTCGGCGTTTTCGAGAGCGATGCCGAGCTGTTCGCCCAGGTCGCCGAAGCGGTGGGGTTGCCTGTGGAAACCATCGGCGCCGATCGCTGGTGGCGCCGCCACCCGCTTGTCTTCCTCGTCGAGGCGGCCGACGATATCTGCTACAACATCCTCGATCTTGAGGACGCCTATGCGTCCGGCGACTTCACCGAGCACGTCGTCCTAAGCATCTTCAGTCGCTCGCCGGCATACCCAACGTCCATCTAGCCGACAGAACGACTGACGAGATCATCGCCTATGCCCGGGCTCGCGCGATCGGGTCAGCCATTGATGCCTGTGTCGCGGCCTTCAAGGAAAACTATGAAGCGATCATGTCGGGCTCTTTCTCAGCATCGCTTATCGAGGTGTCGGCTCGAAGCGGGGAATTCGCCGCGATCGAGAAGCTCTCCAGGCAGCGCCTGTTCACCTCTCCCCGCAAGACGGAGCTGGAGGTCTTTGGCAGGAACGTCGTGCACCGGGTGCTTGATGGACTGATCGGCGTCTTCGAGCAATTGCGCGCTAGGGATTGGGAACCGGCGGGGCTTGACGGTTACCACGAGCAACTTCGCCGGGCGGCCAATCTCGAGTTACGCGACGTTAAAGACGAATACACAGCCCTGCATGCGCTTGCGGACTACGTGTCTGGAATGACCGACCGCTACGCAGTGAAGGTCGCTAAGATCGTCGCCGGGGTCTGAGCGGCGGACTGCCTAGGCTGGGAACCGCTATGTTGCTCAGGTCATCCCCGCTGTCATAAAACGAAAGACTTCTAGCGCTTCGGCGCGAAAGGGTCTTCAAAGTCAGGACTCCTTCGTTTAGTCTGCAACCGGATCGGTTGGGATAAGATGAAGTCAGCGCTCGCATATAATAAGGACTACGCGTTCAACGCTATCTGTCCCTACTACACCATGTTCCCGCTCGAGTACCCGATTGGAATTTTAAGAAAATATCGTCGCACCAATCCAGTGATACTTGACCCGTTTTGCGGACGCGGAACGACTATCTATGCCGCGCGCAAGTTCGACCTCAGATCATACGGGCTAGATACATCGTCAATCGCAGCATCGATTGCTCAGGCGAAAGTGGCAAGTGCGAAATCTGATGCTGTTCTGGAACTCGCAGGAAAGCTCTTGGCGACAACGCCTAGTGACGTACCAGATACTGAATTCTTCCAGCGGGGATTTGCCCCGTCAACTCTGCTGGAGGTCTGCGCCCTTCGCGAGGGGCTTCTTAGAGCGCCCCGAACCAACGCTGCTGCAATCCTCCGCGCGGCGGCGCTTGGCTGTCTGCACGGACCACTAAACGTTAGCGGGAATGCGAGCTACTTTTCAAACCAAATGCCTCGAACCTTTGCATCTAAGCCAGACTACTCTGTCCGCTTCTGGCGAGATCGAGGTATGAGCCCGCCCGTCGTTTCCGTCCTCAAGGTGCTTGAGAAGAAACTAGCGCGTATATCCGATCTGGGAACACCGTCACCTGGTCGTTTAACTGATATTATCTGCGGCGATGCGCGCTTGGCCGCTTCATATCGCCGAGTGCGAAAAGCGACCGTGACGGTTACATCGCCACCCTACTACGGTATGACGACTTATGTCGAAGACCAGTGGCTCCGAAACTGGTTCCTTGGAGGACCCGCGGAGATCGACTATGGCAATAACCAGCAGATGAGCCACGCAAGCCAGGACGCATTCATTGCTGACCTTGCAAAAGTGTGGCGCAACGTCTCAAAGTCTTCTGAAGACGAGGCCCACCTCTATGTCAGGTTTGGGGCTATTCCGTCCGTGAAGAGCGAGCCTCGCCACATTCTCAAGGCGTCCCTTGAAGAAGCCAGCGGCTGGAAGCTGATCTCCGTCAGAAATGCCAAAACGTCAGACGCCGGCAAGCGGCAGGCAGACCAGATGGGCCGCGAGTCGAACCCCGCGACCGAGTTCGACTTCCATGCTATCCGAGCCTAGTGCCAGCGTATCTCCGCAGCACGCGAGACACCAGTGCCATCCTGGATATCGACCGTGAGGCGTTGGCTGCAGAATTCTTCCAGATATGACTTCAGTGCGACCGAGGTTTCTGCGGCCTTTTGATCGGTTGGCAGATGATACGCGAGCGACTTCGGCATGAGCACTACACACTTTGCCTTAGCCCGCGACACGGCAACATTGGTCCGTTCAAGTTGGAGCAGGAACTGTTCTTCTCCCTCGATTATATCCGTGTCACCTACACCGTAGGATACGATGATGAGGTTGCGTTCGCCGCCCTGAAAGCGCTCCACAGTATCGACCGCGCTGAACACCAGTTCCGGATCAGCCAACGGGAAGAGTTCTGTCAGCTTGCGGACGACGAGAGCCTTCTGCGCCTTGTGTGGTGTTACGATACCAATACCGGACGCAAAGAAGGTCTCGTCGGTGAAGGCTTCGCCGCTTGTCCCACTGCCCATATCTAGGTCTTTCGCCATTGCGTGCCGCGCAATGAAAGCCAAGCCCGCAACCAGGCCAGCTTCTAGATCGTTCGCCTGAGACGATGTCGGGTCGTCATGAATGAGCGCCGTGACTCGGCGTTCCGGACGAAGAAGTGCAGCGTACGCTGCAGACTGCGGCAAAGCTGCGGGTAGCGTTTTCACCACGTCATCGAGAGCATGGATGACTAAGAGGTCCTTCTTTGGCGCGGCAGCTACGAGTTGCGGAGGGTAGCCGAGTGAACGGGCATAATCGACTAGATCTTGGTTGGATCGATAGTTTACTAGAAGCGGCTGCTGGGCGATTCCAAATCTTTTGATGAGATAGGTCTGGATGCTGTCGACAAGATACTCGGCACCCTTTGGCGGATCGAGGTTCTGGATCGGCGGCATCTGCTTGTGGTCGCCGGCGACAATTATCTGAGCGTTGGCTTTCATCGCCGCGAGTGGCTTGATCGCAAGCGTCATCGGGATTTGAGAACTCTCATCAAGCACGATCACATCAAACACCTCGTCCAACGCGGAGCCAGTCTGACCAACCGCTTTTGTGAGCCGCAGCGCCATGTGAGCGGTAGTCGAGATGATCGTTGTGCGCTGAGGATCGCTGATGCTTGTCTGAATGTCGTCGAGTCCTCCGCCGAGATCCAGGGCGGCTGCGGTGGCCACGAGGTTGGGGTTGGAACTCGAAACGTCCTTCGGCGTGCGGCTTTTGGAGTAAAGCCAGAAGAAGTCTCCTGCCGCGTCCGCGTCCGCCTCCAGATTTTTCAGCAGTCGGCCGGAAAGCTCTTCGACGGTGCGATAGTTTGGGCCTGTGATCAGGATTTTCCGAGGATCCCCCTCGCGGACCATCGCGTGTAGCATGGCAACGAGAGTGTCTGTCTTGCCCGTCCCGGGAGGCCCCCAGATGATCGAAAGCTGCCGCTGGCCGCAGATGCGGACGGCCTCCACCTGGCTTTCGTTGAGCGGATAGGCGTTAGCGGATTTTGCGAAGACGGCAAGTTTCTCAATTTGCTGCTCCGAGCGCACTAGTGTCTTCGCGACCGCATCGGCTTCCCACAAGACGCGCGCTACCGGCGAGACCGCGCCCGTTCCCTTCGGAAGCTTCTTTACTGCGCTATGCCCCATTGCGAGCTTCGCTTCCGCCGACGGCGTGGCGATGCTTGGGTCGCCGATTTCGATAAGCACTTCCCTGGTATGGTCGTAGTCATCAAACGGCATGGTGGGCAGGAGGTAAATCGGCTCGCTACCGATCGGGATCAAACCGCTGGCCATAACGGCCTGAAAAGCCGGCGCGACCTTTCCCCAAGATGGCTCCAATCTCACAGTGATCCGCGCCGCAGCCCGGTCAAAGTTCTCGATCTTCGCCGAGATGACCCGGTGCATCGGCGTGTAGTCGTCCAGCCCTACACCAAGCGTCTTGGCATTCTTAAGCGGAAACCCCGGATGGCTAACGATGCCAATCGTGCAAAAATCGCCTTCTTCGATCTTCGCTTCGGTCGAATCTGCGCTAACCGCAAACTCGTAGCGGTTGCCGCCAAGGTTCGTTGTCACCGCCTCGAGGATCACAGCCTGATAGGCGGCCTCGAGCCATTCCGGGCGTGCGATAAGAGTGTGCAATCCTTCGGTCTTGCCGACGGCCGCAGACACGCTTGCCCATCTCTCCCAGAGCTTCGAGTCATACGCGACGCCAGCGAGGCCAGATGGGATCGACATCGAGAGTTCTGGAGCATTCCCCGAAATGCAGTTTTTTAGATCCATTCGCAGACGCGCCGCGATGCTCGACATCGCCCAAGCGTGGGCCTTGAGGGCTGCGCCGTAGCGCTCGACCGCCTCGAATACGCTAACCGGTTTTCCGAACATTCGGACGGTTCCCGTCGGGGACTTCCAAATTTCGAAGATTCGCTCTCTAGGAATGCCATTTCCCAACGGCTCCACGTAGTAGCTGTCGATCTTTCGCGGCGCTAGGCGTTCGTGGTGATACGCCTCCGCAGTCCCAAGAAGTGTAACAGCGAAGCGTTGTGGCAGTCGGACAGAGGCGGTGACGATGTCCTTGATGAAGACGATGTTGGGACAAATCTGCTCCGCCTTCTCCATCAACTCTTCTGCAGGAAAGATCCAGGCCAGTGCTCGCTGGGACCGACCGGACAACTGAAGAATGTCCAGCAGGTGGCGACCAAAAGCATTGCAGAGCTCCGTATATTGCCGAAGTTCCCAGAAGCAAATTTGGGTCTTCAGCGTCCCCATGCCGTTTTCATCGAAGACCTTCCTTGCGTCGTCGATCCACATCGCGAGGCGTTCGATAAACGAGTTGAGCGCAGCCCATTCGGCCACGGCATTGTCTTTCGAGACTACAAATGCCGCCTCGCCGAGGGGGCGGATGGATTGGGCCTCCCCATCTGCCTTCTGAAATTTTTGGCCGAAGGGGGCAAATAGTGTCCCTCGAAGCGCGACGCCAGTCAGGAAGCCAGACCCAGGATCAAAATTTACAACGATGTCGAACTCTGCGCCCAGGTACTTTGCTAAGCCACCAACCTTGGACGCCTGATCGACCGTCACATTACCCGTCGCGATGGACTCAGCGCGTGAGCCGATTTGATCGCGATCTTTCTTGAGGAGAGTGTGGCCGCGGAGCACGTTCGCATTGGGTTGGATACCGACGAGCTTCCCAACCTGCGGATGGCCGCCCTGTTTGAGAACTCGGGTCGCTCCCTTGCTGAGAGTTGGCATTTTACAGAGGTGATCGGAGTCCTCGGCACCCTGGAAGCAATAATTGGCAGGGTTCTTATCGAAGAACACGTGGTCGTCCGGCGACAGCCATGACCGGTTTCCGAGCCAATCGCAGGCCCCACACTTCGGGTTGACGTGGTAGTCGAGGGCAGCCCATCCCTGCCCATCGCCGGTCGCAATAACGCGAGGCAGGTCCTCGACGAAGAACTTTCGGACGCTGGGCATATAGACGAGATAGTTCACCAGTCCATCGTTGAGGTCGCTCCGCAGCGCTTGAAGCCGAGCCGTTACCTCGCCTCCGTCCTTCTTCTTCATGATCTCGGTGAAGGCTGGCATCTCTGTGTGCCGCCATAGGAAGATGCGGTCAGAGATGAAGTAGCGGTCTTTGAAATTTGAGCCCTTCGAATGCAGCCAGTTCGCCAGAAAGATCGCGTACAAACAGACCTCGGCTGAGTAGCTCGCGTTAGCTTCTGTGATGTTTTTGAGGTCAATAACGCTGAGCGGTGTCCGAGTGTCATTGGCTGCAACGAGCCGCCGAGATCCATCCGGCAAAATCTCGTAGTTTGTATCTTGTGGCGTATCTACGTACAAAATGTCGGGTCGAAGCCCGGACAATTGTGGGATCACCTTGACAGACGCAGCCGGCACACCCAGCGCTGACAGCGCGACGTCTCGGAACTCTTCAGGTTCAAACTCCGGCTGAAGGATAAGTGAAGGGTGTGTCGCCTTCGCCAATGCCTCACTAAGATCAATCCCTGTACGCCCTGAATTTTTGTGAATGACATGCGCTGGGACCGCATTGAGAAGCAAATCAAACTGCTCGTATTCAAATTCCCGACCTGAGTTCGTGATCAATTGCACGCCGGGCCGAGACTTAAGAGGCACCGGAATACCGGCCGCGTCCAAGGCAGACGGGTTGTTCGAAAACAACGAGAGATAAAGCTCACGGTCGCAGAGCGTCCGCATGAACATAGAGAACTTGCTTTTTGAGACCATCCGTTTTGGAAGCGCCGTATTCATTATTCTCCCCAACTTTATATGTTGTTATTCTCTCGCGTGGCACCGACTCGCGCAGTAGCTGTATCTTAGTGTTTTGACGATCGCTTGAATACTGGAGTGCAAGCTTTTCCGGTGAGCACATAGGATCAGGGCGCGCCAGATTTCCGCCCCAGGTCGCAACCAGCCGTAGGGAGCCCGATGGCTACGGCCATCTTTAACCAGCTAAAGAACTCCCCACGCCCGAAACCTCCCCCTCCCCGTCATCTCTCTGAGGCCGAGTTCCAAAACGATCCGCCGCGCCGCCGGCGGCGTGACCTCGAGCGTCTTCGCCACCATCCCTGCCGAAACGAGCGGCTTTGCCAAGACTAGCTCGACCAATTTCGGCAGTATTGACGACGTCCGCCGTCCTTCGAGCTTTCTTTCCATCATCGTTTTCGCCAGCATCAGGCGGTCATGTTCTTTCATGCCGATCTCGGCGGCCGCGTTCAGACCGTGGGCGATGGCGAGCATCCGCGAGTTGCGGTCGCGATGCCGGCGACGATCGACAGCGATGGATTGCAGACCGAGATTGATGGCGGCGAGATGGGCGCCGGACGTGACGCCGGCCTGACGCAGGATCGAAGCGGAAAACAGCCGGCCAAGCCAGGGCGCGTGCTGCAGGACGGAAAGCTTGTTCCAGGCATCGAGGGCGACGATTGCCTGCAGCACCGCCGGCAGGTTTTCGGCTTGCCGCAGTACTTCGCGCCACTCGTCGAGCCGGGCATCCTCGTGCCAGTCGAGGTCGTAGATCATTGGATCTTTTTCTCGGCCGCCGTCGCGGCTGGGCCGTGTTGCATTCTCGATTGCCGCCTCAGAGCGGGCGAGCAGGGCATCGATGGCGGCATAATCAACGCCAGGCAGATCTTCGGTTTCATCACCATCGTCCCCCTCTCCTTCCGAACCCTTTGCCGCGACCGCGGGCGGCATGACGCTGGTCGGCTCCGCAGCCTCGGCGCCGACCGAATTGATCTCCGCTGTTTTTCGCAACGTCCGAATGCCTTCGGCCGACTGCGCTCGCGGAGCCATAGTAAGTGAAGATGCTGCCGGTTGCGACCAATGTAGCAAGTGTCGAGAGAATGATCTTTTTCATCGGCTACTCCATCAGAGCCTGTGTTGGGAGGTAAGGCTCTTTCTGGTTACTTGATGACATTGGCGCGCTGAACAGGCTGTGAATGTTGCGTTTCGCTGCCGTTCATCGACCGTTGGAGTTAAGGCCCCACGCCATCGGCCGCGGTAGAAATCAATCCAGTCATCGACCTTGGGTTAAAGATGGCGTTCCGAACAACCGACGCGGCGAGCCTTTAGGCACACGGCAATGTGAACGCCGCGCGACGCGCCAGCGGACACAGCCGAGCTACCAACATATCGTCCTTGCAATTACGGAATTATACTCCATAAATGCAAGGATGATTGAACGTCGAATATCTACAAAACTGACTGAGTTGATCGATTCGAGCCCCGCCGTTGCGCTCATTGGCCCGCGTCAGGTCGGCAAGACTACGCTGGCTCTCGCCATAGCCGAACAACGCCCATCAATCTATCTCGACCTGGAATCGGATGCCGACCGCGCCAAACTCACCGAGCCGGAGCTATATCTCAGCCAGCATAGCGACAAGCTCGTTATCCTGGATGAGGTTCACCGGCTACCAAATCTTTTTCAGAATTTGCGTGGGCTTATCGATCGGGGCCGGCGAAATGGGAGGAAGGCTGGCCATTTCCTGCTGCTCGGGTCCGCATCCATCGATCTATTGAAACAGTCGGGTGAGACTCTGGCCGGTCGCATCGCCTACCTTGAAATGGGTCCGATCGACGGCCTGGAAGTACCAGTTGATGATCTGAATAAGCTATGGGTGCGAGGCGGCTTCCCTGATAGTTTCCTTGCGGTAAATGATCGTGCAAGCCAGCGCTGGCGGCAGGACTTCATACGAACCTATCTGGAACGAGATATTCCCGTGCTTGGTCCTCGTATTCCTGCCGAGACATTGCGGCGCTTCTGGATAATGCTCGCACATCATCAATCCGGACTTCTGAATGCCGCAGAATTTGCGCGTTCGCTCGGCGTCGATGGCAAGACGGTCGCCTCCTATCTCGATCTCCTGGTTGATCTACTCCTCGTACGACGCCTTGAGCCTTGGCATGCGAATGTTGGCAAGCGCCTTGTCAAATCACCGCGGGTCTATGTTCGCGATAGCGGCATCACCCACACCCTTTTGGGACTGACCACTCAGGAGGACCTGCTTGGACACCCAGTCGCCGGGGCAAGCTGGGAAGGTCTCGTGATCGAGACGTTGATTGCAGCAGCCCCCCCCGGAACTCAGAGCAATTTTTACCGAACATTGGCTGGTGCGGAGATTGACCTCCTTCTGACGCCCCCGGGTGAACGACCTTGGGCTATCGAAATCAAGCGGAGCCTGACGCCGAAACTCGAGAAAGGCTTCTATCTTGCATGCGAAGATCTCGACCCAGCACGACGCATCGTCGTTTACCCTGGGCAGGAAACTTTCCGCCTAAAGCACGATGTGGAAGCAATGCCCCTAGCCTCGATAGGCAAAGCTCTGGTTGACCTTACCTAGCGGGCGTATCGCCTATAGAAGCCCGCTCCAGCATCTCTCTGGGAGGAAGCGCCTCCTCTCTTTGATCATAAAACATACTCGCAAAGGGTCATTTCTTCGCGCATTCCTTATTTGTACAAAGCACCTGAAAAGCAGCCGCAAATACCCATGGCAAGACGACCAGCTTCAAATCAGCCGCCATTACCGAAACGGCTCGTCGGCTACGCCCGCGTCTCGACGGACGATCAGGTCCATGACGCGCAGATGGATGAGTTGCGCGCCGCCCACCTTCTGCGTTCTATCGACCGCTTCGTCGACCTGTCCGGCCTTGCGGTCCCACTTGCGGCCTTTCTATAGCGAGATCGGGCGGCCCTCGATTGATCCAGAACTGATGATCCGCATGCTGATCGTAGGCTACTGCTTCGGCATCCGTTCCGAGCGTCGGCTGTGTGAGGAGGTGCATCTGAACCTCGCCTATCGGTGGTTCTGCCGGCTCGGCCTGGAAGGCGATGTGCCGGATCATTCGACTTTCTCCAAGAACCGGCATGGCCGCTTCCGGGATAGTGATCTGCTGGGCGAGCTATTCGAGACGACAGTAAGGCGTTGCATCGACGAGGGTCTTGTCGGCGGCGAAGGCTTCGCCGTCGATGCGAGCCTGATCAAGGCGGATGCGAACAAGCAACGCTCGGCGGAAGGGTCGGAAACGGTCGACTGGAGTGCGATGGCCGAGACCCGTCGCTCGGTCCAGGAATATCTCGACACGCTCGATGACGCGGCGTGGGGTGCGGCCAGTGAGGTGAAGCCGAAGTTCGAAACGAGGTCTGATCCGGCGGCGCAGTGGACCGGAGCGCAGAAGGGCCATGCCTTCTTCGCTTACGCCACCAACTATCTGATCGATATGAACAATGCCATCATTGTTGACGTCGAAGCGAGCCGGGCGATCCGACAGGCCGAAGTCGGCGCGGCACGCACCATGATCGAACGCACCCAGGATCGCTTCGACCTTTATCCAGAACGGCTGGCCGCCGATAGCGCCTATGGTTCTGCCGAGATGCTGGGCTGGCTGGTGCACGAGCGGGGATAGAGCCGCATATCCCGGTCTTCGACAAGTCCGAGCGGCGCGACGGCACTTTCGAAAAAGCCGACTTTGTCTACGACCAGAAACGCGATCTCTATACCTGCCCTGGCGGCAAGGAGTTACGCTCGCAACAGATCACCCACAAAAATGAGCGTCCGCTTGTCGACGAGGATGGCATGGTATGCTACCGAGTCAGCGAGCACGACTGCGATCCCTGCGCCCTGAAACCCAAATGCTGCCCGAACACCCCGGCGCGCAAAATACCACGCTCCATCCATGAGGGCGCTCGCGACATGGCTCGCGATATCGCCAAAACGGAAGCCTATGTCACTTCGAGGCGGGAGAGGAAAAAGGTCGAGATGCTCTTTGCTCACCTCAAACGCATCCTCAGATTGGATCGCTTGCGACTACGAGGGCCGAATGGAGCTAGAGATGAGTTCCACCTCGCAGCCGCAGCCCAAAACCTCCGGAAACTCGCAAAGCTAATCCCGACGCCGATGCCGAAACCAGCACAAAGGGAGCTACACCTTGGCGCGCCAGCCGCAATCCAGATGCTGCCGCACGATCTCGACGCGACTTTATCAAAGGTATCTGCCCAAAGCGGCCGTTGCTCAAACGGGGGCAGCAACCTTACGGCTCGGTAGGAGATACCAAAAGACAGAAGTCAAAACGACTGCACCGCCCAGAAGGACTGGTAGCGTGATCTCCTCGCTGTAGAAAATCCAGACCCATATTGGGCCAAGGATGACATCAAGCATGGATAATAGTCCGGCTTCACCTGAACCAACCCGGCGAGAGCCAAGCAACAAAAGCACATAACCAATGCCGGTCGTGAAAATCCCATAGAAAGCGCATGCGAGGAGTTGTGTCGATGTCGGTATCGAATACTGCATGAGCGGAAGGGCGATGCAAAAGCAGGCCAACGCGGCCAAGACCGTCATCATCGTCGAATCCATGCTTGGAAACCGTTTGGCAATGACAATCTGCGTGGCGCATCCAGCCGTCATGATAAAAGCAGCCAGGATGCCAAGAAGGTCGTTTGCCGACATAGCTGCTCCGACCGAAATAACTACTCCCAGGAAAGCTAGACAGCCAGCGATCACGAAGCGGTATGTCACGGGGTCGTGCAGCCATAAGAAAGCGATCCCGGTCGCTACAAACGGAAGCGTGGCGTACACCGTCATGACATTCGCGACGGTCGTCCACTGTAAAGACGCAATATAGGTGATCGCCGCTACTGTAGAAACGACACATGCAACCACACCAGGCATGCCGAAAGTCCCTTTAACACCTTTCTTCGTCCATCTTCGGCGGATCAATACAAATGCGCCAAGCGTGACGAATGAGAAGGCCGACCGCCAAGCGACCATTGACCAGACATCCATGTCGGCGATGCGCACAAAAAGCCCGGCCGTGCTCCACAAAACAGCAGAAGAAATCACGAGATGGATGCCGACAAGCCTACTGCGTGCTATGCTCATATGAGGTCACTCCGTGGAGAGAGATGTGCATAAACAACCTAGTAGACGATTGGTCTAGTTATGGATGGTCAATCTGCGACGCGTGAACGCCTCATTTCCGAAGGTATGCGGCAATTGCTGGCGCATGGCTATGACGGTGTGGGGATCGGCCCGATCCTGAAGGCCGTCGATGTCCCGAAAGGGTCCTTCTATTATTTCTTTCAGAGCAAGGATGACTTCGTCGTAGCGGTCGTCGAAGCGTATGAGGAGAAGTACCGGCAGGTGCGGGAGAAATTCTTCACTGACATGTCGCTCCGTCCGCTGGCCCGCCTCGATGCCTATTTCGCAGCTCTTGAACAAGAGTATAAGGCGGCCGCCCCATATGCAGGGTGCATTTACGGTATGATTGCCCAAAGCGCTGCAGGCCGGAGCGCAGTCGTTCTCGATGCGCTCGCCGCTTCATTCGAACGCTGGGAGAAAAGTATTCAAGGGGTGCTGGCCGCTGCGCAGCAGGATGGCGATATCGACAGTGACGAGAACATCAATGATCTAACAGCGAGTATCGTGGACGCTTACGAGGGGGCGCTCATTCGAGCTAAAGCCAAGGATGGTGTGTTGGCATTCACCCGCTTCCGTGAAATCGGGCTGAAACGTTTGATTTCGCCCACGAAGCTAAATGTCCGCTAGTCGCATTCAGCCAATCCGGAAGATTCCAATGATCCTGGCAGGTAATAAAGTGGTATCATTTCAACGAAATTGATTCCGCGTAATCAAGCTGATCGACATCCCCATTCAGAGGCGAAAGGGCATCTGCCTTTTCGGTGGCCAACGCGCCGGTGACGCAGCGTGTGCTCCCCGTTCCTGGAGTGCAGGACCTTCTTGGGAAGCCACATTCACGGTCGTCTTCGATTAACGCGGTTCCTCGAGAGAACGTGATCTCCGAGGCGATTAGTTCCCACAGATTCCCTCTCAAAACTGCGAGTAGACGATATTGGATCTTTCGCCTATCGATTGCTTATGAAATCGTCGCTCGATCATATGCCGCTTCGCAAGCAACGAGAACTCGGCCGGGTCCTTGAAATCCTCCACGAGGAATTCGAGGACGCGCTGAAAGAAGGCACGGCCGATTTCAAGAAGCGCGGCAGGATCTTGAAGATCATCCTATTCGGCTCCTATGCCAAGGGCGGCTGGGTCGATGAACCCTTCACCATGAAAGGGTATCGCTCCGATTTCGATCTCTTGATCATCGTCAACAACCGCAAGCTCTGCGAGTTTACCGAGTACTGGCACAAGGCAGCCGACCGGCTGATCCACGAAGCCTCGATCGAAACGCCGGTGAGCTTCATCGTCCATTCCAGGCGCGAGGTGAATACCTACCTCAAGGAAGGGCAGTATTTCTTCTCAGACATTCGCAAGGAGGGCATCGTTCTCTACGAACTGGACGATGAAGCGCTGGCGGAGCCCAAGCCGCTTTCGATGGAAGATCGGCTCCGCCTCGCAAAGGAGCATTTTGACCAAAGGTTTGCCGAAGCCACGACCATTCTCGAGACAGCTAGATTTCAACTCGGAAAGTCAGAGAGGGTCGCGGACGCCTGGACAAATTGGTCGGCATTCAGCCTGCATCAATCACTCGAACAGGCCTACTCCTGCGTCTTGCTCACTCTGACCAATTACGGCCCACCATCGCACAACATCAAGTTCCTGCGCTCGCTCGCCGAGGAGCAAGACCGTCGCCTAGCCGAAGCCTTTCCGCGTGACCAGCATAGGGAGCGCGCCTGGTTTAACACACTAAATGAGGCGTATGTTAAGGCGCGCTATTCGAAACATTATGAGATCAGTGAGGAGGCTCTCACCTGGCTCGGCGAGCGGACGACCGTGCTGCTCGAATTGGTGAAGGTCATTTGCTCCGAACATCTCGAAAAGCTGAAACGGGACAGCCGCTAAGGATCCGGGCTGCATGGCTCACGCTACTCAATCGGTGCCGCCGCTGGCTTTAAGGCACCGGATTGTGATGGGGTAATGCCAGGCTCGTTCGACAAACTTTAATGCTTCAATCGGCCGCCCGAGGGTACCCGCCCGAAGAACTCGCAAAGCTCGGCCAGCGGGCCGGCTTTGCGAGGTATTCAAGTCAGTTGCCTTACGGATAGGACAGCACCGAACTAAAGCCGGATACCGCCTATTGTGAAACCACCGTCGACAGTGATTTCCTGTCCGGTGACGAAACTGGCGTCCTCGGAAAGCAACCACGCCACGGTGCCCGCGACGTCTTCTGATCTGCCGTTACGGCGAAGAGGCGTGTGACTGGCGAGGCGAGCCGCGAAGACAGGGTCGATGACGTCATCGGCCATCGGCGTCAGGATGATGCCAGGGTTTATGGCGTTGACGCGGATGTTCCGTGGGCCTTGTTCCACCGCAAGGGTGCGCATCATCGCCTGCAGGGCACCCTTCGTGCCGGCATAGGCTCCGGCGCCGGGCATCACGCCACCAGCCGTCCAGGAGGCGTTGATGAGGATCGCACCATCGGCCAGAAACGGCAGGCATTGCTTGATGGTGAAAAAGGTGCCGCGCAGATTGGTGGCGATAAGCGCGTCGAATTCGTCCGCTTCGGTGACAGCCAATGGCTTGAACTCCCCAAGCACGCCGGCGTTGGCGAAGAGGGCATCCAGTTTGCCGAAGCGAGTTATCGTCGTCTGGACGGCCGCGGCAACCGCATCGTTGTCGGCGATATCGCAGGCAATCGCAATGACTGTGCCGCCAGCGGCCTCGATCTCCGACTGCAATTGGCCGATAGGCTCGGGCCGGCGTCCAATGAGAGCGACCTGGCCACCCTCTTCGACCAATCGAAGCGCGGCAGCCCGCCCCATGCCCGTTCCCGCCCCGGTAATGAGGACCGTTTTGCCCGTGAATCTGTTCTGCGCCATGTCGTGCTCCTTGTTTGCAGCGTCACGGGGAGTTGTATTTCGCCCATACAAATGGATAATCGCGAAAATAATATCATCATTTAAAAGCAGAGCTATCGAATGGGCCTATTCCGATCCATGCAGGTATTCGTGACAACGGTGCAAGAGGGCTCGATGAGTGCCGCCTCCGGCAAGCTCGGGATGTCACCGGCAATGGTTGGGCAGCATGTGGCAGCACTTGAGGAGCGCCTCGGAACGCGTCTTCTGAACAGGACGACCCGCCGTCAGAGCCTGACGGATTTCGGCGCCAGCTATGTCGAACAGTGCCGAGATATTCTGGAGCGCGTGGCGATTGCCGATCAGGATGCCGAGGCTTTGCAAGCAGAGCCTCGTGGCAAGCTGAAGATGACGGCTCCGACGACGTTCGGCGCAGAGATGCTGATGCCGAGACTGCAGCGCTACCGCGCGCTTGCCCCGGATGTCACGCTGGATATCACCTTGACGGATCGCAATGTCGATATTGTCGACGAAGGATTCGATATTGCCTTCCGTATCGGCGAGTTGCCCGATAGCCGCTTGATCGCGCGCCGTCTTGCCCCTTACCAGATGATGATCTGCGCTGCACCAGACTACCTTGCTCGAAGGGGCATACCAGGTCATCCAAGTGACCTGGCCAACCATGATGCCATCGGCTTTGCCCCGGCAGCGCGGTCACCATGGAAGCTGGCGAACGGCGACGTTAAGGTCGAAGTCATTCCGCGGATGTCGATCACCGTCAATAGCGGTCAGGCCGTGCGCATGGCCGCGCGCGCGGGCCTGGGAGTGATCATGCAGCCATCCATTCTGCTGCGTTCAGATGTCGAGGCAGGCCTGCTGGTTCAACTCTTTCCAGACTGGCATCTCCGCGAGCGACCGATGTCGCTTATCTATCATCGCGATCGCCGCATGACGCCGCGCCTGCGCAGCGTCATCTCGTTTGCCATTTCAGAATTCGGCGCGACATCCGAATGGCGGGAAGATCCCCATTCCTAATGACCCGTCGTGGCGGGCTGGTCAGCCGACGGCTATCGGACTGGCGCTGCTTTCTCGGACGAACCGATCGACCACCGTTTTCGGCACTGACCAAGCGGCTGTTGTGATAAGCGGAATTCCTCTCGCTCGGCGGGGCGCCTTTACGTCCGAACAAGAGCCATCGATTGCCCAACGCGACGATCGCCATACAGCGGGAACAGCAGCACCACTTGGAACGTTTAGAGAACGAATTCAGGAGGCCGCTATGAGTGACAATCCGAAAACGAAGACATCATCCAACACAGAGAAAGACCCCGACGATTGGGTCAGCGGCGACGAGCCGATGACCGGCGCGCAACGGTCCTATCTGAAGACCTTGTCGGAACAGGCGCACCGGCCTGAAGCCTATGCCGAGGATCTGACCAAGGCCGAAGCGTCCAAGCGGATCGACGAACTCAAGCAGTCGCTCGATTTGGAATGAGCGGCCGCCTTGTCGTAGCCGATTGATTGAGGCCGAACGCCGAGGGCAGACTTTTGCGCCCCACTGTATTCCGATTGCGCAACGGCAAAAGGGCTGCTGCAACGCGAACCAGTCCGCGTGATTTTTGGTGCACAAAGGATTTACGCCGTTGGCCAGCGTGGTGGTCGCTGCGAGCACGCTCGCCGATCTTGGTTCCGGCGGCGGCCCGATAGTAGATCTCAGTTACCCGAAAGCGGCCACCGCCGCATTCGCATTGGCGATGACGTGATCGCGATCTTCAACATCTCACGAACCTCGCATCCCCAGGCCCGGCCGCGTATTCCTTCACCAGCACTGTCAAAGAAGACAAGCCTGGCATTTCATTGCGCGCACTGGGATGGTGTAGGTGACCCCATCGCGACCGGACTTTGCCTGCTGCGGTCGAACATGCCCGCGAACTGGTTATACTCGAAACCTCGACAAGCCCCATAATCGCATCATCTCAGCTGGAGCCGAGATATCAGCCGGGATCACATAGGGGTCTGCAGATCGTAGTGTTGTGACGCTCTTGCGTTTCTTGATCGGAAGCCCGTGGCCCATGTTGCTGACCGAATAGAGGGCCACTTTCCTCTCGCCGGTCACTTTCCACGACTGCAAGCTGCCCCATGGTTTTTTCTCCAAGCGGCCGCTGCTTTCTACAATGCCCTGAACTTCGAGCCACTGAGCAACACAAGCGAGCGCATTGGCGGGCTTGACCACCCGGTCTTCCATGCCCTGCCAGATGGTTATCGGAGGCCATGCCCTGACTTCTGGCGAAATCTCGGCGATCGGCCGTCCCCATCCGCCCGGTGGCGGCGTCGCACCTGACTTCATCGCGCGCAGGGCCGACATCGCGTCGCGGACAGATCCGAACGGCATGCCGGCGATGATTGCGGCGCCGGCAAACAGTGAGGGATAGATCGCGACAAGTGCGCCCGTCATCGCCCCGCCGGCGGACAGCCCCGCGATGAAGATCCTCGACCGGTCGATGCGATGTCGCTCGCATAGGTGCTCGATCATCTGCTTGATCGAACGGACCTCGCCGCGGTCTCGCGCGACGGCACTTGGTCGAAACCAGTTGAAGCAATCTTGCGAATTGTTTGCTCTCTTCTGCTGTGGATAGAGAAGAACGAAACCGCGCTCTTTCGCGAGCTTGGAAAAGCCCGCCGCGGCATCCAGGCTTTCAGGAGTCTGATGGCATCCGTGAAGCAAGACGACAAGCGCAGGGTTCTTCGGCAGCCGCGACGTCGGAACGAAGGATTTCATCACCAGGCGGCCCGGGTTGCTTCCAAACGCGGTTGTCTCGACCAAAATCGGTTTCGCGGGACGGGGCGTTGAACGTTTCGTTTTGCGTCGGGTCTTTGCGACAGCTTTCTCGATCCGTTTGCTGATTTTCTTTTGGGCTCTGAGGACCCTCAATAGCGATCTGCCGAAACTGAGCTTCATGGGTCGATGTTCTCAACCCGACAAAGGAGCGCTCGCAGACCTGGCCGGGCTGCCTCGCGCATGGCATCCTTCAGTGGGAACCAATGTGTTTTACGGATGCTTTTCTCCGGAAACTCGTCCGCGATGCGCGACACCTGGAGAAGATGGACGGACACATGGTAGTGGTTGGGACCCGTGTCCTTTCGATACGAAAAGGAACCGAACCCGGTCGTGTCGACGAGGCCCACCACTCCGGCTTCCTCGAAGGCCTCTCTGAGCGCCGCAGCGCTGGTGATTTCACCATACTCGACGCGCCCTTTCGGAATGCCCCAGCGACCGTTCCGTCGGCTGCCTACAAAAAGAATTTCAAGTCCACCGCCTTCGGTCCGACGATAGCAAAGAGCACCAGCCTGCGCGACATCGCGACCAGACAGGGTGTTCGTAAGTTCCGTCTGGTCGTTTTCGTTGAGCATTGTCCGCCTCCGGTTTCGAAGCCCGCGCACGCTAGCGGGGCTGCCTTCAAGAGTCCAGTTTGCTTGATGACCTCTGGTGGCACTCTCGAGTTGCGCCTTTTTGGGCTTTTCTGCCAGCGGCATGCACGCGACTTAAATCAATGTTCACGCATGTATTCCATGGTGATTGTGCTTGGCCGGCAGTTTCCCCAACCGGATAATTTCGAAACCAGGCCCGGCACGATGCACGAGGCACGCATGACACCCAAGTCGTCTTCAATGAGCAGCTCGGAGCGGCGCATGCCGTTCACGGTGGTGAAATTTGCCGAGGCGACGAAATTATCCCTGATCTCGATCGACAGCCACGGAGATATCGAGTTCGTCAATCCCTCCGCCTGCGCGCTGTTCGGCTACACCAAAGGCGAGATGATCGGAAAGCCCATCACTATCATCATCCCGGAGCGGATGCGGGGCGCCCACATGGCAGGGCTGCAAAAAGTGTCGGCGGGGCAAAAGCCAAATCTCGGTGGCAGGCCGGTCGAGGTGTCGGCGGTCAGGAAGGACGGCACGGAGTTTCCGATCGAAATCACCCTGTCGACCTGGCGTGGCAAACGCGGCTTCTGTGCTGGCGCCGTCATCACCGATATTTCAGAGCGACGGGAGACGGAAGGGCGACTGTTGCGCCTGGCAAGCCAGGATACCCTGACAGGACTGCTTAATCGTCATCGCTTTTCCGCGCTGCTTGCCGATACGCTTGCTGCGGGAAATGCTGCCGCCATCATGCTCTTGGACCTGGATGGCTTCAAGGAAGTCAACGACACGCACGGACATTTGGTCGGCGATTGCCTTTTGCAGGCCGTCGGTGTCAGGCTCCCATACACGCTGCGTCCTGACGCTCATATTGCACGTGTCGGCGGCGACGAATTTGCGGTGCTGTTGCAGGATGTAAGCGACCCGCGTGCCGTTTATGCCCAAGCCGATGCTATCCTCCAGGCATTTGCAAAGCCGTTTGAACTCGGCGGACATATCCTGGAACTCGGCACCAGCATCGGCTTTGCTCTTTCACCGGCCCACGGGGTGAAAGCCGAAGAGCTGATTGCCAGTGCCGACTACGCCCTGTATCGAGCGAAAGCCGCAGGCGGACACTCGATCCGGATGTATGACGCCACCATGCGGAGCGAGACGTCGGCGCGGCGCGAACTGCGCGATGAGCTGCTTGCCGGGATGCGTCAAGGTGAGCTGGAGCTCTTCTATCAGCCCCAGGTCAGACTCTCCGACGGAAAAATCATCGGGCTCGAAGCATTGATCCGCTGGCATCATCCCACCCGGGGCCTGCTGACGCCTGGAGCCTTTCTTCCTGCTCTCGATCAGAGCGCATTGGCTCTGGATATTGGCTGGTGGACGCTTGACGAAGCAGCAAAGCGCGCCAGCGAACTGCAGGCGTCAGGCTACAAAATCAAGATCGGCGTCAACCTCTTCCCGGGGCAACTCCGTGCCCCCAATCTCATCCACAAAGTGGCGAACGCACTTCAAAGGCACTCCCTTGCACCCGAGGGACTGGAGCTCGAAGTCACCGAAACGATCGCACTTGCCGATGACGATCGTTCTCTGGAGGCGATGACGGCCCTGCGGGAGCTTGGCGTTGGCATCGCCTTCGACGACTTTGGAACGGGATATGCTTCGCTCAGTTCCTTGCAGCGCTATCCACTGACGATGCTGAAGATCGATCGCGGTTTCATCCAGCAGATCCGCAGCAGGCCGAACGATGCTGCGATCACACGCGCACTGATCGGGCTCAGCCGAGACATGGGACTGGACACCGTCGCAGAAGGCATTGAAACCCGCGAACAGGAGGAGGCTCTCTTGGCCTTGGGTTGCCCATATGGCCAAGGCTACCTCTTCGGTCGGCCAATGCCGTTCAGCGCGGCCGTCGGTGTCATCGAGCAAAATGCAGCATCCACCCCGCCCAAAGCTGACTGCATTTGATGCTGTCCCGCGATGCATGCGACGCTTCGCCTTGACAGCTATGGCGTGCCGGGAAACCCCGGCGTCAGCAGTTTTGACCATCGCCGCGAGCGATTTTAGTTGCCGCGGCGGCGCGATAGTAGATTTCAGTCACCCGAAACCGACCCTCGAGGCGTTTGCACTGGACGATGACGTCGATCGCGATCTTCAGCATCGCGCGTATGTCGTTTCGCTCCAGGTCTCTCCCACCTTCGGATTCCTTCACCAGCAGAGTCAGCTGTTCGAATGCAAGGTCGGCGGAGTCGGCGTGCACCGTTGTGATCGAACCCGGATGGCCCGAGTTCACATTGCGAATGTAGTAGAACGCGGTGCCGTCGCGCAGCTCCTGCAGAAGAATGCGATCCGGCCGCATGCGCAGGCAGGATTCGAGCAGATCCTTCGCCCCGACTTTTGCCAGCCCTTGGCCGCCCTTGGAGTAGAAGAGACGGACGTGGTTCGGCTGCGGGATGACGAGCTCCGGCGTGTCTTCAATCGAGATGATGCGTTCGCTCGACGGGATATGGCGAATCAAGGCTTTCGAGAGCGTCGTCTTGCCGGATCCTGTCGCCCCGGAGATGATGATGTTCTTGCGTGCGTAGACGGCCTCTCGCAGAAATGCCTGGTAGGACCCCGTTCTATAGAATTCCAGAAGCCTACGGTCGGCCGAGGAGATGTCCGCCTCTTGCCTCGCAACCTCGGCGAACAAGCCGCCCTGGTCAAGATCGTTGAGGCTGAGCGACACGGAAGACGGTTTTCTGATCGTGATGCTGACGGTTCCCTTCGTCGTAGCGGGCGGGATGACGATCTGGATCCGCTCGTCGCCGGGCAGAGTTGCCGAGAGGATGGGCCGGGTTTCGTCGATCGACTGGTTGGAAAAGCTTGCGACAGCGCGCGCCAGACGCATCAGCTTGTCGAACGACAGCTCCGGCAGATCATGGGCCTGCCACCCGGCCGTGCCCTCGGTGACCACCTGGGTCGGCCAGTTGACGATGATCTCATAGAGGGATTTGTCGCGCAGGAAGGGCGACAGGGGTGCCAACAGCTCTCGCACGACGCCTGAATCGGCTCCCTCTGTCATGGCGGGCTATTTCGTGACCAGAGAGGCTGGCGCGAAGTCCCCGAGAACCGCCCGATCGGAGACTCGGTTGCGCGGTTCCGTCACGCGGAGGCGATAGACGCTCGAGAAATCGAGATCACGCGCAACGAAGATCGAGACGAGCTCCCCTTGATGCTTCAATAGCGTCGGCGCAATGTTGATCGACTGCTCGACGGCGATGGTCGCGGCCTGCTTGCCGGCGCTCGTCGTGTTGTCTGCATCGACATCGCTGTCCTGCAGCTGGCTGTTGACGTAGGAGGTGGTGTCGCCGACGATCGACAACAGGATCGCGCTGCCGAAACGCTCCCACCAATGGGTATCGACGTAACCGTCGACTCCGGCACGCCCAAGGGCGTCGGTTGCCGGCGACGCCAGGGTGATGATCACCCCTTTGGGCGTCTTTGTCCGGTTCCAGAGCACAAACAGGCGCTTCTGGCCGCGGCGAAGGCCGCCGCGATATTCGCCGACCACCTGCGTGCCCTTCTCCAACAGCACGACCCGGCCGTTATCCGACAGGACGTCGCGGCTGATGACACAGCTCGTGAACCCGGGTTGGTCCGACGACAGTGCCGTCTCCAGAACGCATGGAATGGAGGTTCCCATGGCGACGATGAAGTCGCGATTCCCAAGCGTGCCGGCGCGCGAGCCCTGCAGCTGGGTCGGCGTCAACAGCCGATTGAAGCGCTGGTCCTCGTTTTCGGCCTGGGCACCGGGACCGCCCGAGTTGCTCCCGAGCGGAACGTAATTTGACGCGGTATCGGCGCTGGCGTCCTGGTCTCGAGAATGAGACGGAGAGGATTGCTTCCCACCATAGGCGATGACCGGCGCGCGTCGGGCAGCGTCGAGAAGCTTCTCGTCCTCGCCCGCCTGTTCGGGCATCCCGGGTGTTGGCAGCAGCGTTTCCGGCGGCGTGGCGACCGGTTGGACCAGTTCCTTCGCCGGCTCGAAATCCGACGTCTGCCGGATGACGACGCGTTCGGGCTGGATGCCATCTACGGGCTTATCCTGGCCGCGCATCGACCAGAGGGCAAAGCCAACGAAGGCGACGATGGCGAGCGCCACCGCACCGCGTCTCACCGTCGGATTGCTGTCGAGACCGCGGCCCGTCGTCGTTTCGGCGCGCTCACCGGGAATGTGGGTGCTGTCTTCCTCGGCCATGGCGTCCTCCTATTGTCCTGCCACAGCCTGCGTCTTCACGACGCGCTCGACAGAGGGTGAGGTCGTATTCGTATCGGGATCGATGCCGATACGGTCATAGGCCTCGTTGAAGACGCAGAGGACGTCGCCTCCCCTGCGCAGGATGAACTTGCGGCTGATCGCGTGCACCAGCACCAGGTTGTTCTCGACGGACTTCGGCACCAGGGTCTCGCTGCCGTCGGAATTTTCCATGTAGATCGCCGGCATTTCCTGGTTGCCGGCAAAGGAAAAGGTCGTGACCTTGCCATTGTCGTAGACGGCCTGCGGTTCAAGTGCCGAGGTCCCTTGAGCCGAATAGCGCCAGTTGCGTGGCCCATAGGCCTCGTGGAGAGCCAGAACCTTGTCAGCTTCTCCGGCCTGAGCTGCTTGCGCGCGGGCAGCGGTCTCCAGCTTCCGGCGTTCGGCCTCGTCGGCAGGATAGCGATACTTCACATAGAAGTAGGTGTTCTGCCCGGCCTCGACGCTGCCATCGCGCACCGTCAGCTCCATCTGGTAGCTGCGGGTCGAGCCATCCCGCCTGGTCGTGACGACCGAGATGTTCGTCACCGGCTGGTTTTCGCGGGGTTTTAAAAACAGGATGTTGCCGGCCGGCGCCACTTCCCACGCGACGCTGTTGCCGAGTGCCACATGGGCGATCTCCTCATCGGCGGCGAACTCTATCTGCACCGAAGACCGCAACGTGCCGACGATCTTGGTGATGTTATAGGGCTGGTAGTCGATGAAACGGACGCGGCTATCCTGCGATGCGCCTCGCGGGATATCGAGCGCCAGCGCGGTCGTGGTGAGTCCTGCGGTCACCGTCAGGGCGATGAGGAAACTCTGCTTCAATTGATGGCCTCCGGATCGGCGCGATATTCGCTGACGGCAAAACCAAGCGGATTGGTCAGCCGGTCGGTCGAGGACATCGGCGCGTTGACATAAGAAAAGGTGAGCGTCGCCACCCAGTGGGTGGTCCGGACGTCGTCACCACGCGTGACGGTCCTGGTATAGCGCACCGATACGACATTGGCGTTGATCAGCGAGATCGAGACGATGTTGACGCGTGCCGTCGCGCCGCGGCCATAGATATTCTGCGGAGAGTCCGGATTGCCGCCTCGGTAGATCGCCGCAAAACGCGTCTGCTCCGGCTGGGTCGAGAGCAGAGCGACGGTGCGAAAATTCTCCTCGGCCTCGCTCCAGACATAGGCTTCCCGCGCACGCACATATTTGGCGGCGAAATACTTGGTCACCGCCTCGTCGTAGCTGCCGGCAGTCGACGTCAGCGCCGAGACGACGTCGACGATGCCGGTCGAATTGTCGACCCGAACGACGAAAGGCTCGACCGTCTTCAAAGGCGTCAGCCCGGCAACGGCGACGATCGAGGTGGCGGCAAGCACGCTTGCGGCAATCGCGATAGACCAGGCGATGCGCGCCGACCGCTCCACCTGGACCAACCGATCCTGATCGAAGCGGCGTGCCCTTTCGAAATAGCTCTTCAGACTGTCGGTACTCACGATCTCACCCCTCCTCGCATGGCCGATAGGAACCCGCGGCATCGAAATGCGCGAAGTCGGCTGGCCCCTCCGTCAGCGGCTCTTTTCCATAGGAAGACACCTGGCCGGCCGCCGTCGCCGGGACTGCGTCATTGCCGCTTTGCTTGGCGGGCTTGTTGTCCTCCCACTGCCACATGGCGCGGTTAAGCGGCCGGCGCGAATAGCCATCGCATTTGGGCAAAGGATGGGACCTCGATGCGCAGCCGGTGAACTCCAAGGCAAGGAGGAGCGAGACGATAATGCGGATCATTGAAATGCAAACCTCTGAAACATTTGTCGTGGAGAAGTCGTCTTCCGGCCCCTCAAGATCTGAGACGGCGGCCAGCGGAACGGGCGCCGCGACCAACAGCTCTGGCACCATGCGAGGCGGCCCAGGCGAGCGTGCCCTCATGGGCGTCTCGGGCAGCACCATAGCCGTAGGTCAGCGACGCCCCGCCCGCTGCAAGCGCTGAGGCAATGCCGGGCAGCTGATAGAAGACGTAAAGGGCAGCAAGGCAGATGGCGCAAAGGGCGACCGGGCGCATCATGACGTCGGTATAGCTTTCGACCGCCGTGAAGGTCGTGTCGATACAGCTGATCAGCAGTGAACCGATCGCGACGACCAGGACCTGGAGAATGACGAAATTGGCGAGCTGACCGACCCAGGATTCGGTAAAACGACGGGTGGACTGGAACATCGCCAGCGCCACGAAGATCGGCCCGATGGCCAGCACGATGGCGAGCGCCAGCCGGGCATAGAGCGAGACGATATAGCCGATCGCCGCCACCGTGAAGCTCGCGCCGATCGCCATCATCCCGCCGATGCCGTTGACGATGTCGGCGGGCCAGGTGGCGCGCGCCCAGATGTCCTTGGCGCATTTCTGGCCCTTGTCGAGCAGGCTGTCGAAGGTGGAGGCACTCGGTGCGCTACCCGAGTTCAGCGCCTGGGAAATCTCGCGCGGCAGCGTCTCGAAGAAAATCTGGGTGACATAGGTCTGATATTCGCTGGCGTTGCGCACCAGCATGACGATGATCGCAAGTTTCATCGCCCGGAAGGCGAATTCGACAATCGGCTCCTGGACCGAGCCCCGCAGGACAAGATAGCCATAGAGCACGACGTAGAGCGTCAGCGCCGCGGTGAGTGGGCCGCTGATCCAGCTGGCGATGTTCGACGTGCCCGACGAGATGAAACTCTCGAGCGGCGACTTGAACTGACCATCGACGAAGCTGAAGACCTGGTACATGGCTCAGCCTCCAAGCGCCCTGTTCATGCGTTCAAGCCGGAGCTTCCAGTCCGCCGCCTCGGCGTTTTGGCAATTCGGCGTCTGACGCAAGGCGCCAGGGTTGTTGCGGCATTTGCCTGTGATCTTCGCGAGCAGGGCCTGATCAGCCATCAGTTCGTCGCCGGTATAGATCTTGTCGCCCTCGCCGAAGCAGCCGGAAAGCGCAAGCGCGGCGATACCAGGAACGAGATATTTCATTTGAGCGCCTCTGCCATGGCATCCAGGCGCTTGCGCCAATCCTCGGCCTTGCGCTGGTCGTCGACCTGAACCTGTGCCTGCTGGACCATCTGCAGAGCCTGCATGCGCAGCACGTCGGTTTGCAGAAAGGCGGTTTCGGCCTGCAGGCGTGCCTGAAGGTCGGCGATATCCTTGGCGTCGGCTGCACCCGAGATCTGCTGGCGTAGCTGATCGATGCCGTCGATGCGCTTGGTGGCGGCATCGTAGATCTGCTGGCCGAGGCTCATCTGCCCGGCATTCTGGTTCTGAGCGCGGGCCAATTCTTGCGCATAGAAATCATTGGCATCGGTGCGATAGGTCGAATTTTCTTCGAGGAATTTTGAGGCGGAGGTGGCGAAGACACCGCTGCCCGAGCCTTTGAGCAAGCCTTCGATGGCATTGAAATCCTGCGGCAATGCCTTGCGGATCGAAGGGTCGTTCAGCAGACCGGCGACATCGGCCATGTTGGTAAGCTTGTTCAGCGATGCGTAAAGCTGCTGCGCCTGCTGGAGCTGCTGATTGAGCGTGTCGAGCTGGGATTTCAGCTGAGTGATGCTCTCGATCTGCTTGGCGATCGCCGTCTCGTCGATGACCGGAATGCCCTGCGCAAATGCCGTTCCAGCCGGCAACAGTGCAACCATCATCGCCAGAGCAAACTCTATTCTGATCCTTTCCATCAATCCGTCCTCCTTCTTTGCCGAAACACGGGTAGCCAGTCTTCCAGCCGGTCGCCGATCTCCGCCCGGATCGTCTCGGCGAGTTCGACGTTGGCGGTGCGGCCGGACAAGATGGCGAGCTCGTCGTCAAAGCCCCTGAGGTTCAATTCGGCGACGACGCTGTTATGGCCCTGCTTGACGATGAAGCGCCGGCTTTCGACCGAAAGCTCGCGCGAGAGCAGTTCGAATTCGCGCTCCGTCAGTTTGAACCCGTCGACGTAATCGCCATGGTCGCCGCGCGGATTGGGAAGGAAGATCTGCGTCGGGCACTGCTCGATGATCGTATGGGCAATCGGCGAGACGATCGCGTCGCGCGGGCTTTGGGTCGCAAACAGCATCAGGCCGTTCTGTTTGCGGATCGTCTTCAGCTTGTTCTGCGCGAGGTCGCGAAAGCCTTCGTCCTGCAGCGCCTTCCAGAACTCGTCGATGACGATGATGATGCGCCGCCCGTCGATCAGTTGCTCGATGCGGAAGAACAGGTAGGCCATCAACGGGGTGCGGATTTCCTCATTGTCGAGGAAATCAGTCATGTCGTAACCGATGAACTTGGCCCCGATGCCGATGTCGTCGGTCTCGTTGTCGAACACCCAGCCGAGCGGCCCACCCCTTTCCCACCGCCTGAGCCGCGCCGCGATGCCTTCGGGGTCGGTATTGTTGAGGAAGGTGCGCAAGGCGCCGATCGAGCGTCCTTCGACCGGCAGGTCCGCCAGCCCGTCGATCGCCGAGGCGATGTCGCGCAGCTCCAGGACCGTCAGTTGACGCTTTGCCGACCCGACCAGCTGGCCGACCCAGCGGGCGAGGAACACCTTGTTTTCCGGGGTGAGTTCAAATGCCTTCAACGGCGCGCAGCCGGTGGCGACACCGTTTCGAAGCGGCAGGTAGGTGCCACCCGCGGCCCGGACGAACAGGTCGGCTCCGCGATCCTTGTCGAAGAAGACCATGTGCGGATCATGCTTTTCGAGCTGGGACAGCATGAAGTTCAAGAGCACCGTCTTGCCCGTGCCGGACGGGCCGCAGACGAAGGTGTTGCCGAGATCGCTATGGTGGAAATTGAAATAGAAGGGCGAACCGGAGGCGGTCTTCAGCATGGCGACGGCCGGTCCCCATTCATTGCCGTCTTTCCTGCCGGCGGGATAGGAATGGAAAGGGGAAAGTGCTGCAAAATTTCGCGAGGTGATGGCGCCCGATCTTGCCCGGTAGCGGAAATTGCCCGGCCCCTGCCCCCACCAGGCCGCCTCAAGGCCAAGATCCTCGCGGGCGACGACCGCACCCCCATTGGTGAGATAGGCGCGTGCCTTGGCCATATTGTCGGTGAGTTCCTTCACCGAGGGCGCAAAGACCGACAGGGCCAGATGATGTTCTCCAAGCACGAAGCGGTTCGATTCCAGATCGTCCATGGCATCGCCGAGCTCTTCGATCTGCGACGCCGCCTTGTCGCCGGCGCTGACCATCTGGTTCTGCTTGCGCCCCATGATCGTGCGCGCATCGGCTTTCGCGACGAAGGCGAAAGATTGCGTCAGGATAAGCTCGAAGGGCGCCGTCAGGATGCCGTCGAGCATGCCGCTGCGGGTGGTCGCCGGATATTCCTTGAACCCGAATATGCCGGCGTAACGGCTTGCGGCCTCATAACGGATCTCGACGGTCTCCCGCCCGAAGATCACCCGATGCGAATAGATCGCCGAGGATATGCGGCCTTCCGTCAGCGGGACCCGCTCCCGCCGGCCGCCGACGATCTGATGCAGAACCTCGCTCGGCTCGGAAAAGACGATGTCGTCCTGTTCGTAGAGGCAAAGCACACGAGGCTCGAAGCGTTTCAGCCCGGCAGTCACGTCGGAGACCTTGTCCCTCAGATGCTTCAGGGCATCCTCATCAAGCTCGACACGGTCGCGGCGCGCCTTGCGCAGGCGGGAGAGAAGATGGGCGGCTTTTTCTGCGGGATCCCGGCCCGGATGCCAGACAAGCGAGAGGTAAAGATCATTGCGAAACAGATCCTCTTCGATCATGCGGTCGCGATATCGAGCGTTCAGACCTTGCGAGAAGGGGTTGGCGAAGGCTCCGTCCGGGTAGGCGTTGTCGCGGCCGCGGATGACATGACTCCAGAGCGCCAGATGGTCGTCGGCGATATTGCGGTAAAGCGTATTGAGATCGCGGTGCAGGCTGTTGAGGTCCATGACATCGGCAGTTTCGAAGGATATGCCTTCAAGCGCGACCATCACCATCAACGCCCTGGATTCGAGCGCGATCGTCGTCTCGTCGACATGACGGACGTATGGAATGAAAGTTTCGGGCCCGAGTTCGCGCGAGCGAAGCGTTGCGGTGCTAGGCAAAGCTCAAATCCTTTTCGTCATAGCGCCGGATGAGCCTCAGGGGCGACAAGCTGGCGCCGCCCCAATAGGCGGCGTTGCGCGACCGGCCGCGGGTCTCGATCCAGGAGATCAGGATGCGGAACATGTTGTGGTCATGCTTGACGAGCGTGCGGAATATGAAATGGAAGACGACGCCGACAAGTGCGTAGGCGATCGATCCCGCGGTGATATAGAGGATGGTCGTCAGCATGACGTTGACGCCCATCGCCTCCATCGTCACGCCGGCAATCATCGCCGGGCGCGTGCAGGCAAGAAACAAGATATCTTCCTCGATAGCGGCGGCTGTTTGCATGATGATCAGCTTCCGACGATCGTATTGACGAGTTCCGTCGCACCAAAGATTCCGCCGATGCCGATAATCCAGAAACCGGCGCGGCGAAGATCCATGTAGCCGAACATCCAGGCGATGCAGATGATGATGACGGCGATGACCGCAAGCAGCCTGGCAATATTGCCGGTCAGCATGTCGACGATGTTCTGCAGGACGGTTTCGACGCCGGCCGCCTGCGCGAAGGCCGGCTCTACCAGGCAGGCGCTGATGACGGCGGCCATCAGGAGAGGGGCTGCGACAGGGCGAAAGTCTGCTCTTGAGATCATTTTCGTTGCTCCGATCGTTCGTCTTGAAACACGAGAACCTGGGATGACCGCCGGACGTTGAAGACGTCCCACGATGCGGCTCCGCCGGATTGGGAAAGCAATTGTGTAGCCGGCGATATCTCCCGCCTGGCTGACGGGTCCGCGACAGGGGTTTCTTGCCGCGGCTCGGCGATAGTGAGAGACGCAAGGTCGGAAGGCAGGCGGCTCATTTCCTGGCGGACCTCAGCGTCATATTTGATCATTTCGCCAACAGACGGATCGTCACGCCCGTAGTAGGACTGAAGCATCACCTTTTCGGCTTGCGTCGCATCGGCCCCGGAGCGCAAGGCAAGGCGGTAGTAGCCATCGAGCAGAGTGGCCGTCGCCTTGAGGTTCAAGCAGGGATCGAACGCATCCGAAATCGAAAGCTTCAGTCTGCCCAGCTCCGCCGCCCCAATGCCGCCCAGACCGATCCGGATGTCCTGCCGATCGGCAACAAGGGAGGTCGCGCGCTCGATCGCCTCCGCCTTCGACGCGGGTTGGCGCTCAGGCGGCGGACCGCTGTTGATAGCAATGGCGAGTGGATTGAAGCCGCTCTCCAGACTGACGACGGCGGCAAGCGTCCTGACGTCCACCACGGGTGCGCAGTTCTGGGCGAGATCAACGAATGCCACAGCCATAGTTCAGTACCAGACCCGTTGCGTGCCCACCCCATCGATGGTGACGTCGACATAGTGGGGCTGCGATCTCACCATCGGGCGAGCGGTCGGATAACCCATGCATTGGCGCCGACCATCGACCAGCTGCCATCGCGGCGCCAAAACCGAATTGTTGCTGGAACTGCTGCTCTCCCCGAGATCGGGGCAGAACGCGTCGCTCACCGGCTGAAGGGCGATCGACACGCAGGTTATTTCCTGCCCGCGCGGACCATAATCGCTTTGCAGCCGGTATCCGCTTTCGCAGTAATACGGCTCATAGCCCGGGCGGGAACTGTGGAAGGTGGCGCCGCTGCAAGTGGGGAACGAATGCCCCTCGGCAAGCTCGCGCCAGAGCTTTTCGATCGGCGGGCGGCATTCTGCAAACTGCGTCGGGCCTCCGGGGTTGGAAAGGCACAGAATAACCTCGCAACCCCACTCATTTGCTTGCGCCCTGCCTGGTGAATTAAGATAGGGTGGCAATATGCAGCAGGCCGCGACAACCGTGTTGAACAGAAGGTTTTTCATGAGCACGACCCTTCAAAGACGTCCCATTGCGGAAGAGGTAGCGTGGTGCTAGTGCGATTTATACTGATTTATATAACACAGTAAAAAGACATGACAAGAGCAATTGCAACCCAGTGGCGTAATCTGGCTTTCTCAGGCCTTATCCTGCATGAGATCCTCGATCACCCCCAGGAAGACGAGACGCCTCAGGCAAGGCTGAAGCAGGTCGGCATGATGACGGTCCTCTACAGCATGAACCAAGCGCACCAGAAGCTAACTCTTTCCAGTATCATGGAAATCACGGCCCTAACGCGCAGCGGCGTCAAGGAGACGGTGGACCTTCTGGTGAGGCGAGGAATGTTGACCGAGACGATCGTCAAGAACTCTATGGGTCGTGGAACGGCGCGTCAGTTCGAGATCTCGGAAGCGCTTCTGGAGAAGCTAAGTTCGTTCGGAAACGAATGAGCAGCGGATTTAAGTGACGTTTTTCACATCGTCCAGCATTCGGCTGCCATACCCTCCGGCGGATGATCTGGTAAACTGAGCTCATGATGACACCCGATCAATACAGTTTTCGCAGAGCGACACTGAACGACCTCGATTTGCTCATGGAATGGCAATCAAAGCCTCATCTGCGTGAATGGTGGAACTCGGATGAGCCATACGATGAAGAGCTGATCCTCGGGTAGCACGCTGGATTGTTTCATCCTTCGGACTTCCCTTCGCGTTCATGCAGGACTACACAGTCCATGGGTGGGAAGATCACCATTTTGCCAAACTTCCCGAGGGTTTCGCGGGGAATTGACCAATACATTGGCGACCCCGATACGATCGGTGTTGGGCACGGATCAGCATTTATCGGCGCCAGAATGCAGGCTCTCTTTGATGAGAAGGCGCCGTGATCGCAACCGATCCTCATCCTGGCAACGAACGAGCGATTGCCGTCTACAAAAAACTGGGTTTCGAACCGTTCGGACCGCCTCAGGAAACTCGGTGGGGCCTGATCTTGCCAATGATGGCGAGGCGCTAAGGGTGGCAATCCACGGCAGCTTTATCCTCGGAGCAGAGCTTCTTTACATCGGCCCGATCCGACCCGGCACAGCTTAACAATCCCGAACAGGACGTCTTTGAGCGCGGCTGTCTCCCTGCCAGCAGGCGCCTAGGCTCCTGTTGTATTAAGACTAGAAGTTAGAGTTGAAGTGTCCGTGTTTGTGCAAAGTTGGAATGTCACTCCGCCCGGGTTTCGATGAGGTGGGGGTGCCATCTCGATCGAAACTGCATCAAGCCCTTTATGCGAGCCGTCGCATAGCCGTCAGCTGTTTGCCAACGCCTCTCCCCAACGACCTTCTCGAACCGACGCGTGACATCGACCTGCAAATCAGGCCCTGGGACGGGATCGAGCGGCGGCTCACCGCACAATTCCGGTACCGATCAGTTTGACAACTACAGGTTCGCGCAAGCCAATCTGATTACACTCCTCTTTGCTGGGCAGTGAATTTTCAGAGCGTTGGTTCTTTTCAGAGCCCGGCCAAACAGGCGGTGCAGGCTTCGAAACGCTGAACTTTATTGTATTGGCTAACGCAAGAGTTTTTACATATGACGTCGATTGTTTCCTCCCTTACCAGCAGTCAGATCAGGTCTCTTGCAACGTCCACGGTTGCAGCCTGGACGACGGAAGATGTGGCCTCGCTTACCACCAAGCAGATCAGCGCCCTTTCGTCGTCTCAAATCGCTGCTTTGGACACGGAAGATGTCGATGTTCTCAGCTCGCAGCAATTAAGTGCCATTTCACAAAGTGCCATTGTCGGTTTGACCGTGGATCAACTGGCTGTCTTGAACAGCACTGACATCGAAAGCCTGAGCTCGCTTCAAATTGCGGCAATCACGACCGCGCAGATTGGCGCATTGACGACAGATCAGGCACAGGCCCTGACCTCATCTCAGGTGGGTGCTCTCAGTTCGTTGCAGCTCGCCGCTTTAAGCGCCGCGGATGTGGCGACTTTCTCGACCACCGATCTCGCGGCGATCACCAGCAAAGCCATATCGGGCCTGTCCACGGCCGCTATCGCAACCCTCTCGACGGATCAGATCTCTGCCTTGAGCGCGAGCGCGATCGCGGGGCTCACCACCAGCCAGATCGCGGCGCTGAGCACATCGCAGGTCGCCGCCTTGACGACGGCCCAGGTCGGCGCCCTCAAGGCATCGCAAATCACGGCCATGGGCACGAAAGACATTGTGGTGCTTTCCACCGCCCAGCTTGTTGCTCTCAGCACAGGTGCGGTTGCGAGCTTGACGACCAACCAGATCGCCGCCCTGAGCACGGCACAGGCCGAGGCACTGTCGGCCACGCAGGTAAAGGCGCTGAGCTCTACCCAGATTGCGGCCCTGGGGACAGACGACTTGGCCACCTTCTCGACCGCCGATATGGCGGCGATCACCAGTCAAGCCATATTGGGCTTGAGCACGGGCCTTGTCGCCGCCCTTTCCACCGAACAGGTGGCTGCCCTGAGCACGATCGCGATCGCTGGTCTGACGACCAGCCAGATCGTCGCCTTGAGCACGGCGCAGATTGCCGCCATGACGACGAGCCAGGTCAGCGCGCTCAAGGCATCGCAAATCGCGGTCCTCGACACGAACGACATCACGGTGCTTTCCACCGCGCAGGTTGCCACCATGAGCAAAGCCGCGATCGCTGAGCTGTCGACCAGCCAGATCGTCGCCCTCAGCACCGCGCAGATTGCCGCCTTGACGACGACCCAGGTCGGCGCCCTCAAGGCGTTGCAAATCGCGGTGATGGACACCAACGACATCACGGTGCTTTCCACCGCGCAGGTTGCCGCCCTCGGCACATCAGGCATTGCGGGTCTGACGTCCGGCCAGATCGCCGCCCTGAGCACGGCACAGGCCGAGGCATTGACGACGATCCAGGTCGCAGCCTTGAGCTCGACCCAGATCGCGGCCCTGGGAACGGACGACATAGCCACTTTCTCGACCGCCGATATGGCGGCGATCACCAGTCAAGCCATGCCGGGCCTGAGCACGGCCGTGATCGCCTCCCTCTCGACGGACCAGATCGAGGCACTGAGCAAGGCCGGCATTGCGGGCTTGACGAGCGAGCAGATCGCCGCCTTGAGCACGGCGCAGGCTGGAGCATTGACGGCGAGCCAGGCCGCGGTTTTGAGCTCCAGGCAGATTGCGGCTTTAGGTACGGCTATCGTCGCATCCCTGTCCACCGCGCAGGTTGCCGCGCTCAGCACATCAGGCATCACCGGGCTGACCTCCGACCAGATCGTCGCCTTGAGTACGACACAGACCGAGGTCCTGTCTGCCGCACAGGTGAAGGCGCTGAGCTCAACCCAGATCGCGGCGCTCGGAACGGACGACATAGCCACCTTCTCGACCGCCGATATCGCGGCAATTACCGGCAAGGCGGTCACCGGCTTGAGCACGGGCCTTATCGCGGCGCTTTCCACCGCGCAGGTCGCCGCCCTTAGCACGAGCGCGATCGCGGGTCTGGCGACCAGTCAGGTCGAGGCCCTCTCGACGGAACAGCTTGTTGCTCTGAACACGAGCGCTGTCGTTGCCCTGACGACCGGTCAGATCGCCGCCTTGAGCCCATCGCAGGTCGCCGCCTTGACGACGACCCAGCTTGGCGCCCTCAAGGCATCGCAAATCGCGGTCCTGGACACGGCCGACATCGCGGCGCTGTCCACCACGCAGCTTGCCGCCCTCAGCACATCAGGCATCACGGGTCTCACCTCCGATCAGATCGTCGCCCTGAGCACGGCGCAGGCCGAGGCACTGACCACCTCACAGGTGAAGGCACTCAGCGCCGCCCAGATCGCGGCGCTCGGAACGGACGACTTGGCCACCTTCTCGACTGCAGATATGGCGGCGATCACCAGTAAAGCGGTAACCGGCTTGAGCACGGCCGGCATTGCCGCGCTTTCGACGGATCGGATCGCTGCCCTGGGCACGAGCGCCGTCGTTGCCCTGACGACCAGTCAGATCGCAGCGCTCGGCACATCGCAGATTGCCGCCTTGACGACGGAACAAGTTGGCGCCCTCAAGGCGTCGCAAATCGCGGTCGTGAACACCAAAGACATCACGGTGCTTTCTACCGCGCAGGTTGCCGCCCTCAGCACATCCGGTGTCACGGGACTGACCTCCGACCAGATCGCCGCCTTGAGCACGGCGCAGGCCGAGGCACTGTCCGCCTCACAGGTGAAAGTGCTGAGCTCCGCCCAGATTGCGGCGCTCGGAACGGACGACTTGGCCACATTCTCGACCGCCGATATGGCGGCGATCACCAGCAAGGCCATGGCCGGCTTGAGCCCAGACGGCATTGCCGCACTCTCGACCGATCAGATCGCCGCCTTGAGCACGAGCGCCGTCGTTGCCCTGACGACCAGCCAGATCGCCGCCTTGAGCACCAGCCAGGCTGGCGCGCTGACGACGACCCAGGTCGCGGTCCTCAGCTCAACCCAGCTCGGCGCTCTTGGGACGGATGACATAGCCACCTTCTCGACCGCCGATATCGCGACGATCAGCAGTAAAGCCATATCGGGCTTGAGCGCAGAACAGATCGCAGAGCTTTCCACCGCACAGGTTGCGGCCCTCAGCGCGAGCGCGGTTACTGGCCTGACGACCAGCCAGATCGCAGCCCTGAACACCAGCCAGGTTGCCGCCTTGAGCACCGCTCGCGTTGCGGTGCTGAGTTCAACGCAAGTCGCGGCCCTGGGGGCGAATGTCGTCGCATCCCTTTCCACTGCGCAGGTTGCGGCCCTCAGCGCCGCCGGTACGGCGGGTTTGACCACCGAACAGATCTCCGCCCTGAGCACGACGCAGGCGGAAGCATTGACGACGACCCAGGCTGCAGCGCTGAGTTCAACACAGTATTCCGCCCTGGGGACGGATGATATCGCGACCTTCTCGACCGCCGATATTGCGGCGATCGGCAGCAAAGCCATATCGGGCTTGAGCACGGCCGTCACGGCAGCCCTCTCGACGGATCAGATCGCTGCCCTGAGCGCAGCAGGGGTTGCAGGTCTTTCGAGCAGCCAGATCGCGTCCCTGAAGCCGGCGCAAATTGCCGCCTTGACGACCGCGCGGGTTGCGGTACTGAGTTCGGCGCAAGTGGCGGCTCTCGACAAGGACGCCGTTGCTTCCCTTTCCACTGCGCAGATCTCTGCCCTGAGCGCGGCCGGCATTGCGGGTCTGACCACCGAACAGATCGACACCCTGAGCACGGCCCAGGCAGCGGCATTGACGACGACGCAGGTCGCCATGTTGAGCTCGACCCAGCTTGCGGCCCTGGATGCGAACGATATCGCCGCATTCTCGACCGCCGATATTGCGGCGCTCGGCAGCAAAGCCATATCGGGCTTGAGCACGGCCGCCATAGCAGCCCTCTCGGCGGATCAGATCGCCGCACTGAGCACGGCCAGCGTCACAGGCCTGACCACCAAACAGATCGACGCGCTGAGCACCGGTCAAATTGATTCCCTGCTCACCAAGCAGGTTGCGGCGCTGAGTTCAACGCAAGTCGCCACCCTCGGTACGGATGTCGTCGCTTCCCTTTCCACCGCACAGATTGCCGCCCTGAGCACATCCGGCATTGCGGGTCTGACAACCGATCAGGTCGAGGCCTTGAGCACGGCGCAGGCAGAAGCATTGACGACGGCTCAGGTCGCCGCGCTGAGCTCGACCCAGGTGGGTGCTCTGGAACCCAATGACGTCGCCACTTTTTCGACCGCCGATATCGCGGCGATCACCAGTAAAGGCATGTCGGGCTTGAGCACGGCTGTCATAGCGGCGCTTTCGACGGATCAGATCGCCGTCTTGAGTGCATCCGCGATCGCCGGGCTGACCACCAGCCAGATCGCCGCCCTCGGCACGTCGCAGATTGCCGCCTTGACCACCGCGCGGGTTGGGGTGCTCAGCTCAGCGCAGGTGGCTGTTTTGAGCACCGATGTCATCGCCGCCCTTTCCACTGCGCAGGTCGCCGCTCTGAGCGCATCCGGCATTGCGGGTCTGACCACCGAGCAGATCGCCGCCCTTTCCACTGTACAGGCGGAGGCCCTGACGACGACGCAGGTCGCCATGCTGAGCTCAAATCAGATAGCCGCCCTGCAGACGGATGATCTGGCCGCTTTCTCGACCAAGGACATCGCGGCGATCGGCTCGAGCGCCGTATCAGGCTTGTCCACGACCGCTATGGCTGCCCTCTCGGCGGATCAAATCGCGGCCCTGAGCACGTCAGGCATTGCGGGTCTGACCACCGAACAGATCAATGCGCTGAATTCCGGTCAGATCGACGCCTTGCTCACCAGGCAGATTGCAGCGCTGAGTTCGACGCAAGTCGCCACCTTGAGTACGGATCTTCTCGCCGCCCTCTCCACTGAGCAGATCGCAGCCCTGAGCACATCAGGCATCGCAGGCCTTTCCACCACACAGATTGCGGCGCTGAGCACCGCCCAGGCCGAGGCCTTGACGACCACGCAGGTCGGCGCTCTCAATTCCAAGCAAATCGCTGCTTTGAGTCCGGACGACATAGCCACGTTCTCCACCAAGGATATCGCGGCCATCAGTTCGGGTATCATATCGGGATTGTCCACCGCCGTTATCGCGGCCCTCTCGACGGATCAGGTCGCGGCCCTGAGCACGTCAGGCATTGGGGGCCTTTCCACCAAACAGATCGTCGCTTTGAGCACAGCACAGCTTGACGCTTTGACCACCGCTCAGATCGGCGCCCTCAGTTCGACACAGCTTGCTGTGCTGGATGCCGACGACATAGCCACGTTCTCGACCAAGGATATCGCCGCCTTCAGTGCGAGCGCCATAGCGGGATTGCCCACCGCTGTCATAGCCGTCCTCTCGACAGATCAGATCGCGGCCCTGAGCACATCCGGCATCGCACAGCTTTCCACCAAACAGATCGCCGCCCTGAGCACCGCACAGGCCGAGGCATTGACGACGATCCAGGTCGGGGCGCTGAGTGCGACGCAGCTTGCGGCCCTGGATACGGACGATATAGCGACTTTCTCAACCAAGGATATGGCGGCGATCGGTTCGAGTGCGATCACCGGATTGTCCACGACGGTTATCGCCGCGCTGTCCAGTGCTCAGATCGCTGCCCTGAGCACGGCCGGGATTGCCGGCCTTTCCACCAAACAGATCGCGGCCTTGGACGCCGGGCAAATCGACGACTTGCTGACCAAGCAGGTTGCTGTGCTCAACTCGACGCAGATCGCCGCCCTGAGCACCGCTGCGGTCGCTTCCCTTTCCAGCACGCAAGTTGCCGCGCTCAGCACGTCCGGTATTGCGGGTCTGACCACCACGCAGATCGCTGCGCTCAACACAGGTCAGGTTGGGGCCCTGACGACGACACAGGTCGGGGCTCTCAGCTCCAAGCAGCTTGTCGCCCTGAGCACGGATGATATCGCGGCCCTGTCAACCGCCCAGATTGCGGCGCTGAGCACGACCGGCATCGCCGGCCTGACGACCACGCAGATTGCCGCATTGAGCACGGACCAGGCCGAGGCTCTGACGACGCCCCAGGTTGCGGAGCTGAGCTCGACCCAGATTGCGGCGCTCGGAACGGACGATCTCGAGACCTTCTCGACTGCCGATATCGCGGCGATCAGTTCGAGTGCCATTTCGGGATTGAGCGCGGACACGATCGCAGCCTTTTCGACGGACCAGATCGCGGCTCTGGGTACGGCTGGCATTGCGGGCCTTTCCACCGCGCAGATCGAGGCCTTGAGCACCGATCAGCTGGAGGCCCTGACCACAGCTCAGGTCGGCGCGCTTGGTTCCAAGCAAGTTGCTGTCTTGGCGACCGCTGATATCGCGGGACTGACGACCACGCAGATCGCGGCACTCAGCACGGCCGGCATCGCAGGTCTGAGCGCCGCGCAGATTGCCGCATTGAGTACCGATCAGGCCAGTGCCCTGACGACACTGCAAGTCGCAGTCTTGAGCTCGACCCAGATCGCGGCGCTCGGAACGGACGATCTCGAGACCTTCTCGACCGCCGATATCGCAGCGATCAGTTCGAGCGCAATATCGGGATTGACCGCAGACACGATAGCAGCCTTTTCGACGGGCCAGATCGCGGCCCTGGGCACGGCTGGCATTGCGGGCCTTTCCACCGCGCAGATCGTTGCCTTGAGCACTGGCCAGCTTGAGGCCCTGACGACCGCTCAGGTCGGCGCGCTTGGTTCCAAGCAGGTTGCTGCCTTGAGTACCGATGATATCGCGGGACTGTCGACCGCGCAGATTGCGGCTCTGAGTGCCGCCGGCATCACAGGTCTTAGCAGCGCGCAGATTGCAGCACTCAGCACAGGTCAGGTTGAGGCCTTGACGACGACCCAGGTCGGGGCTCTCAGCTCCAAGCAGACCGCGGCGCTCGGAACGGACGATCTCGAGGCGTTCTCGACCGCCGATATCGCAGCGATCGGTTCGAGCGCACTATCGGGATTGTCCACGGCCGTTATCGCGGCTCTGTCGACCGCCCAGATCGCGGCCCTGAGCACGGCTGGCATCGCCGGCCTGGCGACCACGCAGATTGCCGCATTGAGCACCGATCAGGCCAAGGCTCTGACGACGGCCCAGGTTGCCGTGCTGAGCTCAGCCCAGATTGCGGCGCTCGGAACGGACGATCTCGAGACCTTCTCGACTGCCGATATCGCGGCGATCAGCTCGACTGCCATATCCGGTTTGAGCACGGCCACCATCGCAGCCTTATCGACGGGTCAGATCGCGGCCCTGGGCACGGCTGGCATTGCGGGCCTTTCCACCGCACAGATCGAGGCCTTGAACACCGATCAGCTGGAGGCCCTGACCACCGCTCAGGTCGGCGCGCTTGGTTCCACACAGGTTGCCGTCTTGACGACCGATGATCTCGCGGCCTTGTCGACCGCGCAGATCGCGGCTCTGAGCGCCGCCAGCGTCGCCGGTCTGAGCAGCGCGCAGGTCGGTGCTTTGAGCATCGAGCAGGTTGAGGTGCTTTCCACCACACAGATTGCCGGGTTGAGTTCGGCCGGCATCGCGGGCCTCGCCACCGACGACCTGGCAACCTTCTCAACAGCCGATATCGCAGCGATCAGCTCGGCTGCCATACAGGGATTGTCTACCGACTTTATCGCCACTCTCTCCACGGCTCAAATTGCCGGCCTGGGCACGGCAAGCATTGCCGGTCTGAGCAGCGTTCAGGTCGCAGCCCTCAGTATCGAACAGGTTGAAGCGCTTTCCACCACCCAGATTGCAGCATTGAGCTCGGCTGGCGTCGCAGGCCTGACCACCGAGGATCTGGAAAGCTTCTCGACAAAAGAACTGGTGGCGATCAGCTCGAGCGCCATATCGGGATTGTCCACAGCCGTTGTCGCCACGCTTTCCAGCGAGCAGGTCGCCGCTTTGACAAAAAGCCAGGTCGCCTCGCTGGGTTACAAGCAGGTGGCGGCCATGAGCGCCGATCAAATCGCGGCCTTGTCGACGGCGCAGATCAGTGCCCTGAATGCAGTGCAGCTCGCCGCACTGGACACGGACGACCTCGCTCTCTTCTCCACCGACGACATCATCGCCTTGGGTTCAAGTGCGATTTCGGGACTGACCACCAGAGCCATCGCCGCCTTGACGACAGAACAGGCGGAGGCTTTGACCCCAAGCCAGGTCACCGGCCTGACTTCGGCCCAAGTCGCGGCACTGACCACCGAGGAGCTGGCAACCTTCTCGACCGCCGATATCGCATCGTTCAGCTCGACCGGTGTGGCTGGATTGTCCACGGACGATATTGTGAGCCTGTCGAGCGAGCAACTGAATGCTCTCATGGAAACCCAGATGGGGAATCTGAGTTCGGACCAGATAGCGGCAGTCATTTCGGTTTATCTGAATGCCTGATCGCACGGCGGGAGCGCGAGCGAGCAGCGCAAGGATTTCGGCCATCGCAAGGGTCGCAGTCCCACGCTGATTTCAAGAGGTGTCTGCCCGACATGTTTAGAGCAAGCTATCGCCGTTAGCTATCGTTAGCCTTTCGCAAATGGTAGCAATGCCGGCCGTCAATTCGTGGGATGTCCATGGTCACCAATGATGCATCAGCGCCAATTCCCGTTCCGTCACTGGCTGGGCTCCTGGAGCTCGCGCGCACTCAGCGCCTTTCTTTCACGGACTTGTTTCAGTTCGCCGAAAGTCGCAGCGCCGTCGGGCAAAGACTCGAGGCTGCAGAGGTCTACAAGGTCTGGATCGCCTTCAACGAGACTCATCCTTTCCTGCATCTCGTCTATTTCAATTATTCGGTCACCCTGCGGCAGTTGGGCGACGTGGCAGGCTCGATCCACGCATTGCGCGCCTGCTTGAAACTTAATCCGCGCTTTGGACCGGCGCACATCAATCTTGGACGGGCGTTGGAAGACAGCGGCGTTGCCACGCAGGCCATTCTGCAATGGCAGAGTTTCGTGGAGATGACTGCGGAGAGCACAGCCGACGGGCTGCTGCATCGCCTGTTGGCGCTTCAGCACATCGGGCGCGTCATGGAAAACGCGGGTCTCCTGGAAGACGCGGAAACCGCATTGTGGCAGGCAATGGAACTGCGGCCCGACAAGACGGAAGCCGGGCAACATTGGAGCGCGCTCCGCCAGCGCCAGTGCAAGTGGCCGACGCTGGTGCCGTCCGACCATGTCTCCATGCGTCACCTGCTCGATTCCATGTCGCCGCTGGCGCTCGCCTGCTTTTCCGATGATCCATTATTCCAGCTCGCCAAAGCCTACCGCTACAACAAGGCCTTTGTCGGACGTCCGGATACCAGCGGCTTCTCACGCAAGGTGCCCAAGCAGAAGACGGGAACCGGCCAGCGCCTTCGCGTCGGCTATGTCTCCTCGGATCTGCGCGACCACGCGGTCGGTTTTGCGCTCAGAGAGGTGCTGGAGCTGCATGACAAGAAGAGCCTCGAAATCTACGCCTATTATTGCGGCGAGCCGGTTGCAGGGGATGCGACCCAGGCACGCATGAAAGCTGCCGTTGATTGTTGGCGCGATATTGCCGCGCTGAGCGATGCCGACGCTGCAAGGCAGATCGCCGACGACGACATCGACATTCTTGTCGATGTCAACGGCTACACCAAGCATGCACGAACGAAAATCTTTGCCTACCGGCCAGCGCCTGTGGTGGTCAACTTTTGCGGTTATCCCGGCACCATGGGCAGCCCGTTCCATCACTACATCATCGCCGACGAACACATCATCCCGCCCGAGAACGAGATCTATTATTCGGAAAAGGTGCTCAGGATTGCCTGCAACCAGCCGATCGATCGCAACAGGGTGATCGCCGAAAGGCCGTCGCGAGCAGAAGCCGGACTGCCGGAAGACGCCTTCGTTTTTGCCTGCTTCAACGGCATGCAGAAAATCACGCAGGAAACCTTCGCCGACTGGATGAAAATTCTTCTTGCGACGACGGGCAGCGTGCTCTGGCTGCTCGCTGGAAACGACGATGTGGATCAACGCCTGCGCCAGGCAGCGGAGAAAGCCGGTGTCGCGCCGGAACGGCTCATTTTCGCGCCCAAGGCGCCGAATGCGAAGCATCTCGCCCGCATCGCGCTCGCCGAGCTGTTCCTCGACACATTTCCCTATGGAGCGCATTCCACGGCAGCCGACGCGCTCACCATGGGACTGCCTATCCTGACATTCCCCGGCAAGAGCTTTGCCGCGCGTTTCTGCCATAGCATCGTTGCCGCCGCCGGCGTCCCGGAACTGATCTGCTCGGGGCCGCAGAGCTACATCGAAAGAGCCATTGGCTTTGCAAACGATCCCAAGAGCCTGAGAACGATCAGGGAATCCTTGCAGGCAAAACGGGAGAGCTGCACGTTGCGCGACATTCCAGCTCTTGCCGCCCGCCTCGAGGCGCTTTTCTGGCAAATGCAAGCAGAATCCGAAGGCGGTGAAACACCGGTGCCGGACTTGCGCAACCTCGACATTTATTACGACATCGGGGTGGAACTCGTTCAGGACAATATCGCGTTTTCGGACGATCGGGCTTACAGGCAGGCTTACCGCAACAAGCTGGCCGAATGGCACGATTATGCGCCTTTCCCCTACGACAGCCGCCTGGCGACGGAAGGGTTCACCGCCTCGACAATAAGCGCCACCGGGAAGAGCTGATCGGCAATGCCGCGGATTGAAAAAATTGCCGTCGTCGGCGCGGGCCTTTCAGGTGCAGTCATCGGGCGTGAACTGGCCAAGGCAGGTCACGAGGTCGACGTCTTCGAAACGCGAAACCATATTGCCGGCAATTGCCACACGGAGCGCGACGCGGCGACCGGCGTCATGGTTCATGTCTACGGGCCGCACATTTTTCACACCGATGACAAGGACGTCTGGGACTATGTGAATGTCTTTCAGAATTTCCTGCCCTATAAGAACCGGGTCAAGACGACCAGTTCCGGGCAGGTCTATTCCCTGCCCATCAACCTTCACACGATCAATCAGTTTTTTGGCAAGGTGTTCAGGCCTGACGAGGCGCGCGCTTTCATCGACAGCTGCTCGGACAAAAGCATAAGCGATCCGAAGACCTTCGAGGATCAGGCGCTGCGCTTCGTCGGCAAGGACCTGTATGATGCCTTCTTCAAGGGATATACGCAGAAGCAATGGGGATGTTCGCCGGCCGAGCTTCCGGCGTCCATCCTGAAACGGCTTCCAGTCCGTTTCAACTACGACGACAATTATTTCTTCCACAAATACCAGGGCATGCCGGAGCACGGCTATACCGAGATGATCGGGCGAATTCTCGATCACACAAATATAACAGTCCATCTGGAAACGCGCTTCGATAGCGGTCTGCGCAAGAGCTTTGACCACATATTCTATTCCGGTCCGCTCGACGGCTATTTCGAATACGAATATGGCCGTCTGGGATATCGCACGCTGGATTTCGAGCGCTTTACCTATGAGGGCGACTACCAGGGCTGCGCGGTCATGAATTATGGGGATGTCGCCGTGCCCCATACGCGGGTGACGGAACACAAGCATTTTTCCCCATGGGAAGATCATGCCGGCTCGGTCTGTTATCGCGAATTTTCCAGGGCCTGCGGTCCGGATGACATCCCCTACTATCCGATCCGCCTGATAAAGGAAAAGCAGCAGCTTGGCCAATATGTCAGGCGCGCCTTACAGGAGGCTTCCGTCACCTTCGTCGGCCGGCTCGGGACCTACCGCTATCTCGACATGGACGTCACTATTCGCGAAGCGTTGGACACCGCACGGCTATATCTCTCCACGAGCGCCGGTGAGACGCCCATGCCTGCATTCTTGCATCCGCCGCTCCAGATGCCTTGATTGGCGCCGGAACGAGGACGCGAACCCGCCTTTTGACACCCGGCCGAGTCCGGCGTTGAAGTCATTTCAAAAATTTGCAGCATGCTTTTTTGGCAGTGCTCGTCCCAGTCGTTCGAATCCCGCTGCGCCGGGCGAGCGAGGGTGGCGATACGCGTTAGCGAAGTCTTTTCCGGACACGGAGGCCCTGTCGGCTCAGCCCCGGGAGCGGTCAAAAAAGCCGCAGTTCTAGAATTATTTTCTCCGATCATAGGAGTTATTTGGAATCGATCGGAATAGTCATCTCCGTTTACCGCTTATATAGTCTATTAAATTAATAGACTATAAACATGCCCCCCGCCGAATATGCGTCGCAAGAGGACCCATTTTACGGATGATCGCAATGGCCAAACAGGTGATCGAATATGCCGGCGTTCCGGTCGGCATCGTCGTTCCAGACAAGGACCTGCTGAAGTTCATCGCCGTGAAGTTTCATGTGCATGACCTCGACGGCCAGCACTTCGCCGCGCCATCGGATGTGCAGCGGGCAATCCACAAATTGATGTCGGCATCACAAGGCGGCATTCATCGCGCCGCCTGATCGGAGAAACACCATGGGCAGGCTACGCCAATTCTTCCGGCTCTCTGCGTTGCGCGACGAGCTCGAAACGAGGTTGCTTGCTCGAGAGTATCGCTCCCTGCTTCTCGACGACCATTTCGAAGACGGCACGGATAGGGAACTCCAATCGACATACGCGGAGCTCACCATCGAAATCTCTTCGCGCCAGTATCGGCACCGCCATTGATAGCGCTTCCGCTCTTCACGCCATGGCATGAACAGCGACGTCCGCCCTCAAGAAGTGACTGTCAACACCATCATCGACCTGTCGACCGCTTCCATTATCGATCGGCTGGCGTTGCGACCCAATCCCGAGCCGGGTTTTACCGGACCTCAAATTCGGGATCCGGCGGGACCTGCAAGGCCAGCGCAAGATGATTTGTCTGCGCCGCAAGCCCGATGATCGTTAGAAGTTCGCCATGCTGTGCATCCGTCATGCGGCGCGAACGGGCCGCTGCGGTATGGGATTGAATGCAGTACTGGCAAGCATTCGCCGTCGACACCGCTATGTAGATCATTTCACGTGTCAATGGATCGATCGCACCTTCCACGGTCATGACCGATTTCAGCGTTTCCCATACCCGCTTGAGGTTTGCGGGATCGTTCGCAAGCGCACGCCAGAAGTTGTTGATGAAGTCGGTCTTGCGCGTCGCCCTGATGTCGTCGAACACGGCTTGAACGGCCGGAATGGCCGCAGCCTCTTGGTCAGACAGGAGCTTGACTGTTGCCATCGAAAGTTCCTTTCCGGCGGCCTCCATGGACGGCCGTAAACATGATCTTTTCTTCGGTTGCGTCGGCAGGCGAGAATTCACCGACAAGAGGAAATATCTAACGCAGCCGTTTCGGGGAAGCGGGCAAAATTAGAATTATTTATCTATAGAATTTATAGATTATCCTGTTCCCTAGCCCTGTCGAGTTTAGCGATGAGATTTTCGATCGCCCGGTGGATGCCCATCGGGTGCATGTGACTTGCCGTCTTCTTCCAAGACCAACCAGGAGCTTTCCATGAGCAATCCAGTTCTCGTCAATCAGATCATTCCCGAGTCCGATGTCGTGCCGCTGACCGGCCGTGTCGGCGCCGAAATCAGGAGTATCCGCCTTGGCGGAGAACTTTCCGACGCGACGGTGGCAGCCATCAACCAGCTTCTCCTGAAACACAAGGTCATCTTCTTCCGCGACCAGCAACATCTTGACGATACCGAACAGGAAGCCTTCGCACGCCGCCTGGGCGACCTTGTACCGCATCCAACCCAGGGTCCGGTGGCCGGCACGGCTTCCATCCTCAATCTCGATTCCAGCCGCGGCGGCGGCAGGGCGGACCAATGGCACACCGATGTCACCTTCGTGGATGCCTATCCTAAATTCTCGGTCCTTCGCGGCGTCGTCATTCCGGCAGCTGGAGGCGATACGATCTGGTCCAACACGCATGCCGCATATGAAAGTCTGCCGGCGCCGCTCAAATTGCTGGCGGACAATTTATGGGCCATTCACAGCAATGCCTATGACTACGCAGCCGTGCGCCCTCGCGCCACCGCTGAAGAGAAGAAGCATTTCGAGGAAGTCTTCACCTCGACCATCTACGAGACCGAGCATCCAGTCGTGCGTGTCCATCCCGAAACCGGCGAAAGATCGCTGCTGCTCGGCAATTTCGTTCAGCGTCTAGTCGGCCTGTCGAAGAGCGACTCCGCGAAACTTTACGAGGTGTTCCAGTCCTACGTGACCGCCCCGGAAAATACCGTGCGCTGGCGCTGGAGAGCCGGAGATGTCGCAATTTGGGATAACCGCGCGACCCAGCACTATGCGGTCAACGACTACGGCGACCAGCACCGGGTCGTGCGCCGCGCCACCGTCGATGGCGACGTCCCTGCCAGTGTCGACGGTCGCCGCAGCGTCACCCACGTTAAGGCTGCCCGGCCGAAAGCAAATGCCGCATGAGCGCGGCCGGACAGTGGAAGGACATGAAACTCGCAAGCGCTTGCCGTGCTGATCGCCTCGGCTGGCGCAGGCTCCGGAATCCACTTGAAGTCGGTTGCTGCAAAATTCCTTAAATCGGCATCGATTGAAGGATAACATCATGCAGTATGTCAAAGTCGACAGCGCCCTCTGCGTATGTGGAAATACGCGCGGCGCTGTCGTGAGATTCCAAGAGCGCACTATCGATGACATCGAGGCAGAAGGGAGATTAGCAATGAGGCGGTTTGCGACACGCGTTGCCATGATTTTCGGGATGACATTTTTCTCGGCCGTTGCGGCCGCTCGGGCCGACGAGCCGGGGCTCTGGAAGGTTTACAACGACGCCTTCAAGGGCGCGAAATATGTGGATCTGACCCATACCATCACTCCGAAAATCCCCGTTTGGGCGGGCTTCGGCAATTCAAGCTTTGCACCGGCAAAGGCGGGTGCGAATTTGGAAGGCTTCGCCAAGCAGGGCGATGTCTACACCTACGACAAGCATGGTTTCGAAGCGACGAGCTACCTGCTGACAACAGATCAGCTCGGCACGCAGCTCGATCCGCCGGCCCATTGGGCACCGGAATATGCCGCAATCGACGAGTTGCCGGCGACCTTCGCGGTCCGCCCGCTCGTCGTCATTTCCATCGAGGACAAGGTGAAGGCCGATCCCGGCTATCACCTGCAGGTCTCCGACATCAAGGATTTCGAGGCGAAACACGGAACGATTCCCGAAGGATCGGTTGTCTTCGTCCGCTCGGGCTGGTCCAAGACATGGCCGGACCCGGCGCTCTCGACCACCACGCCTTTTCCGGGCGTCAGCCTGGATGCGCTGAAATTCCTCCATCTCGAGCGCAAGATCCTGTTTCATGGCCACGAGCCGCTCGATACCGACACCACGCCCAACCTCGAGGGCGAACATTGGCTGATGCATAACGGCTTTGCGCAGGCGGAAGGCGTTGCCAATCTCGATCAGGTCCCGGAAACGGGTGCTTTGGTGGCGATCGGTTATCCGAAATTCGGGGGTGGGCTTGGCGGCTATGCCCGCTATATCGCCATCTGCCCTCCGGATTGGCCGCATGGCGTGACCATCGGCTCGGTGCCGGAAGCGCCGCTCGCAAAATTTGACAAACCGCTTCACTACGATGAAGCGGCAGGCATGCGCATTCGATAAATCGGGCGGCGACATCAAGTCCGCTCGGAGAGGTCATTGCCCTTTCGCACACGCCGATCATCCACATAAGGAGGATGTTCGCGTTTGGCGGCCGCCGATGGCACGACATCGAGCTCGATGACAATGATCGAGCTCGTTTGGTCGTGGGATCGATGAGCGGTTGTAAGGGCGTCACGGCAAAGGCGCGGTCGGCAAGCAGGCACGGTCCGGATGGCGAGGCCCAGTTTTCGAAGCAAATCCCTGATACACCGAGGAAAAATCAGAAGAGGAACACATCCATGACCGCTCAACCCGTTGCCACCCGCATCGTTCTTGCATCGCGCCCATCCGGAAAGCCGGTGGCGGCCAATTTCCGGCTCGAGCGGGAGACGGTTCGGGATCTCGCCGAGGGCGAGGTTCTTCTTGAGACGCTCTATCTTTCCCTGGACCCTTACATGCGGGGCCGCATGGACGACGCCAAATCCTATGCCAAGCCGGTCGACGTCGGCGGCGTGATGGAAGGGGGCACGGTCGCGCGGATCGCACGCAGCCGCAACGCGGCGTTCAAGGCAGGGGACATCGTGCTTTCGCATTCCGGCTGGCAGAGCCATGCGATTTCAGATGGTGCGGACTTGCGGAAGCTCGATCCGCAAACCGCACCAATCACAACGGCACTCGGCATTCTCGGAATGCCCGGCTTCACGGCCTATGCCGGGCTTCGCAATATCGGCAAGCCCAAAGAAGGCGAAACGCTTGTGGTCGCCGCGGCGAGCGGCGCGGTTGGCTCGGCAGTCGGGCAGATGGCAAAGATTTCCGGGGCACGTGTCGTTGGAATTGCAGGCGGGCCTGAGAAATGTGACTACATACGCCAGGCGCTCGGCTTCGATGTCGCCATAGACCATCATGCAAGCGATTTTCCGGCACAAATTGCAGCCGCTTGTCCGAAGGGTATCGATGTCTATTTCGAGAATGTCGGTGGCCACGTCTGGAGCGCGGTGTTTCCATTGCTGAACGACTTCGCACGCATACCGGTCTGCGGGCTGATCGCGCATTATAACGAAGGATCCTCTGCCTTGAGCGGACATGATCAGCTTCCTGCGGTGATGCGCGCCATCCTGCGCAAAAGCCTCGCCATCCGCGGTTTCATCCAGCGCGAATTCGCCGATCAGCGTCCTGACTTCTATCAGCAGGCTGGAGCGTGGATCACCGAGGGACGGCTCAAATACAAGGAGGACATCGTTGACGGACTTGAAAACGCTCCAGAGGCTTTTCTTGGCCTTCTGGAAGGGAGGAATTTCGGAAAACTGATCGTGCGCGTCGCGCCCTGAAACATCGCCTTGACGTTTTCTATTTCGCGGCGCGGTTCTTTTTGCTCGTTGTCGCAACAGAACAAAAAAGCCAATCCCTAAGAAGCGGATGCCGGAGCACGTATATTCTATGAAAGATAGATACACTTTAATTTAGCCTCATCCTATTCCGGAGGCTATGATGAAGATTACAAGACGCGCTTTCACGGCGGTGGTGGCAGGCGCCATCGCGACACCTTTGACGCATGTTCGACTGGCTGGCGCAGCTGACAAGGTCGTGCGTATCGGCTACCAGAAATATGGAACTCTGGTGCTTCTCAAAGGCAAAGGGACCCTGGAGAAGAAGCTTGAATCGGTCGGCTACACGGTTGAATGGACCGAGTTTCCAGGCGGCCCTCAACTGCTCGAGGCGCTGAACGCCGGTGCCGTCGATTTCGGATCGACCGGCGAAACGCCGCCGATCTTCGCCCAGGCCGCCAACGCTCCGCTCGTCTACATCGCGCACGAGCCCCCTGCCCGGCGCGGCGAAGCCATACTTGTCCCGAAGGACAGCCCCATCAAATCGGTCGCGGAGCTGAAGGGCAAGAAGGTCGCCTTCAACAAGGGCTCGAACGTGCATTACCTGCTCGTCAAGGCGCTCGAAGAAGCCGGCTTGAGCTATGAGGACGTGGAAGCATCCTTCCTCGCCCCGGCCGACGGTCGCGCCGCCTTCGAAAAGGGCGCGGTCGATGCTTGGGTCATCTGGGATCCCTTCCAGGCAGCGGCGGAAGTGGCGGTCGAAGCGCGAGAACTCAGAAACGGCGAGGGCATCGTTCCCAATCACCAGTTCTATCTCGGCACCAAGGCGCTGGTCGACGGCCACGCCGAGGCGATCGATGTCTTGATCGAGGCCATTTCCGAGATCGACGAATGGACGAAGTCCGATACCGCGGCTGCGGCGGCCGAGCTGTCACCGTCGGTCGGCATCCCCGAACCTGTGCTCGTCAAGGCGCTCGAGCGTCAGTCCTACGGGGTCAAGAGCCTGGATGACACCGTCGTCGCGCAGCAGCAGAACATCGCCGACACGTTTTTCAAACTGAAGCTCATTCCCAAGCAAGTGAAGATTGCGGACGTCATCCGCAAGAGCAAGGCGTGATCCCCACCTGAGATCCTGGTCCCAGCGGGAAGGTCTGGCCAACCTTCTCGTTAGGAGCCGCGTTGTGAGCCTGCCGAGTGTAGCAAACCTCCGGCACGTGAGACGTTATGCGTCATCATCCCTAGAGCCCGAAGGAACGGAACGACTGATGCGGTTAGTTGGCGAGGCCCCCGCGCACTACGCCTTTTGGACGGATATCGCCGTGCTCCATCCGTCGCTACAATCCTCGCGCGAAATGACGGGGATGGGGGATGCGTCAGGGTTATCGCAATCCACAGAAGAGACCGGTGCTTCTCAAGTTTCCGGGTTTGGTCATCGGCGCGCTCGCGTTTGGTTCGGCCGGCGGCTGGACCGCGAGCGACTTGCTGGCCTCATGGAGCGCTTCTGGCGGCTCCGGACAATCGTGCAGGATCAAGGGCAACATCTCCATCAACACGGGCGAGCGTATCTTCCACCTGCCGGGGCAGCGACGCTACGCAGAGACGAAGATCAGCCCCCAGTTCGGGGAAAGATGGTTCTGCTCAGAATTCGAAGCGTGGGCCGCCGGCTGGCGGAAATCGAAATCGTGATGCTTCGGCGTGGGGCCGGAGAAGCTTTGGCGCGGGCATGCCGCAGAGACCGGGCCGCATCGACTTAACACGTTCTCGGGGAAACGATGGTGCTACGGATCGGGGACTAACCCAGCCCCGATCCGTCAATCCAAGTTGACGTGAGAATCCTCGATAAGCCTTTAACCGCGCTCGCACCGGCGCCCGTCGTGGGACACCGCGAAGTCGCAGCAGTATCGGCTGCTACTCTCCCGTTTGGGGGTTCCTTGCAATTCGTTCGCCGGTTTGGGGGTTTCTTGCCCCTTCGCCCTGCACTTTCCCCGAGCCTGTCGGACCACTCTCCTTGGAGCCAGGCGCATCGGCTCCGTTTTGCGGCCCGCCCAACCAATCATCGGTCTCGCCGGTACGCTGCTCATTCCATTTAAGCTGGCCCCGAAGATCTTCAGATACTGGCTGGGGAGGCTTTGCCGTGCCAGACGAGTTGGAAGGAGCGGCTTGGCTGGGGTCTTCGGGCGCAGCCGCGTATTCTGGGGGGTCTTGGATTGTCTTCTTGGCGGGAGGCGTCTTAGAGTTATCGGTCATCACGATCTCCACTGTTGCGCCTTGTTGGATTGGGTAAGGCGGACCAACGAAATTATCAGACCACCGAATTGAAAACTACCGTAGGATTTAATGGTAGATTTTACTGTCTCAGGTTGTAAACTTAGATCAACCGGCGAGAGCGGCGGAGAAGATTTCCCTCTAAGATCTCACAGAGGACATAGCGCCGCGGATTGCTGACCAGCCTGAATGCTCGCCCGCAGACGCTTTTACGTGCTATGATGGGCCTGCACGGCTCAATCTCGACGTCGACAATATGGCAGATGGCCGAAAGCTACTTTGCCCCGGCGTAGAGAGTTTGCGCCCAGCACGGGTTCGAGCCCCGGAGCGCTGGGTGTGTTGCCTTTTTTGCTGATCCGAGGCGAGGAGGTTGTTCATGTCCACGAGTAGTGTCGACCGCCCGCTGCAACCCGGCGACCGGGCACCGAATGTTGTATTCGACGCGATCTCGCGCGAAGGCAAGATCGCGCTCGATGATTTTCGAGGCCGCAGCCCGTTACTGATCGGTTTGTTTCGAGGCCTACACTGTCCGTTCTGCCGGCGTCATCTCGCGGCGATGGCGCAACTCAACCCGGCCCTGAAGGAGAAAGGCATCGAATGTCTCGCAGTGGTCAAGACGCCAGTCGAGCGGGCGCGGCTCTACTTCCGCTACCATCCGCTACCCGACCTTCTTAGCGCATCCGACCCGGTGGGGGCTTCACATCGCGCCTTCGGTTTACCCATCCTCGAGTTCACGGAGAACGAAACCGAATGGCCGCACAAGCTCGGAATGGACGCGGTCATGACAATGCGGATCGATCTGCCGGGGGAGTTGCCCGTGCCGATGAACCCGGCTGCGGCGGGCGACTTTCTTGAGAAAAAGGACTGGTATGAAATTACGGCGGCCGACCGGCAGATTATGATCGCCGGTCACATGCCGCTTATCGGCGAGTTCCTGCTCGATCGGGAAGGCACTGTGCGCTGGAGTTTCACAGAAGCCGAAGAGGAAGGCCAAAATCTATGCCGGGCGCCGAGTCCCGAAGAATTGATGTCCGCAGCTTCCCAAGTCGCACATCTATAAGATGCTGAAAATCTCGACGACCACCGTCCTCAGACGGTCGGCAGCCTTTACCAATACTCGGCGGACTCGCAGGGCTTCCCGTTGTTGACGATGATCAGCAGGTCGAAATCCGCCCGATAGCCCTTCGTTGTGAAGGGTTCATCCACCCAGCCACCTTTGGCGTAGAAGCCAAACGGGATGATCTCCAGGATCCGGCCACTTCCAACACCGCGCCTAATTTAACTGTTGGCGAAATGATGTAGGGCCAAGCCGAGGTCGGATACGCGCCTAAGCTCCTCGGCCGCGTGCATCTGCCTGTGGCTGATCGGGTCCGTATGACTGCCGCCGGCTAACGGCTCGCGGCCGTAGTCGATGGCGCTTCCCATAAGGCGGGGAACCTCGTCGCAGCTGCGAGCTGAGCGGCGTCGATCCGGCCGCGCGAGGCCAGCATCGTGATGTCGCTCTCCTTGATGTTGATGATCGCTGGGACCGTGCGCGGTTCGTCGCATCTGACGGATGTCGAACCAGCGACCCCTTGACCCCAGGAATTGGAGCCGTGATCGACGGTTTTGCCGCCGATCGCGACGCCTTCCAGCATTGTCAATGTCCGGACCTGGACTTGGGCCTCAGATATGCAGGGCACTTCCCAAAGCTTTCAGCGCCGCCTCCATCACCGCTTCGCTGCGGGTCGGATGTGCATGGATGGTGCCTGCGATGTCTTCCAGACGCGCACCCATCTCGATGGCCAGCGCAAAAGCCGCCGAGAGCTCGGAGACCCCGGCGCCCACCGCCTGCAGGCCGAGCACGAGATTGGTGTCGGCGCGGGCCACCACGCGCACGAAGCCCTCTTCGGATAGCATCGTCATCGCCCGACCGTTGGCGCTGAACGGAAACTGGCCGGTGCGGATTTCATAGCCTTGCGCCTTCGCCTCTGCCGGCGACAGGCCGGCGCTGACGATCTCCGGGTCGGTGAAGCAGATGGCGGGAATGCATCTTTTGTCCCAGGCCCGCTTCTTGCCCGCAATGATCTCAGCCACCATCTCGCCTTGCGCCATGGCCCGGTGGGCAAGCATCGGCTCGCCGGTCACGTCACCGATCGCATAGATGCCGCGCATCGACGTGCGGCAACGATCGTCGATCCTCAGATAAGGGCCGGCACGATCGAGATCGAGCTCTTCGAGACCCGACCCAGCCGTTCTCGGGCGGCGGCCGACGGTGACGAGGATGCGGTCCGCCGGCAGGCTTTGCTGACGGCCATCCGGTGTTTCGACGATCAATGCGTCGCCATCGTCGGCAAGGCCGATCGCCTTGGCGCCGGTCAACACCCGGATACCGCCTTCGGCCAACTTGCGCATGACGGGCCGCACCAGCTCGGCATCATATTGGGGCAGCACCTGCGGCGTCGCCTCGACGACCGTCACATCAGATCCCATCTTGGAAAAGGCCGTCCCGAGCTCCAGCCCGATATAACCGCCGCCGACCACGACGAGTTTGTTCGGCAGCTCGGTCAGCGACAGCGCCTCTGTCGAGGACATGACGCGGCCGCCGAAAGGCAGATCGGCAAGCTCCACCGGATCGGAACCGGTGGCGATCACCACGGTCTCGGCCCGGATGATCTGCTGGCCGGTTTCCGTCTCCACCTCCACCGTCTTGCCGTCGCGGAAGCGGGCCCGACCGTGGACGATCTTGACCCGCGCCTTTTGCAGCAGTCCCGAAACACCGCCTGTGAGCCGGCCGACGATCCCGTCCTTCCAGGCAATCGTTCTGCCGAGATCGATCGAGGCGCCTTCGACGCGGATGCCCATCGGGTTCCTGCCAGCCAGCATCTTTTGCGTCGCGTCGAATTCCTCGGCCGCATGGATCAGCGCTTTGGAGGGAATGCAGCCGACCGTCAGGCAGGTGCCACCCGGTTTGCCGGCCTCGACGATGACGGTATCGATGCCGAGCTGTCCGGCGCGGATGGCGCAGACATAGCCGCCCGGACCGGCGCCGATGACGAGGAGCTTGCAGAGGATCTCTTTCATGGATCTCAGCCTTCGATGAAAATGAGCGCCGGCGTTTCGATCAGCGTGCGGATGCGCTGCACGAAGTTTGCCGCATCCCAGCCGTCGATGATGCGATGGTCGAAACTGGAGGAGAGGTTCATCATCTTGCGCGGCACGAATTGCGCGCCGTCCCAGACCGGTCGCGTGGCGATCTTGTTGACGCCGATGATCGCCACCTCGGGATGATTGATGATGGGTGTCGAGACGATGCCGCCGAGCGCGCCGAGCGAGCTGATGGTGATGGTGGAGCCGGAAAGCTCATCGCGCGTCGCCGTCCCGGATCGTGCTGCTTCCGCCAGCCGGTTCATCTCGGCGGCGCAATCCCAGATGCCGCGGGCTTCCGCATGCCGGACCACCGGCACGGTCAGGCCGGCCGGCGTCTGTGTGGCGATGCCGATATGGACGGCACCGTGGCGGGTGATGATGCCGGCATCGTCGTCGAAGGTGGCGTTGACGTCAGGCTGCTCGGAAATCGCCTTGACCAGTGCGCGCATCAGGAAGGGCAGAACAGTCAGCTTCGGGTGGCCTGGCCTGCGGTCGCCGTTCATGGTGGCGCGAAGCTCCTCGAGCGCGGTCATATCCACTTCCTCCACATAGGTGATGTGGGGGATGCGCGAGGCGGAAAGCACCATCTTCTCGGCGATGCGGCGGCGCAGGCCGGTCAGCTTGATCTCCTCGGTCGCCGTCTTCCTGGCAAAACCGTTCTTCACTGCTGCGGGAGCGGCTCCTGGGGTCAGGAATTGCTCGATATCCTCGCGCAGGATACGCCCGGCCGGTCCTGTCCCCTGCACCTGCCTGAGATCGACACCGCTTTCCCTGGCAAAAAGCCGCACCGAGGGAGCGGCAAGCGGCTTTTCCGTCGATGCAGCCGCCGGCACTGGCGCTGGCGCTGGCGCTGCCGGGGTAGGTTTTGCAATGTCGGCCATGGGGGCTTCGGCAATCGGCGCCTGCCCAATCACCACAGGCTGCGTCTCGCCGACATCTCCCGCCGTCTCGATCCGCACCAGCGGGGCCTTGACCGCGATGCGGTCTCCGACCTCGCCGGCAAGCCAGATGACGGTGCCATGGACGGGCGACGGAATTTCCACGGTGGCCTTGTCGGTCATGACGGCGGCAATCACCATGTCCTCGCGGACGGGATCGCCTGTCTTCACGTGCCATTCCACAATCTCGGCCTCGGCGACCCCTTCCCCGACATCGGGCATCTTGATGATGAATTCGCCCACGGCTCAGGCCTCCATGACTTCGGCAAGCGCCCGCCCGACACGGCCGGGACCGGGGAAATAGTCCCACTCCTGCGCATGCGGATAGGGCGTGTCCCAGCCGGCGACACGCACGACCGGCGCCTCGAGATGATAGAAGCAATGTTCCTGCACCAGTGCTGCGACCTCGGCGCCGAAGCCCGACGTCAGGGTTGCCTCATGCACGACGACGCAGCGCCCCGTCTTGGCGACCGATTTGACGATCGCATCGAGATCGAGCGGCAGCAGGCTCCTCAAATCGATCACCTCGGCATCGATGCCGGCATCTTCGGCTGCGGCAAGCGCCACATGCACCATGGTGCCGTAGGCAATCACGGTCACCGCCGATCCGACGCGCCGCACCTCGGCCTTGCCGATCGGAATAGTGTAATGGCCATCGGGCACCTCGCCGAGGTCATGCTTCGACCAGGGCGTCACCGGCTTCTCGTGATGGCCGTCGAAGGGGCCGTTATAGAGCCGCTTCGGCTCCAGGAACATGACGGGATCGGGATCCTCGATCGCTGCGATCAGCAGGCCTTTGGCATCGTAGGGATTGGAAGGCACGATCACCTTCAGCCCGCAGACGTGGGTAAAAAGCGCCTCCGGGCTCTGGCTGTGCGTCTGGCCGCCGAAGATACCGCCGCCGGTCGGCATGCGCACGACGATCGGGCAGGTGAAATCGCCGTTGGACCGGTAGCGGATGCGCGCCGCCTCCTGCGTCAGCTGGTCATAGGCCGGATACATGTAATCGGCGAACTGGATTTCGACACAGGGCTTCAGCCCGTAGGCGGCCATGCCGATCGCCGTGCCGACGATTCCGGATTCGCTGATCGGCGTATCGAAGCAGCGTGTTCTGCCGTATTTTGCCTGCAGGCCCTGCGTCGAGCGAAAGACGCCGCCGAAATAGCCGACGTCCTCGCCGAAAACGACGACATTGTCGTCCTTCGCCATCGAGACGTCCATGGCGCTGCGCACCGCCTCGATCATCGTCATCCTGGCCATGTCAGTACCCCGCCTGCTGCCGCTGACGGCGGATATGCGGCGGCATCTCGGCATAGACGCCCTCGAAAATGTCGCGCACCGAGGGCCTGCCGCCGGCATGCAGGGTGCCGTGCGCCTCTGCCTGGCGCTGCGCCTCGATCACCTCATCCATGATTTCGGCTTCCGCCTGCACATGCCGCTCCTCCGACCAGACACTCTTGACGATCAGATGTTTCTTCAGCCGCAGCACGGGATCTCCGAGCGGCCAGGCCTCCGATTCCGTCTTCGGCCGGTAGGCGCTCGGATCGTCGGAGGTCGAGTGGGCGCCGACGCGGTAGGTCACATATTCGATCAGCGTCGGGCCGAGATTGCGCCGCGCGCGCTCGGCCGCCCAGCGGGCGACCGCATGGACGGCGAGATAATCGTTTCCATCGACACGCAGCGCCGGAATGCCGAAGCCAAGGCCGCGGGCGGCGAAGGTGCCGGAGCCGCCGCGGGCGATGCCCTGGAAGGTGGATATCGCCCACTGATTGTTGACGATGTTGAGGATGACCGGCGCCTTGTAGGTCGAGGCAAAGACCAGCGCCGAGTGGAAATCCGATTCCGCCGTCGATCCGTCGCCGATCCAGGCCGCGGCAATGCGGCTGTCGTTCTTGATCGCCGAGGCCATCGCCCAGCCGACGGCCTGCACATATTGGGTAGCGAGATTGCCCGAGATGGTGAAGAAGCCGTGCTCCTTGGAGGAATACATGATCGGCAGTTGCCGGCCGCGCAGGGGATCGCTCTCGTTCGAGTAGATCTGGTTCATCATCTCGACCATCGGATAGTCGTCGGCGATCAAGAGGCCCGCCTGGCGATAGGTCGGGAAATTCATGTCTCCCTTCTCGAGCGCCTTGCGGAAGGCGCAGCTGACGGCTTCTTCGCCGAGATGCTGCATATAGAAGGAGGTCTTGCCCTGCCGCTGCGCCATCAGCATGCGGGCGTCGAAGGCCCGCAGTTTCATCATGTTGCGAAGCCCGGTCAGCAGCTCCTCATCGGAGAGCGACCCGGCCCAGGGGCCGACCGCCTCGCCGTCGCGGTTCAAAACACGGATGATGGAATAGGCAAGATCGCGGATGTCTTCCGACGCGACATCCACCTCCGGCCGCGGCACCGCGCCGGCCTTGGCAATCCTGACATTGGAAAAATCAGGCTGGCCGCCAGGTCGGACGGCGGGTTCGGGGACGTGCAGGCTCAAACGAGCAGAATCCACCATGTCGTTTCTTTCCTCCCTTGCCGGCCTTGCCCCTCTCCTCCGAGAGCCGGGCCGGATGTCGTTCTATAGATTGCGGGCGATCACCATGCGCTGCACGTCGCTCGTTCCTTCGTAGATCTGGCAGATGCGCACATCGCGGTAGATGCGCTCGACCGGATAGTCGGCCATGTAGCCATAACCTCCATGGATCTGGATCGCATCGGAGCAGACACGCTCGGCCATCTCGGAGGCAAAGAGCTTCGCCATCGAGGCTTCCGACAGACAGGGCAGCCCCGCCTCCCGGAGCGAGGCGGCATGAAAGACGAGCTGCCGCGCCGCCTCGATCCGCACCGCCATATCGGCAAGGCGGAAGGCCACGGCCTGGTGCTCAAAGATCGGTTTGCCGAAGGCCGTGCGCTCGCGGGCGTAGTCGCGCGCCGCCTCGAAGGCCGCCCGCGCCATGCCGACGGCCTGCGCCGCAATGCCGATCCGCCCGCCCTCGAGATTGGCGAGCGCGATGCGATAACCTTCACCTTCCGCACCGAGCCTCAGCCCGGCCGGGATGCGCATGTTGTTGAAGGCGATCTGGCAGGTATCGGTGGAATGCAGCCCAAGCTTCTCTTCGACGCGGATCACCTCGTAGCCTGGCGTCTCCGTCGGCACGATGAAGGCGGTAATGCCTTTCTTGCCGGCGTCGGGATCGGTGACGGCAAAGACGATGATGACATCGCCGTTCTTTCCCGAGGTGATGAATTGCTTGGAGCCGTCGAGCACATAGTGGTCACTGTCACGCCGCGCCCGGGTCTTCAGGTTCGAGGCATCCGAACCCGCCTGCGGCTCGGTCAGCGCAAAGCCGCCAATCCATTCGCCGTTGGCCAGTTTCGGCAGGAAACGCTGCCGCTGCTCCTCGGTGCCGAATTTCAGGATCGGCACACAGCCAACGGAACTGTGCACGCTCATGATCGTCGAACAGGCTCCGTCGCCGGCGGCGATCTCCTCAAGTGCTGCGGCATAGGCGACCACGCCGGTATCCGAGCCGCCATAGGCTTCCGGCACCAGCATGCCGAGCAGCCCGAGTTCACCCATCTCCTTCAGTTCCTCGCGCGGAAAGAGATGCTCCCGGTCGCGTTTGGCTGCCCCCGGCGCCAGCCGGTCGCGGGCAAAGTCGCGGGCGAGATCTGAAATCTGCTGCTGGAGGTCGGAAAGGATCATCTGTTCTCTCCTCCTATTGCCGCTCGATGGCGACGGCGGTCGCCTCGCCGCCGCCGATGCAGAGCGCCGCCATGCCGCGCTTCAGATCGTAGCGCTCCAGCGCCGCAAGCAGCGTCACCAGGATCCGGGCCCCCGAAGCGCCGATCGGATGGCCGAGCGCGCAGGCGCCGCCATGCACATTGACCTTCTCATGCGGCAGGTTGAGATCGCGCATCGCCGCCATGGCGACGACGGCAAAGGCCTCGTTGATTTCGAAAAGATCGACCTCCGACAACGATAAGCCGGTGCGATCGGACAGTTTCTGCAGCGCACCGATCGGTGCGGTAGCGAAAAGATTGGGCGCCTGCGAATGGGTGGCATGGCCAAGGATGGTGGCAAGCGGCTTGAGGCCGCGATGCTCCGCCTCGGAACGGCGCATCAGCACGAGGGCTGCCGCGCCATCGGAAATCGAGCTGGAATTGGCGGCAGTCACCGTGCCGCCGTCTCGGAAGGCCGGTTTCAGCGTCGGGATCTTGTCGAGCTTCGCCTTGCCGGGCTGTTCGTCGCGGCTCGCCACCTGCTCAGTCCTGCCGGATTTCACCGTAACCGGCACGATCTCGCGGTCGAAACAGCCTTCGGCAATCGCCTTCTGCGCCCGCGTCAGCGAGGCGATGGCGTAGCTGTCCTGCGCCTCGCGCGTGAACTGATAGGCCTCGGCGCAATCCTCCGCGAAGCTGCCCATCAAGCGCCCCTTGTCATAAGCATCCTCCAGCCCGTCGAGGAACATATGATCCACGACACGCCCATGGCCGAGCCTGTAGCCGCCACGGGCCTTGTCAAGGAGATAGGGCGCATTCGTCATGCTTTCCATGCCGCCTGCAACCGCCACCGAGGCGCTGCCTGCGGCGATCAGGTCATGCGCCATCATCACGGCCTTCATGCCCGAGCCGCACATCTTGTTGACGGTGCTGGCCGCCGTCGCGAAAGGCAGGCCGGCATGGATCGCCGCCTGGCGCGCCGGCGCCTGGCCCTGCCCGGCCGGCAGGACACAACCGAAGATAACCTCCTCGATCGCCTCGGCCGCGATGCGGCTGCGCTCAAGCGCTGCGCGGATCGCCGTCGCTCCAAGCTCCGGCGCTGTCGCCTCTTTCAGCTCTCCCTGAAAGCTGCCGATCGGGGTGCGCGCTGCACCGACGATGACGATGGGATCCTGCAAAACCATCTTTCCTCCTTGGGGCGACGCGTTCACCGCGCGCCCATCCGCAATGCGCCGTCGAGGCGGATGACCTCGCCGTTCAGCATGTTGTTTTCCAAGATATGGCGCACCAGCCCGGCAAATTCCGCCGGCCGGCCGAGCCGCGGTGGAAAGGGCACGCTCTTGCCGAGTGCGGCCTGAACCTCAGCCGGCATATCAGCCATCATCGGCGTCTCGAAAATGCCGGGCGCGATCGCGACGACGCGAATGCCGTGACGCGCAAGCTCGCGGGCGATCGGCAAGGTCATCGCCGCCACCCCACCCTTGGAGGCGGCATAGGCTGCCTGGCCGATCTGACCGTCGAAGGCGGCGACCGAGGCCGTATTGACGATGACGCCGCGTTCGCCTTCGGCATCCGGATCGGTCTTCTGGATCGCTGTGGCGGCAAGCCGGATCATGTTGAACGTGCCGATGAGATTGATTCCGACCGTGCGGGCAAAACTTTCCAGCCGATGCGGCCCGTCGCGGCCGATCACCTTTTCGGCCGGTGCGACGCCGGCGCAATTCACCAAGCCGCGCAAGCCGCCGAAGGCGTCGACGGCAGCGGCAACCACCGCTGCTCCCTGCTTCTCATCGGCCACGTCGGCCTTGACGAACTGTGCAGCGCTTGCGAATTCCCAGGCGACATGTTCGCCCGCTTCGACATTGAGATCGGCGATCGTCACGCGCCCGCCTGCCTCGACAAGCGCGCGCACCGTGGCAGCACCGAGGCCGGAGCCACCACCGGTGACGATGAAGCTTGCTCCTTGGATCAACATGAATCTGTTCCTCCCTGCCGGCGGCGACCGCCTCCAAGCGCAACCGACGGGTACGATTCTATTCGCTCCACCTATTGCAAGCGATGACAGAAATGCTCCATTATTTCGGCCAGTTTTGCCATAGCGAGGGTGGGGTGGCCGAAATCGAGCGACGGATGATTGCGCCGGCCTTTGTCGAGGAGGCGCTCGACAGCCTGCGGCGACTAGATAAGCCGACGCAGCCTATTCTTGCGCGCGTGGGACTGCCCCGGGTCGACCAGCCGGTCTCGGCAGAAACCTACGGCGCGCTGTGGCTGGCCATCGCCGCCGAGCTCGACGACGAATTCTTCGGCATGGGCGGCCGACCGATGCGCAGCGGCAGCTTCACACTGCTCTGCCACTCTGTGCTGCATGCGCCGACGCTGGGTCATGCGCTTCGTCGGGCGCTGCGTTTCCTCGATATCGTGCTCGACGATCCCAGGGGACAGCTCGTCATCCGCGACGGTCTGGCCGAGGTCGAGCTTCGGGATGCCGGCGGCCCGCGTTCGGCCTTCGCCTACCGTACCTATTGGATCATCCTGCACGGCATCATCTGCTGGCTGGTTGGCCGGCGCATTCCGATCCGGCGCGTCGATTTCCGCTGCGCCGAGCCTAAACAGGGCGCCGACTACCGGCTGTTCTTCGGTGCGCCGGTGCGTTTCTCGCAAGCCATCAGCCGGCTGGGCTTTGACAGCACCCTGCTCGACCTGCCGATTTCACGCAGCGAACAGGCGCTCAAACAGTTCCTGCGCGGCGCGCCCGCCAATATTCTGGTGCGCTACCGCTATGATGCCGGCATCGCCGCAGCCGTGCGCCGCCGCTTGAGTCAGGCAACACCTGCCATGTGGCGGAGCTTCGCCGAGCTCGCCGCTGATATGCGCATGCCGCCCTCCACGCTCCGCCACCGCCTGCACGACGAGGGACAAAGCTATGCCGCCATCAAGGATGACATCCGCCGGGATCTCGCCGTTGACCTGCTGCTGAACACGCCGAAGACCATCGGCGAGATCGCCGTCCAGCTCGGCTATTCCGAGCCGAGCGCCTTCTTCCGGGCCTTCAGGAAATGGATAGGCAAGAGCCCTGAGGCCTTTCGGCGGGACGGAACGGAAAATCGAGAGGATGTCAGTCGAATCGATTGACTCGTTCTGACCGGCCCCGCGCGTTCGCGAACATGACGGCAATCTTCATCACGAAGGACTTGCTGAAGCGACCAAGAACCTCCTGATGAGGCTCGATGTACCAGGAACGCTCGACGATATCGTAATTGTATTCGTCGACGACGATCCAACTTTGTTTGAGATCACCGAGACCAGCACGCCGACGTTCGATATCGGGAATTTCCAGCGCAGCCCTTCCCGACGGCGGCGGTTGCGTGGTGATTGCCAGAAGGGCGAGATGCGTATTTCCATCGCTCGCACTGCGGATCGCAATGATGACACAGACCGGGCGCTGTTTGCGCCACTCCGTCTCACCACGCTGCTGCTGCCATGCCCAGAGATAGGGATAGGTTATCACCTCGCCAGGGCGAAACTCATGGTTCATCGTCGTAACTTTCCCCGCGCGCCAGTCGCTCAATCGCCTCGCCGAACAATTCGGCATGCTCATCCGGCATCTCCGAAATGTGATGCGCGCGACGCGGGTCCTCGCCGCTGCGCATCCGCTGATAGTGTTCATAGCTCATCAGCACGAAACGGGGCTTGTTGTGGCGGGTAAGAATAACCGGCTCGCGGCTCGCGACATCGGTGACATCACCAATCTGTTTATTGAGATCACCTGTCGTGAACTGTCGCATGACTATACTCTCCGGTTTAATTTCCATATATTCCATATTTTCCATCTTTTCAAGAAAATGGCGTTCACGCGCCCTCGACGAGAATTCTCAAGGCTCTCCACCCGTATCATTCAAGGGCACTTTGACCCCGCCGCAACCCGCGCTACATATTTCAGCGGGAGGAGTGCCATGTTTGATTTTTCGCTCGGCGAAACCGCGGACGCGATCCGTGAAACGACGGCGCGGTTTGCTGCCGCTCATATTGCTCCGCTGGCTGCGGAAATCGACGAAAGCAACACGTTTCCACGCCACCTCTGGCCTGAGATGGGCGCCCTCGGCCTGCATGGGATTACCGTCGAGGAAGAATTCGGCGGCGCCGGTCTCGGTTATCTCGATCATGTCGTCGCCATGGAGGAGATTTCACGGGCCTCGGCTTCCGTGGGCTTGAGTTACGGTGCCCATTCCAATCTCTGCGTCAACCAGATCCGCCGCTGGGCCTCGCCGGAACAGAAACGCCGTCATCTGCCGAAACTGATCTCCGGCGAACATGTGGGTTCGCTTGCCATGTCCGAGGTGGGCTCCGGTTCCGATGTCGTCTCCATGCGCTTGCGTGCCGAGAAAAAGGGGGACCGCTATGTTCTGAACGGCGCCAAATTCTGGATCACCAACGCGCCGCATGCCGATGTGCTGGTCGTCTATGCCAAGACCGATCCCGCAGCCGGCCCGAAAGGCATTTCCGCCTTCATCGTCGAAAAGGGCCTGCCGGGCCTCAGCGTCTCCAAGAAACTCTCGAAGCTCGGCATGCGCGGCAGCGATACCGCCGAACTGGTCTTTCAGGATTGCGAGGTGCCGGCCGAGGCGCTGATGGGCCGGGAGGGAGAAGGCGTGAAGATCCTGATGTCCGGCCTCGACTACGAGCGCGCAGTGCTCGCCGCCGGGCCGCTTGGCATCATGCAGGCCTGCCTCGACGTCGTGTTGCCCTATGTCAGCGATCGCAAACAGTTCGGTAAGCCGATCGGTGACTTCCAGCTGATGCAGGGCAAGATCGCCGACATGTATGTCGCGCTGAATTCGGCGCGCGCCTATGTCTATACCGTTGCCCGGGCCTGCGATGCCGGCCGCGCGACGCGCACGGATGCGGCCGCCGCGATCCTCTTTGCCAGCGAGAATGCCGTGAAGGTCTCGCTGGAAGCGATCCAGGCACTCGGCGGCGCCGGCTATACCAAGGAATGGCCGGTCGAACGCTTTTTGCGCGACGCCAAGCTCTACGATATCGGCGCCGGTACCAACGAGATCCGCCGCTACCTGATCGGCCGGGAGCTCATCGCATCATGACGGTGATTTCGACTGCGATCGACCGCGATAGCGAGACCTTCAAGGCCAATACAGCCAAGAACAAGGCCCTTAGCGACGAACTCCACGACCGCTCGGCGAAAGCGCGCCAGGGTGGATCGCAGGCAGCGCGCGAGCGCCATACCGGCAAGGGCAAGCTCCTGCCGCGCGACCGGATCCAGCTGCTCATCGATGCCGGCAGCCCGTTCCTGGAGATCGGCACGCTGGCGGCCAACGGCATGTATGATGATGAGGCGCCCGGCGCCGGCATCATAACAGGCATCGGCCGTGTTTGCGGCCGCGAGGTGATGATCGTCGCCAATGACGCGACGGTGAAGGGCGGCGCCTATTACCCCCTGACGGTGAAGAAACATCTGCGGGCGCAGGAGATTGCTCTGCAGAACCGGCTGCCATGCCTCTATCTGGTCGATAGCGGTGGCGCCAATCTCCCGCATCAGGCCGACGTCTTTCCCGACCGCGACCATTTCGGCGCGATCTTCTACAACCAGGCCCAGATGTCGGCCGAGGGAATCCCACAGATCGCCTGCGTGTTGGGAAGCTGCACCGCCGGCGGCGCCTATGTGCCCGCCATGTCCGACGAGACGGTCATCGTGCGCAATCAGGGCACGATCTTCCTCGCCGGTCCGCCGCTGGTGAAGGCCGCGACCGGCGAGATCATCTCGGCCGAAGAGCTCGGCGGCGCCGAGACCCATGGCCGCCGCTCCGGCGTTGTCGATCATGTCGCCGAGAACGATGAACATGCGCTGCTGCTCGTGCGCGATATCGCAGCCACCCTCAACACTGTGAAATCAGTCGATATCGACCTCCAGCCGCCGCGACCGCCGAAACTCGATCCCGAAGATCTCTGCGGTCTCATCCCGGATGATGTGCGTTCACCCTACGACGTGCGCGAGGTCATCGGACGGATCGTCGATGGCTCGGAACTGCATGAGTTCAAGCCGCTCTACGGCACCACGCTGGTCTGCGGTTTCGCCCGCATCTGGGGCATGCCGGTCGCCGTCATCGCCAATAACGGCGTGCTGTTTTCCGAAAGTGCGCTGAAGGGCGCCCATTTCATCGAGCTCGCCTGCCAGCGGCGCATACCCTTGCTTTTCCTGCAGAATATTTCTGGCTTCATGGTCGGCGGCCGCTATGAGGCTGGCGGCATCGCCAAGGACGGGGCCAAGCTGGTGACGGCCGTTGCAACCGCCACCGTGCCGAAGGTCACCGTCATCATCGGCGGCAGTTTCGGTGCCGGCAATTACGGCATGTGCGGCCGCGCCTATCGCCCGCGCTTCCTCTTCACCTGGCCGAACAGCCGCATCAGCGTGATGGGCGGCGAACAGGCGGCCTCCGTGCTTGCCACCATTCGCCGAGATTCCATGGAGGCGCGCGGTGAGAATTGGCCCATGGAAGAGGAGGAAGCCTTCAAGGCGCCGATCCGCGCCGGCTACGAGGCCGAGGGCAATCCCTATTATGCCACCGCCCGCCTTTGGGACGACGGCATCATCGATCCACGCCAGACGCGGGACGTGCTGGGCCTTGCCTTTTCCGCCTGCCTGAATGCGCCGATCCCGAAAGGGCCGCGCTTCGGCCTGTTCAGGATGTGAGGCGTCGATGATGGAAAGCCTGCTCATTGCCAACCGGGGCGAAATCGCCCGCCGCGTCATCCTCACGGCCAGGATGCTCGGCATCCGCACCATTGCCGTCTATTCCGAAGCCGATGCCGGCCTGCCCTTTGTCAGGGAGGCGGACGAGGCGATCGCCATCGGCCCCTCGCCGGCCCGCGAAAGCTATCTCTCGCCGCAGCGCATCCTGGAGGCTGCCCGCAAGAGCGGCGCCGCTGCGATCCATCCGGGCTACGGCTTCCTGTCGGAAAATGCCGATTTTGCCGAGGCGGTGGAGAAGGCCGGCATCGTCTGGGTCGGCGCGCCGGCCGCTGCCATCCGGGCGATGGGGCTCAAGGATGCCGCCAAGGAATTGATGCAGGCAGCCGGCGTGCCCGTGACCCCCGGTTATCTCGGATCGGACCAGGGCGAAGAGAGGCTGGCGGCGGAAGCCGAGGCCATCGGTTATCCCGTACTCATCAAGGCGGTTGCCGGCGGCGGCGGCAAGGGCATGCGCCGCGTCGACCGCGCGCAGGATTTCGCCGAACGTCTCGCCTCCTGCCGCCGTGAGGCGGCCGCCGCCTTCGGCGACGACCGCGTTCTGATCGAACGCTATATCGCCAATCCGCGCCATATCGAGGTGCAGGTTTTCGCCGACAAGCTCGGCAATTGCGTGCATCTCTTCGAACGCGATTGTTCGCTGCAACGCCGTCATCAAAAGGTGATCGAGGAGGCCCCTGCCCCCGGCCTCGATGCCGCCACCCGGGCGGTGATCTGCGAGGCGGCGGTCAAGGCCGCAAGAGCGGTCAACTATGTCGGCGCCGGCACCATCGAATTCATCGCCGATGCCTCCCAGGGCCTGCATCCTGACCGTATCTGGTTCATGGAGATGAATACGAGGCTGCAGGTAGAACACCCCGTCACCGAGGCGATTACTGGCGAGGATCTGGTGCTCTGGCAGTTGAAGGTCGCGAGCGGCGAGCCCTTGCCGAAAAGCCAGGACGAGATCGCCATGAATGGCTGGGCCTTCGAAGCCCGGCTCTATGCCGAAAATCCGGCCGCCGGTTATCTGCCTTCGACCGGCCGGCTCGACCATCTGCGCCTGCCGCAATCCGTCCGCGTCGACAGCGGCGTCGAACAGGGCGATGAGATCACCGCCTTCTACGATCCGATGATCGCCAAGATCATTGCGCATGGACCGGACCGCGAGGCAGCCCTTTCGAAACTTGCAGCCGCCTGCGCCGAAATCGAGGTCTGGCCGGTCAGATCCAATGCCGGCCTGCTTGCCCGCATCGCCGTCGATCCGGATTTTCGCGCCGCTCAGATCGATACCGGCTTCCTCGACCGCCATGGCGATAGCCTTGTGGCGACGGAGCCGAGCGAAATCGCGATCGACACCGCAGCCGCCGTGCTTTCAAGAAATACCGATGATGATCCCTGGGCCGCGCTTGCCGGATTCCGCATCGCCGACGCGGATGACAATCGGGTGCGCATCCGTATCGGCGATCACCTCTTCTGGGGGCAATCACGTCGGAAGCCTGAGGCAAATATCGTCACGATTGGTGAAACGACCGTACTTTTCGACGGCGGCAATGCCTGGCCGATCAGCCTGCCCGTCGCCAGCGAAATCGAGGCGAGCCAGGGTGCGGGCGATGGCGCGATCCTTTCGCCGATGCCCGGCCTCGTGATTTCGGTGGATGTCGCCGAAGGCGATCATGTCGCCAAGGGGGAGCGTCTGCTGACGGTCGAAGCGATGAAAATGGAGCATTCGCTGCGCGCGCCTTTTGACGGCATTATCGGAAAACTGCAGGTTTCCACCGGCGCCAGGGTCTCGGAGAACCAGCTGGTCGTCACCGTCACGAAGGAGCAGGATTGATGGCCGGCCGCTATTTCGACGAATGGACGCTCGGCGACCGCATCGCCCACGAGATCCGCCGCACGGTCACCGAGACCGACAACCTGCTGTTTACGACGCTTTCCCACAATCCGCAGCCGCTGCATCTCGATGCCGATTATGCGGCCGGCACCGAATTCGGCCGGATCGTCGTCAACGGCACCTTCACCTTTGCGCTCACCGTCGGTCTTTCGGTCGGCGACACCACGCTCGGCACGCTCGTCGCCAATCTCGGTTACGACAAGGTGACGATGCCGAAGCCGGTCTTCATCGGCGACACGCTGCGGGTGGAAACGGAGGTGACGGAACTGCGCCGCTCGAACTCCCGCCCCGACGCCGGCATCGTCACCTTCCGGCACATCACCCTGAACCAGCGCAGCGAGATCGTCTGCCAGTGCCTGCGCACCGTCATGCTGAAGGTAAAGCCGTCATGAGACTTCGCTCGCTGCTCTTCGTGCCCGGCGATCGGCCGGAGCGTTTCGAGAAAGCACTCGCCTCGGGCGCCGATGCCGTCATTCTCGATCTCGAAGATTCGGTTGCACCCGCCAACAAGCCACGCGCCCGCCAGGCCGTCCAAGAATTCGTCCTGCGCCAGACTGGCGAAACCAATCTCCTGATCCGCATCAATCCCCTCGCCTCCCCGGAGTTCGAAAACGACCTTGCCGCTCTGAGTGGCCTCCATCCTTTCGCGATCATGCTGCCGAAGGCCGAGGGGGCGGCTTCGGTGCTGAAGCTCGCAGGCTCACTTGCACCTGAAATCCCCATCTTGCCGATCGCAACCGAAACGCCGTCGGCGATCTTCGAGATCGGCAGCTACCGGGACGTCGCGGCCAGCCTCTGCGGCCTTACCTGGGGTGCTGAGGATCTGCCTGCCGCGATCGGGGCTGCGACCGCGCGACGGACGGATGGCCGTTACACGCCGCCTTACGAGCTTGCCCGCTCGCTGACGCTATTTGCCGCCCATGCCGCCGCCGTTCCGGCCATCGACACCGTCTATCCCGATTTCCACGATCATAGCGGTCTCAGGGCCTATGTCGGCCGCGCGCGGCGCGACGGCTTTTCCGGCATGATGGCCATCCATCCGAGCCAGGTCGAAACGATCAACCACGCTTTCACGCCTGACGCTTCCGAGATCGCCTGGGCGGAGAAAGTCGCCGCCGCTTTTGCCGCCAGGCCGGACGCAGGCGTCATCCAGCTTGAGGGGCGCATGCTGGATATGCCGCACCTCAAGCTTGCCCTCCGGCTCCTGAACGCCGTCGGACGTTAGACAACCGCTCCGGCGGGCCTGGAACGATGCCAGCTCAATCGTAGGGGGAATAACATTGCCTGCGCGGTCCCCTGGAGGGCTGAAAGCTATTGTCATAGGCTGAATACGACCGGTACCGGCGCGCGCACCAAGCATAGTGTCTCCCGTCATATTCATTCGAATATTCCTCCGATGGCGGAGGAGCATCGGGCGGTGGCGGCATGACAACGGTTGGGAGCCCCGGAGGGCCGGGAATCAACGGGATGGGGGGCGGAACTTGCGCCATGGCAACCGATTGCGCTGCCAGAAACAGCGAGACCGTGGCGAACACCAGTAAATAATTCATCGGAAACTCCTCATGTTGCGGTGCATCTCTGAAAGGTGCCCGCCTGACGTCAACGGCTGAACTTCAGATCCGGCTTGTCGCCGTCCCAGCCCTGAAGCCCTCCGGGAACCGAGCGGAATCGAAGACAGTGCGTACCCATCTTGCCGGATATGCACATCGCATCGTCCTTGACCGTCCAGGTGACGGGGAGCGCAAAGGGCATCGGACCGCGAATGCTTCCGGTGCCGTCCTTCTCCAGGGTGACTTTGAGTGCCTTGCCATCCGGCGCCAGTGCCGACCAGGGAATTCCATCGGCGAGGATTGCGGCCGCCTTCTCGGACGGCAGGAACTGTTCCTGTGCTGGGAATGCCGGGCTCGCCGCGAGTGCTGCCATCACCGCCCCTGCAAGCCGTAGATATGTCTTCATGTCGATGTCCTTTCTGCTGGTTTTTGAAATGCCACAGCCGCCATGCCGCGCGTGATAGATGACCGCCGCCTGGCTGCTATTGAGAGACCGCCGCGCCCTTATCGCTCCAGCTCGGCGGCAGACCGAGCTGACCGGCGACCGCCCCTTTGATGCCGGGCGCGGGTCCGAAGGCCTTGCAGGCGTCGTCTTTCGGATCGCTGTCGAACGACGCCTTGATCTTCTGCATCAGCCGGATGGACGATGTTGCCTTGAACGGATCCTGACCCTTGATCAGCATGCGGCTGAAATCGGCGCCGAATGCCGATGACAGGGAATAAGCATCCCCGACCGAGGATATCCGTGCCTTCGTCGTCAGCATGTTCGCGCCGCGCGACCAGATCATCGCCGCCTGCTGCGTACCGTCCTGTCCGACCGCCTCGGCTTCCGCCGACAAGCCGCCGAGACCGATCGGAATCCTCGGGATTGGAACCATTGCCACCGAAGCGCCGAGTGTGGCGACGGTGGAGGTCGCGGCAACAGCACGGTTCGTGGCGACGATGTCGGTGACGGTCGCATGGACGACGAGATCCGCCGGCTGGTTTGGACCCACGACCTTGAAACGGTCGCTGAGACCCCTGCACAGCGCCCGGTCGATCGCATTGGTCAGGAGTGCCAGGTCTTTCGGTTCGAAAGAACCGCCGCCGGCATTCTCGACCCTCGTCGGAGCGATGCGCACCGTTTGCGCGGCAAGAACCGCCGGCGAATTCACCCGCAATTTTGCGTTGGTCAGAGAACCGCCCGAGACCGCCATTCCCGCATAGGAGCCAAGCGAGCTGCCCTGCTGCAGGGGTACGTTCGTGCAGGAAGAGAGCAAGGCGAGGAGGACGGCGCAAACGGCCGCCTGCGTCGGCATTTTCACGGGTTGAATGTTGGAAGCCATCGGCGAATCTTCTGAACCGGGATCATCGATTCAGCTTTTAGAGAGGCCAGCGTTAATGGCGGTAAAGCCAGTGTAAAGTTGGGTAAAATATAGAAATATAACGGCCGCGGGCAGCATTTGACCGGCACCGCCGCGGATAGAGCAATTCCGTTTTTCTTCGAATCATGGAATTGCTCTATCTCTTTGTTTTCACGCAATTCCGGGCGCAAAACCGCTGCACACTTTTGCTGGAATTGCTCTAGCCGGGCGGCCGATCAGCCCGACTTCGCCACTCGCTTCGAGGCGACAGGCTCTTCTTGGGTGAGGTAACCGGCGCCGACGGCGACATAGAGATCCACATAGTCCTTGGCAACCTGCTGCACGGTAGCGGCAAGGCTTGCCTGAGCATCGGAGACGGACCGCTGGGCGTCGAGGACATCGAGCAACGACGAGGCGCCGTCCTTGTAGCTTGCGGTCGACAGTGCCAGGGATTCCTCCGCCGTCTGCACCTGCCTGCGCAACGGCGCCAGTGTCTGCGTGTCGCGGCGAACTGCCGACAGCGCGTTTTCCACCTCTTCGACCCCGTTCAGCACCGCCGCTTTCCAGGCGAGATACTGCGCCCTCGCATCCGATTTCTCGATATCGACATTCGCGCGCAATTTGCCGCCGTCGAAGATCGGCAGGTTGAGCGTCGGTCCGAAGGACCAGCTGGTGAGGCTCGAGCCGCCGGCACCCGAGGATTTGACCCAGCTCGGCGAGATCGAACCGGAGAGCGAGATCGACGGATAAAGCTGGGCTTCGGCAGCACCGATATCGGCGACGGCCGCCGCCAGCTCGCGTTCGGCCTTTCTTATATCAGGACGGTTGCGGATGAGATCGGCCGGAATGCCGGCGCGAATATCGCCGCGGAAAACCGGCTGACCGGCGCTTTTCTGCAGCTCGTCCATCAACGAGGCCGCCGGCATCCCGAGCAGCGTGGCAATGTGATGGGCCGATTCGGTGAAGCTCTGTTCGAGGCCGGGAATGTCGGACTTTGTCGACTGCACCAGGCCCTCGGCCTGAACGACGTCGAGGCGGGAGGCCGCACCTGCCTTGAGCTGCAGCTGCGTGAGTTCGTAAGTTTGCTGGCGGGATTTCAGGCTCGCCCGTGCAAGCGCGATGCGCTCCTGGTAATAGCGGGCGTCGATATAACTCTCGACCAGGTCTTTCAGGAAGGTGAGCTTTGCATTGTCGGCCGTCGCATAGGCGGCTCCCAGCGAGGCGATGGCACTCTCCTTGGAGCGACGGTACTGGCCGAAGATGTCGAGCAGCCAGGAAAGGCTGGCCTCACCGCCTGTGGTATTCGTGGTGCCGACCGTCGTGCGCAGCCGCCCCTTTTCACCGGATACCGTGTGCGATGCGTCGACACTGAGGCTCGGCAGACTGCCGGCGCCGGCAACCGTGACATTGGCGGCAGCCGAATTGATGCTCTCGAGCGCCTGCAGCACATCGAGGTTTTCGCTGAGGCCATGGGCCACCAGGCCGTCGAGCCGCTTGTCGCGATAGGCCTTCCACCACTCAGCCGTCACGACATTGCCGTTGCTTTTGGTGGTACCCTCTTCGAATTTGGCGGGAAGCGGCATCTCAGGGGGAACGTGATCCGGACCGCTGACGCAGCCTGCGAGCAGCAGCGTGAAGGCGGATGCGGCGTAGCGGAGGGATGATAGTCTGGTGCGGAGCGACGGACTCACTGGCAAGCTTTCTGAACCGGGATCGGAGATCCAGGCTTAGCGAGGCCAGCGTTAATGGCGGTAAAGAAACTGTAAAGTTAGGTAAAATCCCGGGATGCTTGATCATCAACCGAACCATAGGGCGTCGGCCGTCTCGGAAGTTCCAGCGTGATCGCCAGGCCTCCGGCGTCAGGCAACGACGCATGCGCACGCCCGCCATGGCGCTCGATGGCCTGCCGGGTGATGGCAAGACCCAGGCCGTATCCGCCTCTTGGCACCGCCTCTTTCCCGCGTGAGAACGGCTGGAAGATGCGTTCGAGTTCGTCGCGCCTCACGCCTGGCCCCCGATCGGTGACGCAGATTTTGAGGCGCTCGGCCGCCGCCTCGCAAGACACGGATATGTGCGAATGTTCGGCCGTGTATTTGACGGCGTTGCGCACGACGTTTTCGAGTGCCCGGTAGAGCAGCTCGCCTTCGACCTCGGCGCGGAAGCTGCCGTCGACGCTTGTCGTGATCGACACATCTCGTGCCTGGGCTTCGAATGCGGCGTCGCCAAGGATTTCATTCAGCAGTTCGATGACATCCAGGGCCTGGGTCTTCAGCGGCAGGCCGGAGCCGGCGGTGAGCCTGGCAAGGGTCAGAACTTCGCCGACCAGCGCGTCGAGCCGTTCAACCTCCCGGTCCATTCGGTCCAGCATGGCGCCGAGTTTGGCCGGGCTCTGCCGAAGAACGCCGACGGCAGCCTGCAGGCGGGACAGGGGCGAACGCAATTCATGGGAGACATCATGGAACAGCCGCTGCTGCGCATCCTGAAGCTCCTGAAGCCGCGCGGCGGTGGAATCGAAGTCATGCGCCAGCGCAGTGACTTCATCCTTTCGGCCGGCCATCTGGTCGCCGATACGGAAGTCGAAGCGGCCATGGGCGAGCGCGCTCAGGCCGTCGCGCAAATGCACGACGGGTCGAATGAGATAGCGGGCGAGTGCTGCGGCAGCGACCGTACTCGAAACGAAAATCGAAAGCCAAGGCACCAGCAGCGCCAGGTTATCCACCACGTTGAGAAGGAAGTTCGCTTCCGGCGCCACGGAGATCCGGTAGCAAATTCCGTCCTTCAGAATGGACTTCGTCTCTGCCCTACCTTCGTCTCCGCACGCAGGCGACCCCATGGTTTTCGAAAGAGTCAGGCCCAGCGGCACCGTATCTTCACTTGAGCGGATGAAGCGCTCTGCGGCGTCCTCCCCATCCCTTGCGAGGACGTTCGCGGTCAGCTTCAGAATGATCGCTCGCTCCTGGTATTCCCGATCGCGGCCAGGCGGCGGGATCTGAAAGAGGTTGACGATCACGATGATAACAGTGAGCGTCGTTGCAAGCGTCAACCAGATCGTCGCGAAGAATTTCCAGAAAAGCCTAGGCATGGTCAGTCCACGAGAAGTTGATAGCCCTGGCCGCGAACGGACTGGATCCAGGATTGCCCGTCCTCCCTCAGTCCGAGCTTCTGGCGCACGCTGCTGATATGGACGTCGATACGGCGATCGAACGGGGTCAGCGGCTTGCCGAAGGCCCGTTTCGAGATGTCCTGCTTCGACACGAGCTGGCCGGCACTGCGGGCAAGCACTTCGAGCAGGCTGAACTCGGTGCCGGTCAGCTCCAGGCTTTCTCCGCGCCATTCGGCGATCCTGCTGCCCGGATGGAGCACGAGCTGCCCCGCCCTGATCGTGTCGGTCGACGCGCCGGCTGCCGGCTGCCCCGCCCGGCGCAGGATGGCGCGCAGCCTCGCCGCCAGTTCGCCCGGCGAGCATGGCTTCGGCACATAGTCGTCGGCACCGAGATTGAGGCCCGATATCCTGTCCACGTCATCGCCCCTTGCGGTCAGCATCAGCACCGGAACCTGGCTGAGCTTCCTGATCCTCTGCAGAACCTCGATCCCGTTCATCCGAGGCATCATGATGTCGAGCACGATGATATCGACCGTATTGCCGGCAGCAGCGGCAATGGCAGCGCGACCGTCCGTATCCGTTACGACGTCATATCCCTCTTCAACGAGATATTCCTGCAGAAGCGTCGTCAGCTCGGCATCGTCGTCGATGAGGAGAACCTTGTTCATTCACTTCGTCCGTCATTAATTCGATGAAGCCATACAGCACAAACACCGTCGCGTGAGCGAGTTTTACCTATCTTAACACTAACTTGACCGCACTTAACGTTCGCCCCGTTACTTATCCTGCCATGACATGGACGCGCGTCGAGGCCGGTTGCCGCGCATGAGTGGCAATCATCCGCCAAGTTGGCGCGGACCGGGAAAGGGCAGCGATGCCTTTGACCACAAGGAGTGCATCGTTGAGAAAACCATCTGGAATATTCGCCACCGCTCTTATTGCGGTAGCGCTTCTGCTGCCGCTGCGCAGTGCCGTGGCGGATCAAGCCGCCGCCCCCGCCCTGACCGTCTCGCTGATGGCGCCGGCTGAGCGGGACTGGCCGGAAACCGTTCCGGCAAGCGGCTGGCTGAAACCCTGGCAGGAAGCCATCATCGCCTCCGAGACGAGCGGACTTCGCATCACCGAAATCCTGGCCGATGTCGGCTCCGTGGTTAAGAAGGGGCAGACCCTCGTCCTGATGTCGCAGGACAGTGTGCAGGCCGATCTTCGCAAGCAGGAGGCGGCCGTCGTGACCGCGAAGGCAAACCTCACAAAGGCAAAGGCCAATGCCGATCGCGCTCGCCAGCTTCAACCCTCCGGCGCCCTCTCGGACGAGAAGATCGTCGAATATCTTGCCGACGAACAGACCGCGGCGGCAAGTCTCCAATCCGAAGAGGCAGCGCTCGACAGCCAGAAGATCAAGCTCGACCAGACAACCGTCACGGCCGTCGACGACGGTCTGATAACCTCGCGCTCGGCCGAGCTCGGCGCCGTCGTTTCCTCCGGCAGCGAATTGTTTCGCATGGTCCGCCAGCAGCGGGTCGAATGGCAGGCCGAGGTTTCCGCCCGCTACCTCTCGCGCATTTCGGAAGGATTGCGCGTCGACATCGACGGGCCGGACGGACGCTGCATTCAGGGCAAGGTGAGGCTCGTCGGACCTTCGATCGACACCAATACGAGCCGGGCGATCGTCTATGTCACCCTTCCCCAGGACGTTCAGCCGCGCACCGGTCTTTATGTCACCGGCACCGTCGAACTCAGGACCACGCCAGCGCTGACGGTTCCCGAGACCGCGATCGTTTTCCGTGACGGGATCAACTACGTCTTTGCGGTCGGCGAGGACAAGCGGGTAAAACGGGTGCGGGTCGAGACCGGGCGCCGCAATGACGGCGAAGTCGAGATCATCTCGGGCATTGATAAATCGGCGAGAGTGGTGACGTCGGGCGGAGCGTTTCTGTCGGACAACGATCTCGTGAAAGTCGCGGGAGAAGGCTGATGAACTTTTCCGCATTTTCAATCCGCAATCCCGTACCGGCGATCCTGCTCTTTGCGATGCTTGCCGTCGGCGGCCTGCTGGCCTTCAAGCATCTGGCGGTGCAGAACTTCCCTGATATGGATCTTCCGACCATCAAAGTGACTGCGACGCTCGACGGCGCCGCACCTTCGCAGCTGGAAACCGAGGTCGCCCGCACGATCGAGGACAATCTTGCCTCGCTGAGCTATCTCGACCACATCACGACAACGATTACCGACGGCTCGGTGTCGATCAGCGTCTCCTTCAAACTGGAGAAGGACAGCGAGACCGCCTTGAACGAAGTCCGCAATGCCGTGGACAGCGCAAAGTCCGATCTGCCGGCGCAGATGCAGACGCCAAGCGTCAGCAAAGTCACCGTGCAGAATTCGGCGCTGGTCACCTATGCTGTCCGGTCTTCCGTCCTCAACGAAACCGAGCTCTCCTGGTTCATCGACAACGATCTGACCAAGGCGCTGCTCTCGGTGCCGGGCGTTGGACAGGTCAATCGTATCGGTGGTGTCGATCGCGAGGTTCACGTCGACCTCGATCCGACGACGATGGCCGCATTCGGCGTCACGGCGACCACTGTGTCGGCGCAGTTGAAATCGGTTCAGGCCGATACCTCAGGTGGCCTCGGAGAGATTGGCGGCACCCGTCAGACCTTGCGCACGCTCGGCGCCGTTGCCTCGGTCGACGCGCTGAAGGAACTGCGAATTCCCCTCGCCAACGGGCAGCAGGTTCGCCTCGACGACGTCGCATCCGTCACCGACAGCTTCGCGGAGCGATCTTCGATGGCCTATCTCGACGGCAAACCGGTGGTGGCGGTCGAGATCAAGCGCTCGAACGGCTTTTCGGACAGTGGTGTCGCCGCGGACGTCGACAAGGCAATGAAGGAGTTTGCGGCCAAGCATTCCAACGTGCAGATCGAGGAGGCCTACAGCACGATCGGGCCGATCCTCGACAATTACGACGGTTCGATGCACATGCTGTACGAAGGCGCGATCCTGGCGATCGTCGTCGTCTGGCTCTTCCTTCGGGACTGGCGTGCGACGATCCTGTCGGCCGTGGCGCTGCCATTGTCCGTCATACCGACCTTCCTCGTCATGTACCTGGCCGGATTCAGCCTTAATATCGTCACCCTGCTTGCGCTGTCGCTCGTCGTCGGCATCCTCGTCGACGACGCCATCGTCGAAGTCGAGAACATCGCCCGCCATTTGCAGATGGGCAAGCGGCCGATCGACGCCGCTCTGGAGGCGGCCGACGAGATCGGGCTCGCCGTCATCGCCACCACCTTCACCCTGGTCGCCGTCTTCCTGCCGACGGCCTTCATGAGCGGCATACCGGGGCTCATCTTCCGCCAGTTCGGTATCACCGCCGCGGTCGCCGTCCTCGTTTCGCTCGTTGTCGCACGCCTGCTGACGCCGATGATGGCCGCCTATTTCATGAAGGCCCATCCGAAAGAGGAAAAGGACGGCCGCATCATGCGCGCCTATATGGCAGTCGTGAAAGCCGCCATGAACCACAGGAAGATCACGGTGGCCGTGACCGTCGTCGTCGTCGGGCTTTCGCTGGCCACGATCCCGCTCCTGAAATCCGGTTTCCTGCCCGCTTCCGACGACGCGCGGGCCCAGATCACGCTCACCATGCAGCCGGGCGCCACCATCGAGCAGACGGACGCCACGACCAGGCAGGCCGCCGATATCGTCGGCAAGCTCCAGGACGTGACGCATGTCTTTTCCGCGGTCGGTTCCGCATCCTCGGGCGGCGGCCCAGATTCCAGCACCTCGAGCAGCGTCGGATCCGCGACGATCGTCGCCATGCTGCCACCCATCGGCGAGCGCGACCGCAAACAGTCGGAAATCGAAAACGACATCCGGCAGGCTCTCTCGGTCCTTCCCGGTGTGCGGATCGCCGTTGGCGGCGGCGGCAACGGCACGAAGCTCGAGATCACCCTTGCCAGTGACGACGCCAACGCGCTCGACAGCGCCAGCACGGCGCTTGAAGAACAGCTGCGCACGCTTCAGGGCATCGGCGCGGTGACATCGACCGCGGCCAGGCAGGCGCCGGAGATCCAGATCACGCCCGATTTCGCCCGCGCAGCAGCGCTCGGGGTGACGTCGAGCGCCATCGCCGAGGCCGTGCGCGTGGCGACGGATGGAGAATATTCCGCCGATTTGCCAAAGCTCAACCTGCCGCAGCGCCAGGTTCCCATCGTCGTCCGCTTCAGCCCCGAGACGCGCACCAAACTCGACGACATCAAGAACATGCGGGTGTCTGGGACGAACGGCAATGTCGATCTCGGGTCGATTGCCGATATCCGGATCGGCGGCAGCCCGTCGGAAATCGACCGCATCGATCGGATGCGCAATGTCACTCTTTCAGTCGAGCTCAACGGCCGCATCCTGGGCGACGTCAACCGCGAGGCGCAGGCGCTGCCGGCGCTTCAGCATCTGCCATCGGGCGTCACCCTTGTCGAACAGGGCGAACTCCAGCGCAGTTCGGAGCTGTTCCAGAGCTTTGGTCTGGCGATGGCAATCGGGGTTTTCTGCATCTACGCGATCCTCGTTCTGCTCTTCCACGACTTCCTGCAGCCCCTCACGCTTCTGATGGCTCTGCCGCTCTCGCTCGGCGGCGCGCTGGTGCCGCTGGTGGTGACCGGAACCAGCTTCTCGATGGCGGCCGTCATCGGGCTGCTCATGCTCATGGGCGTGGTGACGAAGAATTCGATCCTTCTGATCGAATACGCGATCATGTCGCGCCGCCAGGGCATGCCCCGGTTCAATGCTCTTGTGGATGCATGCCACAAACGCGCGCGACCGATCATCATGACCACCATTGCCATGGCATCCGGTATGCTGCCGGTGGCCCTCAGCCTGACAGGCGGCGATTCCAGCTTCCGGCAGCCGATGGCGATCGTGGTGATCGGCGGGGTGATGATGTCGACGCTGCTCAGCCTCGTCGTCATCCCTGTCATCTTCACCTTCGTCGACGACTTGAACGAGGCGCTCAGGCGCCTCGTTCACCGGACCGACCCGGAAACCGCCGAGGCCGAACCGCATCCATCCAACGATCACACGACGATCACCTTCAAGCCTGAGCTTTCGAAGCGGGGGCAAGGTCAGAGATGACTGCTCTCGCCGGGTTATTGGCCAGAAGGTCCCGCGCCCGATAAGGGCGACGCCTGGCGATCGTCAACCTCTTCGGTCGAGTTCCTCTCCCCCGGAACGAGACCGCGGGACGTAATGCCCCCGCAGGCGGCATCGTGCCGCCTGCGCGTCCTGCACCGTGTGGACAGTCCAGGCACGCATCGCCTTGGTGGCAACTGCCCTCGTCTGAATCTTTACCAAACTTTACACTTCCTTAACCGCGCTTAACATCCGAACAGCTATTAGAGTTCTACCTCAGCCCAATCCGGAGTGTCGTGTGTCCAAGGCACATCGAAATATTCTGCGTTGCCGCTTCGCGGAGCGGAAAGTCATACTTGCCGAGGCCTCGCGGTGCATTCTCAAGTTTAAATCAAGTTATGAGTATTGTTATATTTTATTAAGCGCACGCGTTATTATGGTAGTTCGGTTTTGTATTTCAAATCAGTGCGACACAGCGCCTCGTTTCTTAAGACTTAGGAGCGAATCAGACCCAATGCAAAACGCTCGAAAAGGGTGTGATGCTCTGTCGGAAGACATTTCAATTGGTGGAACGGGGTGATTGATGACATGCTCCGGATTAGATCGAGTTCAATACCCTCTTGGACGCCAGCACTCCCTGGCTATGGCGATCGCGGTGACCGGTGGGCTGTTGATGTCGATGCTGCTCAGCCTCATCGTCATCCCTGTCATTTTCACACACGTCGACGACCTGAACGAGCCGGAAACCGCCGACACGGAAGCGCATTCATCCAACGATCACACGACGATCACCTTCAAGCCCGAACTTTCCAAGGGAGGGCAAGGCCAGCGATGGCTGCTTTGGCGCGCACTGCGGCAGAGAAGATCGGCGGCGTTGCATGGCAAGAGGGTCGCAACCCGATACGGGCGATTCCTGCCGATCTCAGTGACAACCTCTTCGGTCGAGTTCCTCTCCCCGGAACAAGGCCGCGGGACGTATTCCCCCCGCAGGCGGCGTCAGCCGCCTGCGCGTCCTGCCGTCGTTGACCCGGCTTTCGGGATCGACGGACGGGTCGCGGGCGAATTGAAAACCACCCCCATCCCTGAAAATCGCCAGGTCTAACGACCATGCTTGGCACGCCAGGCGGCAAAATCCTCGATATTGCCCGGCTGTGTTGCCGGATAGAGGCCGATGATCGATTGACCGGCCAGCACCCGTTCTGTGACGAAATCCTCGTAAGCCGTCATTTCCACCGCCTCATCGGCAATCTCGTCGGCCAATTCGGCCGGAATGACGATCACAGCTTCATCGTCGCCCACCATGATATCGCCGGGCCACACCGCCACATCGCCGCAGCCGATCGGCACATTGATGTCGAGCGCTTGATGCAGCGTCAGATTGGTCGGCGCCGACGGGCGGTTGTGATAGGCGGGGATCCCCAGCCCGGCAATTTCCGGGCTGTCGCGAAACCCGCCATCGGTGACGACGCCTGCCACGCCCCGCACCATCAGCCGCGTCACCAGAATAGAGCCGGCGGATGCGGCGCGCGGATTTTTGCGGCTGTCCATCACCAGCACGGCCCCGGCCGGGCAGCTTTCGACGCAGGCGCGCTGCGGATGCTCCGGATTGCGGAAAACCTCGAGCGTGTTCAGGTCTTCGCGCGCCGGAATGTACCGCAGCGTATAGGCCGGGCCGACCATGTTCCGGCCTTTGCCGGCGACCGGCTGCACATCCTGAATGGTCTGGTTGCGCAGGCCGCGCTTGAACAGCGCGGTGCTGATGGTGGCAACGCTGACCTTCATGAGTTTGTCGCGCGTGCTGTCCGAAAGTGTCGTCATGCCTGCATGTCCTCCTGGAAAATGTCTGGCTAGAAAATATCCGGTTCCCCTGCCGCCGGGCCAAATTCCGGCAGCAGATAGTCGAAATCGCAGCCCTTGTCGGCCTGGCTGACATGCGACGCGTACATCCAGCCGTAGCCACGACCGAAACGGTCGGCGGGCTTCACCCAGGCGGCACGGCGCCGCGCCAGTTCGACCTCGTCGACCAGCATGTCCAGCCGGCGGTTGGGAATGTCGATCCTGACGATGTCCCCATTCTGCAAAAGGGCGAGCGGGCCGCCGACATGGGCTTCGGGCGCCACATGCAGCACGCAGGCGCCGTAGCTGGTGCCGCTCATGCGCGCATCCGAGAGCCGCAGCATGTCGCGATGCCCTTGTTTCAGCAGTGCCTTGGGCATCGGCAGCATGCCCCATTCCGGCATGCCGGGACCGCCGAGCGGCCCGGCATTGCGCAGCACCATCACGTGATCGGGCGTCACATCAAGCGTCTCGTCCTCGACTGCGGCCTTCATGTCGGGATAGCTGTCGAAAACCAGGGCGGGACCTTGATGGACATGGAAGCGCGGGTCGCAGGCCACCGGCTTGATCACCGCGCCATCGGGCGCCAGATTGCCCTTGAGCACGGCCAGCGATCCCTCCGGGTAGATCGGGTTGGAAAGCGGCCGGATCACATCGTCATTATAGACCTTCGCGTCGGCCAGCGCCGCACCCAGGGGTTCGCCCGAAACCGTCATGGCGCTGAGATCCAGCCGCTCCCTGATCTGCGACATCAGCGCCGCGAGGCCGCCGGCATAGTAGAAGTCTTCCATCAGATAGGTCTTTCCGGAAGGGCGGATATTGGCCACGACAGGCGTGGTGCGGCCGAGCGCGTCCAGATCATCCAGCGTCAGCGCGACCCCTGCCCTGCGCGCCATCGCCAGCAGATGGATGACCGCGTTGGTCGAACAGCCTGTCGCCATGGCGACCGTCGCCGCATTGCGCACCGCCGCCGGCGTCACGATCCGGTCCGGCGTCAGATCCTCCCAGACCATGTCGACGATCCGCCGTCCTGACTGGGCCGACATTCGGATATGATTGGCATCGGGCGCGGGAATGGATGATACCCCCGTCAGCGTCAGACCCATCGCATCAGCAATCGCGGTCATGGTCGAGGCCGTGCCCATCGTCATGCAATGGCCGTAGGAACGGGCAATGCCGGCCTCGATGCCGGCCCATTGTTTATCGGATATCGTTCCGGCGCGCCGTTCGTCCCAATATTTCCAGGCATCCGATCCCGATCCAAGCTGCTGGCCGGCATAATTGCCGCGCAGCATCGGCCCCGCCGGCAGGTAGATCATCGGAACCCCGGCGCTGAGCGCCCCCATGATGAGGCCCGGCGTGGTCTTGTCGCATCCGCCCATCAACACCACGCCGTCGACCGGGTGGGCCCGGATCTGCTCTTCGGTCTCCATCGCCAGAAGGTTGCGATAGAGCATGGTCGTGGGCTTCATGAAATTCTCTGACAGCGCCAGCGCCGGCATTTCCACCGGAAAGCCGCCGGCCTGGAGCACGCCGCGCTTCACGTCTTCGACGCGATGCTTGAAATGGGCGTGGCAGGGATTGAGATCCGACCAGGTCGACAGGATGCCGATCAGCGGCTTGCCGGCCCAATCGCCGGCGTCGTAGCCCATCTGCATCAGGCGCGAGCGATGGCCGAAGCCGCGCAGGTCTTCGGATGCGAACCAGCGCGCCGATCGCAGGTCTTCCCGTGTCTTCGTCACTTTCAAAGACATGCCGACATGCCTCCATCCACGTAAACTATGTGACCGTTGACATAGCTTGAAGCGTCCGAAGCGAGAAAGATACAGGCGCCCGTCAATTCCTCAAGCCTGCCCCAGCGGCCGGCCGGCGTGCGCCGTTCGATCCAGCTCGAAAACTCCGCATCGGCGACGAGCGCGGCATTGAGCGGGGTATCGAAATAGCCGGGGGCTATGGCATTGACCGCCAGTCCATAACGCGCCCACTCGGTCGCCATGCCTTTGGTGAGATTGCCAAGCGCACCCTTGCTTGCGGTATAGGGCGCAATTCCCGGCCGGGCGAGCGCCGTCTGGATCGAAGCGATGTTGATGATCTTGCCGCGCCCGCGCTTGATCATGTGGCGGGAGACGGCTTGCCCGACATTGAAGGCGCTGGAGACGTTCGTGCGCATCAGCAGCTCGAACATCTCGGGGTCGAACTCCTCCAGGGGCGCGCGATGCTGCATGCCGGCATTGTTGACCAGAATATCGATCGGCCCGCTGGCTTGCTCGAATGCGTCGATGGCGGCACGCACGGCCTTGGCGTCGGTCGCATCGAACAAAAGTGTCCGCGGCGGCGTGCCGGCACCGCCCAGGCCCTCGGCTGCAGCGGCGAGCTTTCCAGCATCACGGCCATTGAGGACGATTTCGGCGCCTGCCGCAGCCAGGCCCTGAGCCAGGCTGAAGCCGATGCCCTGGCTCGATCCGGTGATAAGCGTCCTTTTGCCGGACAGATCGAACAGTTCAATACCCTTTGGCACGGCAGCACTCCTCATGACAGCGGCGTCATCGCTTCGAAATCGGGCAAGGTGCCGCTCGCATAGCCGACGGCCCCGAGCGAAGCGATGGCGATCCGGCCGTCGCGGATCGACAGCAGCGGTCCATCGGGACCCTGCTCGTAGAGATCGGGATGAGCCGCGGCAAAGCGCGCCTTCTCTGCCTGCGGCGCGCCCTGCATGCCGGCGACATAGTGATGACCGTTGCGCTCGACATGGGAGAGGCCAAGCAAGGACACCAGCGCCAGATCCTGCTGCACGGCAAGCCCGGCCTGGCAGGTCAGATCCTCGCCCGAGAGGAACAGTCCCGGCACCGCTCCGGTTCTGATGCGGATCGCTTTCATGAGCGAGCGATAAATGCCCTTGCAGGTTTTCGAGGAGACGCCGGTGTAACCGAGCCCGCGGGCGGGGGCGAAGGCCTCGTCGCCGTCGTCGCTCTCATCGATCAGAAAGGGCAATTGCGCCGCGAGAGCCCCGAGCGGCGTTTCCATGGTGATCGCGCGTGAGAACGGCTGTTCGACAAAGGCGATGGCCGCGCGCAGCCTGGCGAGCTGTGGCATGGCCTCGATCCGCTCCAGCAAGGCGGCAAGCTGTTCGGCAGAGCCGAACTGTTCGTTGCCGTCGACCGTCACCCGATAGTCGGGCACCCTCTCCAGCACGGCGGCGATCCGCAGCAGGCGGTCGATATCGGCCTCGATAGCGCCCGAAAGCTTGATCTTGAACCAGTGATTGCCATAGCGCCTGATCACCGCCTCGAGGCTTTCCGGCAGGCCGTCGTGCACAGGATGGACGATATCGCCCTCTGTGATCGGGTCGAGAAGCCCGATCGTATGCCGCGCCGAGATCGCCCCGGCAGGGCGAAGATCGGCCAGCACCGCCGAGGCGGCGTCTGCGTCGATATCGCCGGGCAGCATCGGGCCGCCGATGCCGACGAGATTGCCTCGCACCGCCTCGAAGAAGGAAAGTCCCGCAAGGCGGCAATAGGCATCGAGCGCGGCGCGGGCGATCAGCGACGGGCCGAAACCGGCGGCCAGCGGATTTCCAGGCAGGCGCCGCACCGTTTCCATCTCGTTCAGGCGGGCTGCGGCAAACAATGTCGTCGGCTGAGACGGTTCGAGCGAGGCAGCGGCAGCCGCACGGATCGAGGTGCGCAACTGATCGACATTCTGCGCCGGCGTCAGCGCCGGATCCTTGTCGAACCATTTCGGCACCATCAATTCGGCGGCGCCGCCGATGGCGGTTCGCCCCTTTTCGTCCTCGACGCGGACCCCGAGGAAGGCTTGCGGCGCCTTTTCAAGGGTGGCCGCGCCAAAGCGGAACGGCAGACGCAGGCTGATATCGCGCTCGAAGGCGTCGATCTCGATGATTTTGATGCGTGGGGCAGTCACGGAACCTCCAATACTTCTGTCCACCGTCACGCCATCCGGTTGAGCATGGCGCGGGTCACTTCATGCTGGAGCGGTTCGCGGCGAAGCAGCCGGCCGATCTCGTCCACCATGGTCTGTCCCTGCGCGAAATGCGCCTCTTCAGTATGGCCGGCAGCATGCGGTGAAATGGTGACATTGGCCAGGGCCGGATCGCGGAACGGGCTATCCGGAGGCAGCGGCTCGTCGTCAAAGACGTCGAGCGCCGCCTCGATACGGCCGGAGCGGATCGCGGCGAGCAGCGCTGCCTCGTCGACCAGCTGCGAGCGCGCCGTATTGATGAACAACGCACCGGGGCGCAGCAGCGCCAGTTCGTGGGCGCCGATCATGCGGCGCGTTTCGGGCAGGACAGGCGCATGCAGGGAAATCACGTCGCTTTGCACGAGCATATCGTTCAGCCCGGCGCTGACAACGCCGAGGGCTGCGGCCTCGCTCTCATCCAGGAACGGATCGACGACCAGGACGCGGCAACCGAAGGGAACGAGCAGACGCATCACCGCCCGCCCGACATAGCCGGCGCCGACGATGCCGACCGTTCTGGCGCCCAGCAATCTCTGCGGCACGGCGGCGCGGACGTCGAGCCATTCACCGCCATTGCGCAAGTGATGATGCAGCCGATGAATGCCGCGCATGGCGAGCAGCGCTTCGGCGACGACAAATTCGGCAACCGAGGCGGCAATTTTCGAGGCGGCATGGGTCACGCGAAGGCCATCGTCGAACAGACGCGCCGGGACCAGTGTGCGGACACTGCCTGCCGAATGAGCGACAAGGGCGAGCTGCGGATGGCGGGCGCGCACGGCGGGGTCGAAGGGCGGTGTGCCCCATCCGGTGAGGCATGCGGTGGCGCCTTGCAGCAGGTAGTCGACATCGCCGGCGTCGATTGTGGCGCCGGCCGGCCAGCGCACCGCGCCAAGGGCGTTCAATTGGGTTATCGCCGCATCGTCCAGCATCATCCGGCGGGTCTTTTCGGTCAGCAATACGGCAATGACGGGAGCCTGTTCGTTCATGGTTCTACTCTTTCGCTGCGGCGACCAGGCGCCTGAGATGGGCGAGATCGGCGCGGACCTTGTCGAGCGCCTGTTGCCGGGGAACCCGGTATTGCGAATGCACCGACAACACACCGGTAAATCCTGTCGTCACCATATGCGGAACGATGTCGCTCCACGGCACCATGCCTTCGTCGAGCCCGTACCAGTCCGAATGCCATGCGCGCTGGCCGTAGGCTCCGTAAGTGCCGGGGAACCAACCGCTGTTCTTGACGCCCATGCAGCAGAACCACGGATCAAGAATATCGAGGGTCAGACGCCAGTCTTCGCTTCCCTCGCGAATGATCTGATTGGCCGGATCGACATAGGCGCCGATCCTGACGGGATCTCGCCCGGCCAACAATTGCACCGCCAGCGCGCCCGAGCTGTGCAGGGTCCCGCCGTGGAGCTGGATGGTCAGCGTGACGGCGAAGCGTTCGGCCAGGCGCTCGAAGCCGTCGAGATCACGCCGCGCCTCATCGAGCTGAACCTGCCAGCGCCGCAACGGGTCGTAACGCCAGAAGCCAAGCCTGATCTGGCCGATGCCGGCCTCGCCGCAACAGCCGAGAAGCCGGGATGCGGCATCGTCGGGCCGTGTGGAATCGATGGTCGCCATCGGAGCACGCACCCCGGCTGCGGCAAAGAGTTTTACGGCCTTGACGATCTCGTCCGGCCTGTCTGGGGAAACGGCATGGCCATCTCGAATGAGAAGATCGGCACAATCGAATCCCAGGCCGGCAGTGATCTCGGCCGCCCTCTCGAGCGGCAGGCCCTCCAGGGTCTTGGTGAAATAGGCGATATCCATGGATCAGATCCCAGAGAGAAAGGCGCTGTTCATGAGCGGGCGATACAAAGCTCGCTGCGGCGGCCGAATGCATCGCGGGCGCAGACCGCATACCGCACGCCCTGCGGCGGCGACATATGCAGGAATGCGGTCGAGATCAGCGGCGCGGGACTGACCTTTTCAAACGTCCCGCCATCGGCACTGGCCAGAACATCGTAGAAGATGGCAGGGCCGGCATCGCCGGCAGCCCAGAACAGCATACGCTCCTCCCGCCCGCCGAGACCGAGGTAGCGTTCGACGGCAAGGCCGGTCGGTGCAGCCGGGGCCGCACCGGTGTCGGGAACGACCAGCACCTGCGTCAGCGACGGCAGCGGCACATCGAGGTCGACACTGATCCGGCCGTCGTCGCAGTCGACGACGCTGATCGGATGCAGCAAGGCGGGCTCCTGCGCCCGGCGCAGTTCGGCAAACTGCGCTTCATCAGGTGCGGGCGGCGCGCCGACCGGCTCGAAGGGGCCGCGCGGATTGCTTTCGTCGCGCTGGGCCTCCCAGACCTCCATCGGATTGGTGAACTCCTCGTCGATGCGCAGCAGGCAAAGCGCATGGCGGCCAGGAACCAGGCCGCCCACCTCGAGGCGGACGGCGGTCCGGCCCGAACGGTTGATGGCATCGACACTGTGGATAAGGCTGATGGAAACACCGCCGCCCGGCAGCCGTGTCGGCAGGATCGCCAGGCCATCCTGGTCGGGAGCAAGCGGCGGTTCGGCCGTCACCTTGCAGACGGTATCGCCAAGCGTTGCGAGCAGTTCCATCGATGTCAGGCCGGGCTTCTTGATGATGTCGAAGGGCGGCGCCCGATCGACATCCGTCACCACAGTGCTGAGATCGGTCTTGTGCTCCCATTGCGCCTTGGTGAAATTGCGCGGGCCGAAATAGGCAAAGATGGTGCGCTGGCTCCAGCCGCCGATAAAGGCATGGTCATTGCTGAGGAAGGTGAAATTCGCCGCTTTCGGGGCGATGATGCGGCGGTCGTGCTGTTCGATGATGCGGGCGATGATCCCGGCGTAATAGGCTTTGCCGTGCCAGCTATGATGATCGCTCCAGCCGAGCTGCGGATCGCATTCGTCGTTGATCATGGGCAGGCCCGCGAGACGCGGGTGATTCTCCTTGAGATAATCGACGACGAGAAGCGTGCGGTCGACGATGCCGTTGGTTTTCGGGGTCAGATCTTCCTTGCTGCCATTGACGCCCTTTTCGTGGATCGAGATGTAGTCGAGGCGCGGCGGGCCGTTGCCGGTCAGGCAGCTCGTGCCGCTGTCGCAATGCGCCATCAGGGCGCGAAAGATCGGCGAGAGCGTGCGGGCGGTGCCAGGCCCGCCCATCGGCAGGCTGGGATCGACGGCATCGAGGCCGGCGACGCAGGCGTCGTAGTAATTGGTGTAACCCTTGATCCCATAGGTCCACCAGCCGGAGTCGGCCTCGTTCGTCGTTTCGAAATACCATGTGCGCAATTCGTCCATGCCGTAACGTGCGCCATAGCGATCTGCCGTCACCGTCACGAGATCGCGCCAGCGCTTGACCTGATCCATATCCTCATAGTCGGTGAACACACCCGACGGGTTGCCCATCAGCTCGAAGAACGGCTTCAGGCGGTGTTCGATCATCACGTCGAGCGCGCGGTCGAGCAGGGACCAGTCGTAGCCGGCCCCGCCCTTTGCGCTCAGCAGATTGTAGAGATAATGCACACGCAGGAACTTGATGCCCTCATTCGGCAGGCCGCCGATATAGGCGAGCATCTGGCGCATCTCGGGCTCGAGCAGCAGCTCGGCCGGCGAAAAGCCGGTGCCGCGCCAGAACCGGTTGAACGGGCGCACCGCTTCACCGGCATCAATATTTATTCGCGTACGTTCACGCATGGGTCGTCTCTCCTTGGGCGGAAATTTGGCGGCGCGCCGCAAAGCCGGCACACGGGGCCAGGAGCCGGATTATTTGAACTTGTCGCGCATCGCATCGATGCCGGGGATGGTTTTGGTCAGATGCTGATGGGCGGGGTCGAAACGCTGGATCAGCCCGCGGCGGTGCTTGCCGACCAGGATGGTGAAGATATAGCCGCGATGCCCCGGCGAGGTGACCGTCGGATGGTAACCCCGGTCGACCAGGACAGTGTCGCCGTTGCGGGTCATCAGGATCTTGACCGGACCGTCCTCGTCATAGGTGATCTGGCTACCGAAGCCGGTCTCCGGCTGGAAGCGGTAGTGATAGAGTTCTTCGTGCCGGGTCTCGACATCGCCGTCTTCGGTATCGTGCTTGTGAGGGGGATAGCCGGACCAGCAGCCTTCGCCGGCATAGAGTTCGCTCACCAGCAGGTTGCCGCAGCGCCCGTTCTGCCGTTGGCCGAGCAGATGGACGATCCGCCGCTGGCTATGGGTGTCCGACGAGCCGACATTGACCGCATCGACCTCATCGGGCGTGACCCGAAACGGGGCGTAGCGCGTGTCGCAGAGACCGCCGGCGATGGCGACCTCGGCCGGCGCGCCACGAGCCGATATCCGGACATTGGCGCCGACCGGCGCGTAAACCGAGTCCGCATCGCCTCCCCAGATATCGGCTCGCCGGCCCACAGCTTCGAACATGATGCCATCCACCTCGATATCCACCTGACCCGACAGCACGACGTAGAGGCTTTCGTGCGCGGGCAGCCGCCGGATGTCCTGCTCGTTGGAGGCGAGCGTGACGAGATCGAAGTAGATGAGATCGAGCGTCGCGGAGGAGGTATCCACGATGGGACGCTGCTCGGAGCGTGGAATGAATTCAGGCATCAATTGAACTCCGGAACGGTACGGTCGGCGAAAGGATTAAGCGACAGGGATTCGGCGTGGTGACAGGCCACGGCGTGCCCATCGGCGGTGACGGTGCGCAAGCCCGGCACCTCCTGCTTGCAAAGGCCGGTGGCGTAGCGGCAGCGCGGATGAAATGCGCAGCCGGGCGGCGGATGAGCGGGGTCGGCAACCTCGCCCGCCAGCCGGATACGCTGGCCGTGGCGGCGCATCCTCGGATCGGCGATCGGCACCGCCGAGAGCAGCGCCTCGGTGTAGGGGTGGAGCGGGCGCGAGAAGATCTGCTCCGTCGGCGCTTTTTCGACGACCCGGCCGACATACATGACGGCGATATTGTCCGAGATGTGCCGGACCACCGAGAGGTCGTGGGCGACGAAGAGATAGGTCAGTCCGAACTGCTCCTGCAGATCCTGCAGCAGGTTGATGGTTTGCGCCTGGACGCTGACGTCGAGCGCCGAGACGGCCTCATCGGCAATCACCAGGCGCGGATTGGACGCCAGCGCCCGGGCGATGCCGATGCGCTGGCGTTCACCGCCGGAGAAAGCATGGGGATAGCGGTGCATATATTCCGGCCGCAGGCCGACGCTCTGCATCAACTCGGCGACCCGATGTTCGAGTTCACGACCCTTGGCGATGCCGTTGACAGCAAGCACCTCGCCGATGATGTCGATGACGGGCAGGCGCGGATTGAGCGAGGATTGCGGATCCTGAAACACGATGCGCAGGTCGCGATGGATTTCGTCGAGGGCGGAACCGGACAGCGTGGCGAGATCGACCGTGCCACCGCTGCGGCTGCGATAGTGGATTTCGCCGCTCGTCGGCTGATAGATGCGCAGGACCGTGCGGGCAAGCGTCGACTTGCCGCAGCCGGACTCGCCGACAATCCCCAGTGTTTCGCCATCCTCGACGCGAAGCGAAACGCCGTCGACCGCCTTGACATGGCCGACCACACGCCGGAACGCGCCCTTGCGAATGGGGAAATGCATCCTGAGATCATTCAGTTCGAGCAGAGGGCTTCGTTGGATCATGGGATCGGCCATCATCGTCCTCCTTCGTAAAGCAGACAGCTGGCGACATGCCGGTCGCCGATGGCGACGGGCTGCGGATCCCTTTGGTCGCAAAGGCCGGCCCTCGCCTCTTTGCATCGAGGATGAAAGCTGCAGCCCTGGGGTCGGTTGAAACGCGAGGGCACCATGCCGTCGATGATCGCCAGCCGTTCGCTGGGTTGTCCATGCATGCGCGGCACCGATTGCAGCAGCGCCTTGGTGTAGGGGTGGGCGGGAGCGTGGAAGATCGTGTCGACATCGCCCGCCTCCACGACCCGGCCGACATACATGACGACGACTTCATCGGCGATTTCGGCCACCACGCCGAGATCATGGGTCACGAACAGCACCGAGAGCCCGAATTCGGCCTGCAGCGAGGCAAGCAGATCGAGGATATTGGCCTGGGTGGTCACATCGAGCGCCGTCGTCGGCTCGTCGGCGATCAAGAGCTTGGGGCGGCAGGCGAGCGCGAGCGCGATGCAGACGCGCTGGCGCATGCCGCCGGAAAACTGGAAGGCATAACTTTCCATACGCTCGGCCGGCCTGGGAATGCCGACCAGAGCCAATGTCTCGATGGCATGCTCGCGCGCCTCCTTCTTTCCCATCTTCAGATGCAGGCGGATCACTTCCACCATCTGGTTGCCGATCGTATGAACGGGGGAAAGGGCCGCCATCGGCTCCTGGCTGATCAGGCCGATCTGGGCACCGCGGATCGCCCGCATATCGCGGCCGCGCGGATCGAGCGCCGCCAGGTCGACGGAGGGTGCTGCGGGATCCGGCCGGTAGCGGATTGCTCCCGAGACGATCCGCCCTCCGCGCGGAACCTGATTGAGAATCGAGCGGCCGGTAATGCTCTTGCCCGAACCGGATTCGCCGACGACGCAGACCGTCTTGCCGCGCGGAATGGAAAAGGAGACGCCGTCGACCGCCCTGATCGTGCCCGCACCGCTGAAGAAATGGGTCCTGAGATCGTCGACCTCGATCAGCGGGTCGCGAGCACCGTGCCGGTCGCCGGTGGTGGCGAAATTAGGATCAGTATTCATAGGGATCTGCAGCATCGCGTAATCCATCACCGAGGAAATTGAGGGCGAGCACGGTGACGATCACCGCAAGACCGGGAAGAAACAGCCAGGGCGCGCTCGTGACCGCGAGAATGTTCTGCGCCTCCTGAAGGAGCACGCCCCAGCTCACGACAGGCGGGCGCAGTCCGATGCCGAGGAAGGAGAGCGCAGTTTCCGCGAGGATCATCGTCGGGATGGCGAGCGTCACCGAGGCGATGATGTGGCTCATGAAGGACGGCACCATGTGCCGCCAGATGATGCGCATCTGCGAACAGCCATCGAGACGTGCGGCAATCACGAAATCCTCCGTCTTCAGCGACAGGAAGCGCCCGCGCACCACCCGCGCCAGATCGGTCCAGCCGATCAGCGACAGGATGACCGTGATCCAGAGATAGACCAGGATCGGATCGGCGCTGATCGGAACGGCAGCCGCAAGGCCCATCCACAGCGGGATGGTCGGGATGGAATTGATGAGTTCGATGGAGCGCTGGATCACATCGTCGACCCAGCCGCCGTAGAGCCCCGAGATGCCGCCCAGGATGATGCCGAGGATGAGACTGATTGTGACCCCGATCAGTCCGACGGACATCGAAACGCGGGTGCCGTGGACCGTCCGGCTGAAGACATCGCGACCCAACCGGTCGGCGCCGAACAGGTAGAAGGGTTTGCCCATCTCGGTCGGGCCGATCAAGTGCCGGTCCAGATTAAACAGGCCCCAGAGCCGATAGGGTTCGCCTTTCACGAAGAAGCCGATGGGAATGACGACGGCCGGATCGGCCACGTAATTGCGGCTGAGCGCGATCGGATCGACCTTCATCGAATAACCGTTGACATAGAGGGGATGAAACTGCCCCGCCGCGTCGTGGCCGGCGAATCTGATCTGCTGCGGCGGCGCATAGGTGTAGCGGGAATCATAGGTCTGCGATGAAACCGGAGCGAGAACCTCGGCAAACAGGGCGACCATGTAGATCAAGAAGATGACGACGCCAGCGGCCAGCGCCAGCCGATGGCGACAGAAGCGCCGCCAAATGAGCTTCCACTGCCCGGCGACCGCGTCGGAATTCTGGATCAGTTCAGGTGATAGCGCGATGGCTTGATCGGTCATATCTCTCGTCCTTCAGCCGTTGCGAATGCGTGGATCGAGCCAGGCAAGCAGCAGGTCCGAGATCAGCGTGCCGATCAGCGTCAGCATGCTCATCAGCAGGATGAAGGTGCCGGCCAGATACATGTCCTGGGCAAACAGGGCGTTGAGCAGCAGCGGCCCGGTGATCGGCAGGCTGAGAACGATGGAGACCACCACCGAGCCGGAGACGAGGTGCGGCAGCACCCAGCCGACGGTCGAGACGAACGGGTTGAGCGCCACCCGCACCGGATATTTCAACAGCAGCCGGATTTCGCTCAAACCGCGGGCACGGGCCATGTCGACATAAGGCTTGTTGAGCTCGTCGAGCAGGTTGGCGCGCATGATGCGGATCAGCGCTGCGGTGGCGCCGGTGCCGAGAACGACGACCGGGATCCACATATGCGAAATGAGATCGCCGAGCTTGGCCCAGCTCCAGACGGCGTTGATATAGGCGGGCGAAAACAGCCCGCCGGTACTTTGGCCGAAATACTGTGCCGAAACATACATCAGCACCAGCGCCAGCAGGAAGTTCGGGATGGCAAGGCCGAGAAAGCCGAAGAAGGTGGCGACGTAATCGCCCGCCGAATATTGCCGCACGGCCGAATAGATGCCGATTGGAAAGGCGACCGCCCAGACAAACAGCAGCGTGGTGACCGATACCACCATCGTCAGGCCCATGCGGGCCCAGATCAGCTCGCTGACCGGCTTGTTCCAATCGAGGGACTGGCCGAAATCGCCGCGCAGCAGGATGCCGCTGATCCATTTCCAGTATTGGACCGCCCAGGGCTGATCGAGGCCATAGCGTTCGCGCAGGCCGGCGATGACACCGGGATCGATCGTTTCGTTCTGGGAGGCCAGACGCGCGGTCATCGCGGTCAGGAAGTCGCCGGGCGGCAACTGGATGATGATGAAGGTCACGACTGAGATCGCGAACATCATCGGGATCATATAAAGCAGACGTCTGATGATGAAGCCGGCCATGGTCAAGCTCCTTCAATCGCCGATCGCCGATCGGATGATTGGGACTGGGCTGGTATTGCTGGGACGGCACCCGGAGACGCCATCCCTGTCGGTCGCGTGCCGTTACTGCTGGTAGTAGAAGGTCTCCGGCTTTGCCGGTCCTGGCGTCATGTAGAACGATGTGCTGGGGATGACCTTCGGGACATTGCGCATATTGGTCTTGACGATGCCGACGCGGTCCGGCTCCAGGTTGGTGCCGATGACGTAGAATTCGTCACGGGTGATCGCCAGCAGTTCCTTCATCGCCGCCAGCTGCTTTTCGAGCGTCGGCGCTTCCTGTACCTGCCGGTAGAGATCCATCTGCTTCTTGGCAGCGGGGCTCGGCTCCTCAGCGTTCGGATCCTTGGGGTTCTGGTAGTAGAGGCCCCAGGCCGTCGCGAAGCTCGATTCATATTCGTGCGGAAAGTACCATTTGGGGTCGAGCAGGCCGAGGAAGTCGTAGCCGCCGCCGCCAACCCATCCCAGGCCGTCATTTTCATTGTTCTGCAGCCGGGAGAAGATCAGCGAACGTTCGGCCGGGCGGGGCTGCATGTCGATGCCGACGGCCCGCCAGTAGCGCTGGATCATCTCGAGCGCGTCCACCTGGATCGGGCTTCCGGTCAAAGCGTCGATCGCAAAGGTAATCCGCTTGCCGTCCTGGCCGAGGCGATAGCCTTCGGCGTCATGTTTGGTCAGGCCCGCCTTGTCGAGATATTGATTGGCGAGATCGACATTATATTCCAGATACTGCGTCGCCATCTTTTCGTCGTAGAGCGCGGTGCCTTCACGCGGCGCTGCCTGATAGGGTTTAGCCTGTCCGGCATAGATCAGCTGGTTGAGCTCTTCGCGGTTGATGGCATAGCTGAGGCCGATGCGGAAATCCTTGTTGGAGAAGACGGCGCGCAAGGCCGGATTCTTGTGCGTCTGGTTGAGGGTGATCAGCAGGGCGTTCGACCACGCCGGCCGGGCGATAAACAGGCCGTAGCCGCCCTTCTCCTGGTTCTGCACGATCACGGTTCGGGCGTCGGTCGTCTCGATGAAGCGATTCTGCATGTCGATTTCGCCGCTGATCGCCTTCAGGATGATTGCCTGGGTATCCTGCATCACATCGATGGTGATCCGATCGAAGTAAGGCAGCTGGTTTCCTGCCGTATCCACCTTGGCATAATATGGATTGCGTTCGGCAACGACCTGCGTGGTCCCGTTATAGGGCGCGGTCAGCACCCAGGCATCGAGTGTCGGGCGGCCGAGATCGCGCCAGCGGCCGGGAAAGCCGATCTTGTTGTTGAAGAGCTGGACCCAGTCGGTTGCGCCGGCTGCTTTCACCAGGGCGTCGATACCGTCGGGATTGAAATCCTTGTGGAATTGCTTGAGGTAGTGCGCCGGTGCGGCTGCCAGAATATCGGAGCCGCGCACAGTGGCCATGTTCATCAGGAACAGGCCGTTCGGTGCGGCAAACTTGAAGACGACCTTGTCGTCGGCGAGCTTTTCGACCTTGACGGTCTCCCCGCCTGCGGTCAGCCAGTCGGGCGCTGCAGGCGTGATCTTGGTGTTGCGCAGCACGTTCTCGTTCCACCACACCAGATCGTCGGCGGTGAAGGGCTCGCCGTCCGACCAGCGCGTGCCTTCGCGCAAGGTGAAGGTATATTCGGTGGCATTGGCATTGACCTCGACGCTTTTGGCGATATCGGGGATCACCTCGGTCCATTCCGGGTTCCAGCGGACCAGTCTCGTATAGCCGATCGAACGCTCGATCTCGCTGTCGCCACCGCCAAAGGTGGCCGTGCGCCAGGTGCCGCCATAGGTACCGACCGATTCAAGCGGCGTGAGCACCAGCGGCTCCTTGGGCAGCCGTTTTTCCACAGGCGGCAGCTTGCCGGCATCGACCAGCGCCTTCAGTTCCGGCGATTCTTCAAAGCCGAATGCGGCGCCGGCCCAGCCGGCGCCAATGAGGATCGCCGCGGCAACGGTCGAGACAACCTGCTGTCTTAAGATTCTGACGTGTTGCATTCTTTCCTCCCAATATTCCGCTCTAGGTTATCGTTAACGTATTCTCCTCTTTCTCGAACGTTATCGTTACCGTACAATCTTGTCAAAGAGATTCTCCCTGCCTTGCATTGAGCCGGAGTTGCCTTGGCTTTCCGGGAAATTATGCTAGTTATCGTTATCGTAAGTTTCTAACCCCTCCGAGAGACAGTCCCGTTGAGCCGCCGTAAAGAGCCAGAATCCAAAATAACCATCGCCGATGTTGCCCGCGCCGCAGGAGTGTCGCCGATGACGGTGTCGCGCGTGCTCAATGACCAGGGCGGAGCCAGTGCGGAGACCAGTCAACGGATTATTCTGGCGGCGAGCGAACTCAACTACCGGCCCAATCCCTTTGCGCGCGGATTGCGGTCCGATCGATCGAAGGCCATCGGCCTTCTCGTTCCCGACATCACCAATCCGTTTTTTCCCGAAGTCATCCGGGGAGCCGAGGATGCCGCGAGCGCTGCCGGCTACAACCTGCTTCTGTCCAATGTCGTCGAGAACAGCAAGCGGGAGGAAGAGCTCATCGAAACGCTGCTCAGGCATCGGGTCGACGGGATCATCGTCTGCAGCCCGCGACTGCCCGATGCCGCCTTGCATAAGGCGCTTGCGCCCCACCGGGCCGTGGTGCTCATCAACCGCGAGGCGCCCAACGAGGTCGCCGGGACGATCGTCACCGACTACGAGACAGGAGCATCGCGCGCCATCGACCATCTGGTCGAGCGCGGACGCCGCAAGATCGCGATCATCGCCGGGCCGCGCAGTTCGTTTGGCGGCAAGAGCCGTCTTGTCGGAATTCGCAAGACGCTGGCGGCCCACGGGCTGAAGGCGCAAGGCATCGTCTATTGCGATCCCACCGCCGCCGGCGGCCAGACGGCGGCCGCGCAATTGCTGGCGGAAGCGCCCGGCATCGATGCGCTTGTCTGCTACAACGATCTTAATGCGATCGGCGCCATGAAGGCCTGCCGGGCCGCCGGCATTTCGATCCCCGGGCAGATTGCCCTGATCGGTTTCGACGACATTCCGACGGCCGAACTGCTGTCTCCGGCGCTCACCACCTTGCGGGTGCAGAAGCGGGAAATGGGGGAGGAAGCTGTGCGTCTGCTGCTCAGCCGCATCGCCACCAGAAACCGCCAGCACGGCATCGTCATCGTGCCGGAACTCATCATCCGTGAAACGACCTGAACGCCCCGGAGCATGATGCCGAAACGTGTGAGCGGTCTTCGGACGACATCATGCTCCAATCTTAAAGTTTGGAACGGGAGGAATATCCGATGGATATCGACAATCTGCAGTCACTGGCCCTGCCTGAGGAGAAGAAGGCCTGGTTCGTTCACGACCGGTTCGGCATGTTCGTGCATTGGGGGCTGTACGCGCTGCCGGCACGCCATGAATGGGTCAAGAGCCGCGAAGAACTGAACGACGCCGACTACCAGAAATATTTCGATCACTTCGATCCCGATCTCTACGACCCACGCGAATGGGCGAGGCGCGCAAAAGCCGCCGGCATGAAATATGTGGTGCTGACCACCAAGCACCATGAAGGCTTCTGCCTCTGGGATACCCAGGCCACCGACTTCAAGGTGACCAACACGCCTTATGGGAAAGATCTGTTGCGCCCCTTCGTCGACGCCTTCCGCGCCGAGGGCCTGAGGATCGGCTTCTACTATTCGCTGATCGACTGGCATCATCCCGACTTTACGGTCGATCCGCGCCACCCGCAGCGCAATCATCCGGATGCGCTGAAAATCAACGAAGGCCGGGATATCAGCCGCTATGCCGCCTTCATGCGCGAGCAGGTGCGCGAGTTGCTGACCGAGTTCGGCCAGATCGACATCATGTGGTTCGATTTCAGCTATCCGCAGTGGAAGCTCGGCGAACTGGTTGGAAAGGGCCATCAGGATTGGGAAAGCGAGAAACTCGTGCGCCTGGTGCGCGAACTCGCCCCTGATATCATCATCAACAACCGGCTCGATCTCGCCGGCCTGCAGCCCGATATCGTCACGCCGGAGCAATATATGCCGCGGGCCCGGCCGCTACGCGACGGCAAGCGCGTCGTCTGGGAAGCGTGCCACACGCTCAGCGGCTCCTGGGGTTATCACCGCGACGAGGACACCTGGAAAAGCACGGAGCAACTGGTGCAGATGCTGGTCGGCACCGTGGCCATGGGCGGCAATCTGCTGATGAATGTCGGGCCGACGGCGCGCGGCACGCTCGACCACCGCGCGATAGCTGCCCTTGCCGCTTATGAGGAATGGATGGCGCTGCACGAGCGCAGCATTGTCGGCTGCAGCCAGTCCGACTTCACCGCGCCGGCCGATTGCCGCCTGACCCAGAATGGCGATCGTCTCTATATCCACCTCTTCAACTGGCCCTATCGCCATCTGCATTTCGATGCGCTGGCGGGCAAGATCGAATATGCGCAATTCCTGCATGATGGCAGCGAGGTCACCTGGCTGCGCCCGTCCGCCAATACGTTATGGGCAAACACCCAGTTCCCCGTCGGCGAGGATCAACTGACATTCGTCCTGCCGGTGCGCCGGCCTCAGATCGTGGTCCCGGTCATCGAAGTCAAGCTCAAGGCAGGGAGTGCCCCAGGCGTCCAGGATTAGAAGGTGGTGACCAGCTTGCCTGAGCGGACATATACCCGCTCAGGAGAATGGCTCGGCCGGTCCCGCCGCCGGATGCCGACAACGGGCTCAGGGATTGGCTGCGGTAGTCTCCACGAAGAACTGGTTGAGCTGCTTCATTTCAAGCGCATGAGCGCGCTTTCTAAGAGCGACGGCCTGTTTGAGCGTCTCAAGCTCATCCGTTATGTCAATGAGATGAGCCTCGGCGACGAGCATCTCGGCTTCGATCCTTCCCTGCTCTCTCAATTGCCAGGCATCTCGGATGCGGAATTGAACGATGATCGTGCCGAAAAGCGCCGCGAGCGCCGAGCTCATCATAGGAAGCCATTGGGGAACGGCCGTGCCATAGGCCGAAAACAACGAAGAGAGGCCGCTCAGAACGATGATCCCCATTGTGAGAAAATTCCAGAGATACTGGTTGACCCTGGAGGATCGCGCATACCAGTTTCGATGCGTCCGCAGGTCACGCAAAGCCTGCCTTTTGATCTCCACCGTATCCGATGGAAGCATCCTTTCCGCTCTCTCTCGAGCAAACTCCCGTCTTGCTGCCAAAATCACGTTGATGACAACGATGGTTATCCCGAAGGTAATCATGAACCAGGAGATGTAGCTCAAGGGAATTTGGTCGAGGATGACGTTCGGAGGAAATTCCGGCTCAAAAACCTCAATTAAAGCGCCAAGCGATATCAAGAATACAGATAAAACAACAACCGCTATAGAAAGCATCCCTAATATATTTCTATATCGTGATGGCAATGGCATTTGCTGCTGCAAAGCAGGGTCATCGTCCCTCTTCCTGAACAAATCCATCACCCTATCCTCGGGGTTGGAGGTTTGACCACAGTCAAACTTGCAACACACGAAAAATCAAGTAACGTTTACTAATGATACTTGATTAGGCGATCGCCGGCGGCTCTATCGCTTGCTTCAGGATATGCTGATTGCCACCGGCCGGTCGAGATCGCGAGCGATATAATCCTGGATCTGGCGGACGATCTGCCCGGCGTGAGCGATCGCCAGCTGATCGGCCCGTTCGGCGTCGCCGGCCTCGATCGCGGCGATCATCTCCTCATGTTCGTCGACATATTGGCGCGGCAGGCGGTCGTCGAAGGTCGAATAATACAAGCGAAGAATGCGCCGGCCCTCGTCGAGCAGCCTGGCGAAGAAGGCCGTATAATAGGAATTGCCGGCCAGTTCGGCGATCGCCACGTGAAATTCGCGGTTCGCCTCGATCATCGCATAGGCGTCGCGCGCGGCAACGGCATCGGCGAAGTCCCTCTGATGCGACCGGATCACCTTCATGACTTCGGGGTTACGCCGCTGGGCGGCGCCGCGCGTCGTGACCCGGTACATCAGCGTCAACGCCTCGAAATAGGTGGGCAGGCTGGCGAAATCGATCGTCGCGACGATCGTGTTCCTGTTCGGCAGGGTCGTGACCAGCCCATCGGCGGCGAGCCGCAACAGCGCCTCGCGAATGGGAGTCCTCGACATCCCGAACCGTTCAGACAGCCGCACTTCATCGAGCGGACTGCCGGGCTCCAGCGCCATCGACAGGATTTCCCGGCGCAGCGTGATATAGACGCTCTGCGTGCCGGAACCGCGCACCCGCACATTCTCCGCCTCGTTCTGCATCCGCGCCTCCGCTGTCATGAGAGCCTTGTATTGCGTTTCGGCCGATTCCCGCAACGGCAGTCTTCCGCCTGCAAATTTTAGGATCGCGCCGGATTGAATCTTGTCGACAGTTTGTATATAACGCAATCAAATTCAAGGAGGTCGATCGATGACAACAGGATGGAAGGGCGTATTTCCCGCCGTAACGACACAATTCAACGAAGATCTTTCCGTGGATCTGGCTGCGACCCAGCGCGTCCAGGACGCGCTGGTGAACGACGGCGTCAACGGGCTGATCGTGATGGGCACCTGCGGCGAGAACAATTCGCTCGATCCCGATGAGAAGCGCACGATCCTGGAAGCCGCCGTCGAGGTCGTCAATGGCCGCGTTCCCGTCGTCACCGGCGTGTCCGAATTCGACACGCGCCGCGCCGTCGCCTATGCCCGCGACGCCGAAAAGCTCGGCGCCGACGGCCTGATGCTGCTGCCGGCCATGGTCTATGTGCCGAAGCCGGAAGAGCTGATCGCGCATTTCCGCACCGTCGCCGAGGCGACCTCGCTGCCGATCATGCTCTACAACAACCCGCCGGCCTACCGCGTCAATATCGGCGCCGATGTGCTGAAGGTGCTTGCCGACGTGCCGAATATCAAGGCGGTCAAGGAAAGCGCGCCGGATCCGCGCCGTTTCACCGATCTCATCAATGAATTCGGCGATCGTTTCGATATCTTCGCCGGTCTCGACGACGTCGCGCTCGAAGGCCTGATGCTCGGCGCCAAGGGCTGGGTCTCCGGCCTCACCAGCGCCTTCCCGGAGGAATCCGTGCAGCTGGTGGCCGCCGCCGAACGCGGCGACTGGGAAGAGGCCCGCAAGATCTATCGCTGGTTCATGCCGCTCCTGCATCTCGATGCCGAACACGATCTCGTGCAGTCGATCAAACTCGCCGAACAGATCATGGGCCGCGGCTCCGAACGTGTCCGCCTGCCGCGCCTGCCGCTTTCTGGCGCCCGCCGCGCTGAAGTTACTGCGATGGTGGAGAAGGCCGCGGCCACGCGCCCCTCGAAGATCCGCCAGGCTGCCTGAGACAACGGGGCCGGCAAACGCCGACAAGCGGTTGCCGGTCTTTCCATTCTCGCTACTTTTCGGGCGAGAGCCAGTTGCCGCCCGGCCGCGGCAGACTCTCTGGCTTTCGTTCCTATCTCGTGTTCTTGGAGTTTCCGGAACGGATCAGGCTGTTTCGGCTGACGAGCGACGGTATCTGGAAAATATGCTCGGCAGCGGTGCGGCCTTCTATTCTGGAAATGAGGGTTCGCGTTGCGATCTGACCGAGTTCCCTGCCCGACTGGTCGATGCTTGCGAGGTTGACGAGACCGAGGGCTGCCGTAGACGAGTTGTCGTATCCGATGACGGCGAGATCTTCGGGCACGCGCACACCCAATTCCATCGCCAGGCTCAGAAGGGTGATCGCGTCGAGATCGCTCCAGCAGAATACGGCGCGCGGCCTGTCTTTCCGCGATAGGAATTTTCGCATCGCCTCTTCCCGCTTTGGCGAAGCAATGGGAATTTTGCCGATCGCTGGCGAGGAGCCGAGCCCGCCACGCTGCATGGCCCGGCGGAACCCGATCTCACGCTGGCGCACGACGGAGACCGCGTGCCCTTGGCGCTCGCCAAGGCTCAGCATTTCGACGTCGCGATAGCCGCAGGCCAGAAGCGCTTCCACGGCGATCTCCGCACCGCGCTGATCGTCTGCATTGACGGTATCGAAAGCCGTGGCGCTGGCATCGTGGTAACCGACCGCGACGATCGGTATCTGGACTGCGAATTTAGCGAGGATCTCCGAGGGCAACCGCGGCGCAACGAGGATAAGGCCATCCATCTTGTAGTCGATCATCGACTCGATCAACGACGTTTCCAGTTGCACACGCGCATCGCTGACGCCGATCATCGCCTGATAGTGCGAGGGCGCCAGCACCCCGTTTACGCCGGCAATCACCTCCGGAAGAAAGGGATTGCGGATGTCGATCAGGAGCACACCGATGGTGAAACTCCGGCCGCGCAGCCCGCGCGCCGCCCGCGAGGGGCGATATGCGAGGGCCTCGATGGCATCCATCACCCTTGCGCGCAGTGCGTCACTGACGCCGTAGGCATTTCGCATCACCTTGGAAACCGCTGCGACCGATACGCCTGCATGAGCTGCTACGGTCCGGATCGTCACGCGATCGTTTCGTTGCGGCTTTTGTTTTTCTTCGACTGACATGAAATCTCTGACTTGCGGCTGCGGGCCGCCAACATCGCCCGCAGAACCACCATGACAGACTGGCAACGAAAATTCTATTGCGCTTCCGAAGAAAATGTAGAACGTTATATGGAGAACGTTCTACAACTCGTCGGGAGGACTTGATGAACTTTCAGCCGGCAGCCATCAGCGGCAACCTCGTTTTGCGTGCCTGGTCCGGGGATATGATCGCGCCACTATCGGATAGCGGTCAGGGAACGGCCGCAAGCTTCGTCTCCAAGACTTTTGAACATGATGGCGCCAAGCTTCCCGTCGAGCTCTTTATCTCCGCACTTGGCCTCTACCGCTGCTTCATCAACGGCGTTCGCGTCGGCGACGACCTGTTGACACCCGGCTGGACCAACTACGACGATCGCCTTGCCTATCAGCGATATGATGTCTCGAATCTGCTCAAGCCGGGCCAGAACCGCATCGAAATCTGGCTTGCCGACGGATGGTATCGGTCGCCTTTGATGTGGGGCGCCCAGGCGATCCCGAATTGCTGGGGCAACAGGATCGGCGCCATCGCCGATCTGCTCGGACCGGATGGCAACCTTCTTTCCACCGACACCACATGGCGAAGCGGTCTTCTGCCGATCCTGAAGTCCGGGATCTACTTCGGCGAAATCTATGATGCCCGCCAGGAAAATTACGCCGAGACCCATGGCACCGAGAAGCTGGACTTCGACAGGGCGCTGCTTGTCGCGCATGAAACGGCTGCAGTGCGCGAGTTGCGGCCACTCACCCCGGTTGACAGCTGGACCGACGATAACGGCAGGACCGTCTACGATTTCGGCCAGAATGTCGGCGGCTATGTCAGATATACGGTCCGCGGAACCGCCGGTGCCGAAATTCGGGTGGAGCATTCGGAGGTTCTCGGCCCCGACCGTCATTTCGACAATCGCAACTATCGCACGGCGGCCGCCCATACCGTCTACACGCTACGTGGCGACGGCGACGAAACCTATGCGCCGCATTTCACCTTCCATGGTTTCCGTTATGCCCGGGTGACCATCACAGGCGTCGCAAAGATCCTGTCGATCGCATCCGTCCCGATCTCGTCAGTCCCCGATCCGGCCGGCGGTTTCACGTCGGGCAATGCGCTGGTCAATCGCCTCGTCGAGAATACCATCTGGTCGCAGCGCGCCAATTTCGTCGAAGTACCCACCGATTGCCCGCAGCGCGACGAACGTTTGGGCTGGACGGGCGACGCCCAGGTATTTGCCGCAACCGCTTGCTGGCTGAGCGACAGCCAATCCTTCCTGAGGAAATATCTGCGCGACGTGATGGCCGACCAGCGCGAGGACGGCGCCGTCTCACACTTTTCGCCGGATCCGACACGTCTGCATCCGGCCGATTTCCCGGGCTATGCCGGCTCGACCGGCTGGGGCGACGCGATTGTCGTCATCCCCTGGGTACTCTATACCCATTACGGCGACCGGGCAGTCCTGGCGGAATGCCTGGATTCGATGGTGCGCTGGGTCGATTTCGTCTGGTCGATCTCGGACGGTCCGCTGGTGCGCCCGCCGTCGCATTGGGGTGCCCGCGGCTTCACCTTCGGCGACTGGCTGCAGCCGGTCGGCGACAACCGGAAGCCTCGCCCGACGATCGCCGACGATTGCGCGGCGACGCTCTACCACTTCATCTCGACCGACCTTCTGGCAAGGATCGCAGCCACGCTCGGCGAGCATGCGCTTGAAGAGCGAATGAAAAGCCGCGCCGACGAGATCCGGCGGGCATTCACCAACGAATTCATCACGCCATCGGGACGGCTCGCGCATAACGACCAGACGTCCTATGCGCTCGCCTTCCTCCACGAGTTGATACCGGCCGAGCACAAGCAAGCCGCGCAGCAGCATTTCCGGCAGGTGATCATCGATGCCGACTACAAGATCGGCACCGGCTTCATCGGCACGCCTGCCCTGCTGCCGGCGCTGACGAAGCTTGGGATGGACGATCTGGCCGAAAAGGTCTTCCTGCAGGAAGATGTACCGGGCTGGCTCTATCAGGTCTCGAAGGGAGCGACGACGATCTGGGAGCGCTGGGATTCCATGGCGCCCGACGGCACCATCTACGAACCCGACATGAACAGCTACAACCACTATGCCTATGGCGCCGTCTGCCAATGGCTGTTCGAAAGCGTCGCCGGGATTTCGCCGAGCCCGCGCGCACCGGGATTCGCCGAGGTGATCGTCGATCCCGCACCGATTCCGTCCCTTTCGCCGGTTTCAGCCCATCATGACGTGAGCCAAGGGCGCATCGAGGTTGGCTGGCAGTGCGACGGCAACGAAGTCACCTATGTGCTGACGCTTCCGGAAGGCTGCATCGGTCGTTTCCGGCCCGGAAAGCGACATCAAAACCCGTCGCTCAATGGAGCGCCTGTGGCCGAGGAAGCCGTTCTTCCCGCCGGAACACACAGACTGGTCTTTTCCCTACCCGAATCTTGAGGAGCATACACGTCACACCGTTCAGAGGAGGAACGTCATGACACATCGGATAAAGCTCATTCTTGCCGGCACGTCCGCGCTTTTGGCATTGGTCGCGGCCGGTCCGTCGCATGCGGAAGTCACGCTGTCATTCCTGATCGACAATAACCCGGACACAGTCGCGGCGGCCGAGGCACTGGTTGCCGCCTATCAGGCAAAGGCACCCGACGTGACGATCGAAATCGAGCCGCGGGCCGGTGGCGGCGAAGGCGACAACATCATCAAGACGCGGCTGGCGACCGGCGAGATGTCCGATGTGTTTCTCTACAATTCCGGTTCGCTCTTACAGGCGCTGAAACCGACGCAGACGCTTGTCGATCTGAGCGGCCTGTCGTCGCAAGCGAAGGTCGACGAAAGTTTCAAAGCGGTCGTGCGTGCCGATGGCAAGCTCTATGGCGTTCCCTTCGGCACGGCGATGGCAGGCGGGATCCTCTACAACAGGAAAATCTACCAGGACCTCGGCCTCTCCGTCCCGAAGACATGGGCCGACTTCATGGCGAACAACGCGAAGGTCAAAGCTGCCGGAAAGGTCGCCGTGGCGCAGACCTATCGCGACACCTGGACCTCGCAGCTGTTCGTTCTGGCTGACTATTACAACCTGCATGCGGCCGTGCCGAACTTCGCCGCAGACTATACCGCCAACAAGGCAAAATACGCCGAGACGCCTGCGGCCCTGAAGGGCTTCGAACGTCTGAAGGACGTTCACGACGCCGGTCTGATGAACGAAGATTTTGGCGCGGCAAGCTACGACGATGGCCTGAGAATGGTCGCAACCGGCGAGGCGGCGCATTATCCGATGCTGAGCTTCGCGGTCGGCGCCCTCAAACAGAATTATCCGGACAACCTCAACGATGTCGGCTTTTTCGCGCAGCCGAGCGACGACGCTGCGACCAACGGCTTGACGGTCTGGATGCCGCCAGCCCTTTACATTCCGGTGACCAGCCAGCACGCCGAGGAAGCACGGAAATTCGTCGATTTCGCGGGAAGCGTCGAGGCCTGCAAGATCATGGTGGAAACCAACGCCGTTCAGGGGCCTTCCCTGATCGACGGCTGCGACCTGCCAGCTAGCGTACCGCCTGCGATCAAGGACATGCTCCCCTATTTCGAGGCCAAGGACAAGACGACGCCGGCGCTGGAATTCGTTTCGCCGATCAAGGGACCGGCTCTCGAGCAGATCACCGTCGAGGTCGGCTCCGGCATTCGCCAGCCCGCCGAGGCAACGAAACTCTACGACGACGATGTCCGCAAGCAGGCCAAGCAGCTCGGCCTGCCCAACTGGTAGCGGTCTTTCGGGCCAGTTATCCTCGCTCCTGACGGAGCGAGGCTCCACCCGATCGAAGAGATTGAGATGACCGAGACACGCCGCCGCTCGCGCAAGTCGCCCTACCCGCTCTGGTTTTTCATTCCCGCCGCCATCATCTACGGCGTGCTGTTTCTGTTTCCGACGATATCGTCTCTCTGGTTCAGCCTGACGCGCTGGGATCTTTCGACGGCCGAATTCATCGGGCTTGAAAACTTTCAGCAGTTCTTTTCCGAACCATTCCTGGTCAAAGGGCTCGTCAACACGCTGATCTACGCCGTGACGACCTCCGGCCTGAAGACGGTCTGCGGACTGCTGCTGGGCGTGCTGCTAACCAGCAATATCTTCGCCCGCGGTTTCCTGCGCACGCTGGTCTTCTTCCCCGTCCTGGTCTCGACGATCGGCATTGGCATCACCTTCACGGTGATGATGCATCCGACCAAGGGCATCATCAATGTCACGCTCGAGACGCTCGGCATTCCGGGACCTGGATGGCTCACCAATCCGGCGCTCGCGCTTTTTTCGGTGGCTCTGGTCGATGTCTGGAAGGGTGTCGGCCTCGCCACCCTGATCTTCATCGCCGGTCTTGCCGCAATCAGCCCCGATTATTACGAGGCGGCGAGAATTGACGGCGCCACGCGTCTCCAGCAATTTTCCCGGATCACTCTGCCGCTCGTGCGTCCGGCCACCGTCATCGTCGTGACATTGTCGCTGATCGGCGGGCTCCGTTCCTTCGATCTGATCTGGGCCATGACCCGCGGCGGGCCCGGTTTCTCCTCCGACGTGATCGCCTCGGTCATCTACAAGCAATACCAGGCGGGTTTCTATGGCCTGTCGACGGCCGGAAACGTCATCCTGTTTGCGCTGATCGCGGCAATCATCCTGCCCTTCACCCTGTGGTTCAACCGGCGCGAGGTCGGGGAATGAGAAACGTCCGCCCTTATGTGACCGGCGCGATAGCCCTTGCGGTGGCGGCGATCATCTTCGTCATGCCGTTCGTCTTCGTCGCTCTCCAGGCGGTCAAATCGAAATCCGAAGCGTCCCGGCTCGATTTCGAATTGCCCGAGCATTGGCTGTTCTGGGATAATCTGGTGGCCGTCTTCAAGGCCCGCGACTATCAGCTTGCGCTTGCCTATTTCAACTCCACCCTGATCACGGTCGTCTCGGTCACCATCCTGATCCTGCTGTCGGCGATGGTCGGATATGTCATGCAGCGCCGCAAGACCGTCTGGAACAGGGTGGCCTCCATTGCCCTCTTCATGGGCCTGATGATGCCGCCGGCGGTCGTGCCCACCATCGGCCTGTTGCAGGATATCGGCCTGTTCAAGACCATGACCGGGATGATCCTGATCCAGGTCGCCTATAATCTCTCCTTTTCGATTTTGCTTTATCGGTCATTCATCTCGACCATACCGCGCGATCTCGATGAGGCGGCGCTGATCGACGGCGCCAAACCCCGGCAGATTTTTTTCAGAGTGGTCCTGCCGCTGCTGAAACCGGTGACCGTGACCAATGTCGTCGTGCAGTCAATCGCGATCTTCAACGATTTCACCAATCCGCTCTACTACCTTCCCGGCAAGGAGAACGTCACGGTGCAGCTGACGCTCTATAATTTCCAGAGCATGTATACGAGCCAGTACAATCTGCTCTTCATGAACATCCTCCTCGTGACGATCCCGCCGCTGATCGTCTTCATCTTCTTCAACCGGCAGATCGTCGCGGGTATGACGGCCGGCGGCGTAAAGGGGTAGCAAAATGGCTGAGCTCACTCTGAAACAGGTTCGCAAGAGCTTTGGCGCCCTCGAAGTCATCAAAGGGGTTGATCTCGAGGTTGCCTCCGGCGAGTTCGTGGTGTTCGTCGGTCCGTCAGGATGCGGGAAGTCGACGCTGCTGCGCATCATCGCCGGCCTGGAAGACACGACCTCAGGCACGTTGACCATCGGCGGCAAGGACGTGACCTATGCCGAGCCCTCCGAACGCGGCATTGCCATGGTGTTCCAGAGCTACGCGCTCTACCCGCATATGACCGTCGCCGAAAATATCGGCTTCGGCCTTTCGCTCGCCCACCGTCCGAAGGCGGAAATCGCCGCCAAGGTCGCGGCGACGGCGGAAACGCTGCAGCTCACCCAGCTCTTGGAGAGAAAACCGAAAGCCCTCTCCGGCGGCCAGAGGCAGCGCGTTGCCATCGGCCGGGCGATCATCCGCGATCCCAAGGTCTTCCTGTTCGACGAGCCGCTCTCCAATCTCGACGCTTCGCTCCGAGCCCAGATGCGCCTTGAAATATCAGATCTGCACGCCCGGCTGAAATCGACGATGATCTATGTCACCCACGACCAGGTCGAAGCGATGACGATGGCAGACAAGATCGTCGTCCTGAATGGCGGGGTGGTCGAGCAGATCGGCAGTCCGATGGAGCTCTACCGTAACCCCACGACACCCTTCGTCGCCGGCTTCATCGGCAGCCCGAAGATGAACCTGTACGGCGGCGAGACGGCACGGCGATTGAACTGCACGACCTACGGCATCCGCCCCGAACATATCAGGCTTTCGCAAGGCGCCGGACAATGGCAGGGCAGGATCCGGCATCTGGAGCGGCTTGGTGCCGACGCGATCCTCTACCTCGAGGTCCCCGAACTCGGCGAGATGGTCGTTCGCGCCGAAGGCGAGACTCCGTTTGCGCCCGGTATGACGGTCTGGGCAAATCCGGTCGAGGGAGCGGAGCATCGGTTCTGAGGCGCGCGCCGCTTGGCATCGATCCAATTGAGTGTCAGACGAAAAGCGCCGGCCAACATCTCGCTGAAAAGTCTGTGGAGTGTCAGGCGAGAAGTCGCGCGGGTTGGCCTTGGCGGACTAGCAGTTCGACGGCCTGCTTGTCGAAAGACACGACGGTCTCGCCGCCAAGCCATGCTCCTTCATGGGCAATCACGCCATCTGCGAAATCGCCACCCGCTTCCAACATCTCCAGTCCTGCTTCGACCGCAGGGCGGTTCATTGCCACATTGCCCGCGTTGAGCAGGTCGTGAACCGTCTGGGCAACATCTTCCTTCGATAGCTTGGCGCCTCGATGCAGTATCCAAGCCAGCTCGCATAGGCTCGACAGCGAAACCGCAATCAGCGATGCTTCCTTGAGGAGTTTTGCCGCTGACTTTCCCTGCTCGGCATCGTCCTGCAGGACGGCCCGAACAAGAATGTTGGTATCCACTGAAACTTTCATTCCTCGCCGGCCCAGCCTGAAGCTGCGATTTCGTTTATCTCTTCGTTGGTCAACGGCTTTTTCGGCTTGCCAGCACGCCGGCCCTCTTGCCGCGATCGACGCCCTCGGCGAGGCCGTTTATCACTTTCATGCCAAGGACACGTTTCTCAACGCATCTGTCCAGGCGACGACGAGCCGGTTGCAGAGCGGCTCGATCGTGAACATCGCCGCTCCCTCGTGGAGCTACATCAAGCTCTGCTACGGCCACGGCGAGAGCTGCTAGCGCGAGTTCTGCTACCGTCTCAGCATGAACGATTACGGCTGGCTGTCGATCGCGCACGAGGACGTCATAACTGTCGAGCACGGAAGGTCTGGTTCGTTCCGTCAACCTTCTCCAAGCCGTCGCTCCGACGGAGCCGAGCGACTACGCACCGCAGGCGATTTGACGAGCAACGATTGCGCGGCGCTGGAAGTTTGAGACGATGCGCTTAGGACTCGTCGGCTATGGAACCCGAGGGCAGCATTTCCATGCTCCGTTCATCCAAGCGGCAAGGGCGTGGAACTGGCGGGTGTCGTCGCCCGCGCGCCCGAGACGATCTCTCGTGTTCGAGCCGACCTGAGCGACATTCCCGTCTTACACATCCATTCTCGGCGGTGATGGCTGGAGCTCCTTCCGCGCACGCGGCAATAGCTCGATGAATGCCAACACACTACCTCAGTCTATTGCGATATTCCGAAGATGTGCTCGGAATAGTGCCTTGAAGTCTCGGAAGCAATTGAAACCGAACGCATGTGCAAGGCGCAGAACCGTCTGCGGTGCGACCCCACACGAGACGGAGATCGACTTGATGGTGCCGAAGGCCATTTCCTCGGGACGCTCGAACGCGAACTGTGCAACCTTTTTAAGTTGATCCGGCAGGACCACTGTCCGGGATACTACCAGACCTTTGAGGTCCTTGATTGTCGTCGGCCGCGCCGATCGCTCTATGTCAATCATGTCCATAGCTCCGGATTGATCGCGGCCGAGTTCGTTGACATCACTTCACGGGCACGGGGGCGTTCTTCTGGACCGACTCGATGCAAGCGAGGGCGATCGCCAGCGCCTGGCGGGCGTCGTGCCCCGTCGCACCTCCGGAGAGCTTGCCTTCGCGAACCGTCTTCGCGAACGAGGCGAGTTGGGCGGTATAGCCGTGGATGAAGTGGTCGGTGTCGCGACGCCATGTGTCGTTGGACACGCCGTCCTTATCGAACATGGTCATGCTGGAGCGGCGGACGTCTCCCATGGTGATCATGCCGCCTGAGCCGAACACCTCGCCGCGGATGTCATAGCCATACATGGCGCAGAAGTTGGCTTCCGCCACGGCCACGGAGCCGTTGTCGAACCGGATGGTGACGACGGCGGTATCGAGAAATCCTTCGTCCTTGGCGTCCGGGCGGACCAACGCGTCGCCAACGGCGTAGACCTCGGTGACCTTCGCACCGGGGTTCAGCCACAGCAGCGTGTCGAAGTCGTGGATCAGGGTCTCGTAGAAGATGGTCCAGAGGGGAATGCGGTCCGGATCGGCACCGAACGGGCCGGGATCACGGGTAAGCGAGCGGATGAGCTGGGGAGTACCGACCTTCCCGGCGTCGATTGCTGCCCGGCCTTCGGCGAAAGCCTGATCCCAGCGTCGATTGAAGCCGACCTGGAGAGGGACGCCAGCCGACTTGGCGGCGGCAACGGCACGCTCGGCGTCTTCGAGGGTAAGAGCCATCGGCTTCTCGCAAAACACGGCCTTTCCGGCCTCCGCCGCCTGAACGACGACATTGGTGTGGAAGCGGGCGGGCGTGGCGATGATCACGGCGTCGAGGCCTGGATGGGCGAGCAGCTCGGCGACATCAGTATAGGAGGCGTCGACGTCAAGCTTGGCGGCTAGGTTTGCGGCGGCACCGGGAGCCGGGTCGGCAATGGCGACGAGTTCGGCATCGACCAGACGACGGGCGACGGTCTCGCCATGGAAGGAGCCGATGCGGCCGGCTCCGATGAGGCCGATGTTGACGGGTTTCTTAGGCATTGTCTTGTTCCTGTTTTGGGAGACTTGAACTGTCAGAGAGTGAAGGCTTTGCGGAAGGCTTCGAGAGCGACGTCGGAGTCTCCGGATGCCCAGGCCTCCATGCCGATCGGACCGGAATAGCCCATGGCGGCCAGCGCCTTGGCGATGCCACTCCAGTTGACCTCGCCTGTGCCCGGTTCAAATCGGCCGGGAACGTCGGCGACCTGAATTTCGCCGATCCAAGGTAGAGATTTGCGGCACAGCTCGATCAGGTTCCCTTCGCCGATCTGCGCGTGATAAAGGTCGAGATTGAGCCTCAGGCGCGGATGATCAATGCTGGAGACCAGCGCCAGCGTGTCCTCGGCGCGGCCGAACGGGACCCCTGGATGGTCGACAGGGAGGTTCAGGTTCTCGAGCGTAAATGTCACGCCTTCCTCTTCGGCGAGGTCGACGATGCGGGATAAGGTGTCGCGGGCCTTGAGCCACATGGCTCCTGTCACGATCTCGATCGGCTGAACCGGGAGGCCGCGGTCGCCAAGTCCGGTGCCGTGAAGGTTCAGGCGTTGAACGCCGAGGCGCTTGCCGACCTGTGCGGTCTCGCGGGCCGTCTTGAGCAGCTCGGCGGCACCATCGTCATCGGTGAGCCGGCCCGTCAGATAGCCATTCATGATCGTGAACGTCGCTCCGGTCGCTTCGAGCTTGCCGATGTCGTGCTCTGGCCAGTTCCAGAGACCCACACCGAAACCGAGTTCTTTGAGACGGGAGGCGCGCCATTCGATCGGCTTGTCGCGCCAGATCATCTCGGCGCAGGCTGCGAGCGGGAACGAAGAAGTCATGTCATTACCTGGTCCGGTCGTCGCCGGACTCCTCTTGGCTTGTTTCTGGATCGAGCCGATCATCGATCGGAGTGAGGTGTGGCTCCGGACTCCGGGGCCACGGAGCGGGCTAGATGGTGCCTCCGAGTTCCTGCGAAACGGACTGCAGCTCCTTGCCGCCGGCCATCAGGTTCTGAAGCTCGTCGATGCTGATCTCGCCCTTCGTGAAGGTGCCGAGCGTCTTGCCGCGGTTGAGAACCGTGAAGCGGTTTCCGACTGCGTAGGCGTGGCGCACGTTGTGGGTGATAAAGATTACGCCGAGGCCCTTCGCGCGGACCTGGTTGACGTATTTTAGCACCATCGAGGTCTGGGCCACGCCGAGGGCCGACGTCGGCTCGTCGAGGATCAGGACCTTTGCGCCGAAGTAGACCGCTCGTGCGATGGCGACGCACTGGCGTTCGCCACCGGACAGCGTACCGACGGCCTGCTGCGGATCGCGAACATCGATGCCGATACGGTGCATTTCGTCGCGCGTGACGTTGTCGGCGAGGTCCATGTCCATGGTCTTGAACGGGCCGAAGCCTTTCAGGGGCTCCCGGCCCATGAAGAAGTTCCGGGTGACCGACATCAGCGGGATCATGGCGAGGTCTTGGTAGACTGTGGCGATGCCCGAATCGAGAGCGTCGCGCGGGCCTGAGAACAGCCTCGGCTGGCCATCGACGAGGAATTCGCCTGAGCTGGGTTTGTGCACGCCAGCGAGCGTATTGATCAGCGTGCTCTTGCCCGCGCCATTGTCCCCTAGCAGGCACAGAACTTCGTTGGAATGCACCTTCATCGACACGCCGTTGAGGGCGATCACGGAACCAAAGTGTTTGACGAGGTCCTTGACCTCGATGAGGGGCGTCTGGGAATTGCTCATCACCGTTCTCCCGTAACGCGCTTGCGGATGACGTTGTTGAAGATGACCGCGATCAGCAGCATGCCGCCGAGGAAGACGAGATACCAATCCTGGTCGATAGAGGTGTAGGTCAGGCCAATCAGGACCATGCCGAACACGATGGAGCCGAAGAAGGCACCGATCGCCGAACCGTAGCCGCCCGTCAGGAGGCAGCCGCCGATCACCGCGGCGATGATCGCCTCGAACTCTTTCTGGAACCCGCGACGCGCATCCGTAGAGCCGGCATCGAGGACGGTCAGGATGGCAACGAGGGTGGCGCAAAGCGCGGTGATCACAAAGAGCGTCGTCTTGACCCGACGGACCGGAACACCTGACTTCTGGGCCGCCCATGCATCGCCGCCAGCGGCGAATATCCAGTTGCCGAACCGGGTCCGAAGGAGGAGCCAGGTCGCACCGAGCGCGATGGCGATGAACCACAGGATTTCGACGGGAACGCCGGGCACCTGCGGATTGCCGTTGGGAAGCTTGGCGATTACGCCGAGCTCGGCCATCCAACGGAACAATCCCGCAAACGCATCGCCCGAGAAGATGGGGGCAAGCGGACTGTTGGCGGCGGCTTCCTTCATTCCACGGAGCTGGGTGGAACCGCCGCTGGCCCATTTGAGACCCACGAGTGTCAGGCCTCGTAGAATGAAGAGGAATGCAAGCGTCACGATGAACGATGGTAAACCCGTCCGGATCGTGATCTGGGCGTTGGTGACGCCGATGCAGACCGCGAAAGCCATGGCGATGAGGATGGCGACGCTGAGGGGAAGCTGGAGCACGACGAGAGCTGTGCCGAAGACGAGGCCGGCGAAGGCCACCATCGACCCGATGGAGAGGTCGAACTCCCCGCCAATCATGAGCAGGGCAGCTCCTATCGCGAGGATGCCGAGCTGCGCGGCGGGGGCCATGAAGTTCATGATGCCCGCGAGCGTGAACATCGCCGGGTTCGCGGTGAAGACGAAGAATATTGCAACGAGCACAAGTCCGGCGACGGCCCCGAGTTCAGGGCGGCGCAGAAGCGAGGTGACGGTCGACACCTTCTTGAGCCGCTCATCGGCGCGCGAAGCCGTCGCGCCGTTTTGTTCATTGACGAGGGACATGGCCCGTTCCTTTGCGAATGGTCGTTCAAGTCGCGCCGAAGCCAGAGTGTGCGAGGGACTCCATGGCAATGCGCGTCAGGCAAGAGTGGCGGCCCCCGTGGAGGTTGGGGACCGCCGGGCTTCGCTTAGCGAATGCCCTGGGAGGACTTCTCGATGACGGAAGCGGCGGTGTCCTTCTCGACGAAGCTCGGACCCGACGGGACATTGCCTGCCGGGATGGTGCCGTAACGGGCGTTGAGCGCGAGGAAGGTCACGGGCAGGTAGCCCTGCAGATAGGGCTGCTGGTCGACGGCGAACAGCGCCTTGCCGTCGGCGACGGCCTGGAGGAAGTTGGCGGACAGGTCGTAGGAAGCCACCTTCACCTTGTCGGCAACGCTCATCTTCTCAACGACGGCTACGGCGCGCTCGCCGACAAGCGGAGCGGACAGACCCAGGACGACGTCGATTGACGGATCGGATGTCAGGGCAGCCTGAATCTTGGCTTCGATTTCGGCCGGATCGGCGGTCGTCGGAAGCACGGTTAGCTTGCCGCCTTCAAAGCCCTTCTCGGTTCCGGCGCAACGCTGGTCAAGCGCGGCATTGCCGACTTCCTGGTTGACGCAGAGGACATGCTTAAGGCCGAGCGACTTGAGCATCGCGCCGACCTTGATGCCTGCCGGAGTTTCGTCCTGGCCCACATGGAGCCTGATGCCCAGCTTCTCTTGGGCGGCGATGCCCGAGTTCATCGAGATGACCGGGATGCCCGCGGCGACGGCCTTTTCGATCGCCGGGCCGAGAGCGTCCGGATCGGGATTGGAGATGACGATGCCAGCAGGATGCTGGTTGACGGCGGCTTCGATCAGCTGGCCCATCGCGACCATGTCAAAGGTTTCGGGCGCGCGGTAGTCGACCTTGACGTTGCTGTCCTTGGCAGCCTGCATCATGCCGTTCTTGACGATTGACCAAAACGGGTCCGAAGCCTGCCCGTGCGTGACGGCGATGATGGAGATTTCCTGCGCCTTGACGGCGACGGCGGCCGAGGTGGCGACACCGAATGCGATTGCGCTCATGGCGAGCGTCTTCAGCAGAGCTTTCATTTCTTCCTCCTGGTATGCCGTCCCACTCCTCAGGTCGGCCAAAAAACATCTTGCACCCGGGTGCAAAATCGCTTGCACCCGGGTGCAAGTGGATGCATATTATTGTCAGATGTTATAAAAGCAAGAGATATTTCATCGGCAGGCGATGATGGAATATTTGTTCCATCCCAGGGGAGAGGCATGCGAAAGCGGGCTACGGCAAAGGAAGTGGGGGAGGCGGCGGGGGTGTCTAAATGGACGGTCATTCGCGCGTTCAAGCCCGGCGCGTCGATCACCGACGAAGCCAAACGCAAGATCATGGAGGCGGCGGAGAAACTGAACTATTCGCCCAATCTGCTCGCGCGCAGCCTTTCGACGAATGTGACCCATCAGGTCGCCGTGCTCGTCGACGACTTCGCCAACCCGCAGAAACTTCCGTTTCTGGAATCCCTGACCGAGCGCCTGCAGGCCGCGGGTCTCGTGGCAATGCTCATCAACATCAACAATCACTTCGACCATGTACATGCGCTTCTCAATGCCGACCAGCGCCTGGTCGATGCCATCATTCTTCTCGGCACCGCATTTCGGGACGAGACGTTGAACGACCGTCGCTTGGGACCGGGCATGCCGCCCATGTTTGTCCTCGCGCGCGATAGCCAGATCGAAGGTGTCCCGGCGGTCGTCTGCGACTCGGAAGTCGGCCTGAGGGATATCGTGGACCACCTTTATGAACGGGGCTACCGGCGGCCAGGCTTCATGACCGGGGCCTCGGCGCTGTCGACCGCATTGAAGCGGAGGCACCACTTCGCCGAGTTTTGGAGGCAGAAGGGTGTCGAACACATCGTGGACATCTCAGCCGAGCGCTACAGCCGGGAGGACGGAGGAGCCTCGGCCCGTGAATATTTGAAGAAGACCTCCCCTGAAGACCGGGTCGACGTCCTGATGTGCGAGAACGACATCCTGGCGATCGGCGCGATGGAGACGATCCGCAGCGAGTTCGGTGTTAGCGTGCCGGAGGACATCGCTGTCGTCGGCTTCGACAACTACGAACTCGGCGCGACACCCGCGTTCGGCCTCACGACCTACGAGCAGCCGTGCCGCGAGATGGTCGACCTCATCGTGGAAATGGTCACTGGCAAGCGCGAAGGAGAGACCATTTCCCTTCCGGGCAAGCTCGTCGTCCGGTCGTCCACGTGATCTGAAACCTGTCATTCGAATCTGCGCCCTGCGGCGCGGGATCGAGAACCCATGCGCAAAATTTGGAGACGCAGATGAACCAGTCCCTATCCTCCCTCCCGCCAGGCGTCCGTCTTGGAGTGAGTCCGTTGTCCTGGGCGAACGACGTTCTTGAGGACCTGGGCGCGAACATCCCGCTCGAAACCTGCCTGGATGATGCGGCCGCAATCGGCTACCAGGGGGTCGAACTCGGGCGCAAGTTTCCCCGCGACGCCGCCGCTCTTCGACCGCTTCTGGATTCGCGTGGTTTGGCCTTGGCCTCGGGATGGCATTCAGGCGAACTGGCCGAGAGGGACGTCGAGGCCGAGATGGCTGCGGTAGCTCCTCATGCCAGCCTTCTTCGCGACATGGGCAGCTCGGTCATGGTCTATGGCGAGGTGGCGATGATGACCCCTGGAGCGCCGCTCGACGCCCCGATGTCAAAAAGGCTTGTCATGCCCACCGACGAAATCGCTGCGTACGCGGTCCGGCTTACGGAATTCGCCAAGCGCCTCCAAGATGCCTATGGCCTCCGGCTCGCGTATCACCACCATCTCATGATGGTCACAGAGACCCTTGACGAAATTTCCACATTGTTCGACCGAGCTGGAGGTGATGTCGGCCTTCTTCTGGACACCGGACACGCGGTTGGCGGCGGCTTCGACTACAAGCACCTTATCGATCGCTTCGGCGACCGGATCGCCCACATCCATCTCAAGGATGTTCGTGGCAAGGTAATGGAGGTGGTGAGGGCGGTTGATCTCAGCTTCAATGAGGGCGTGCGCCGGGGCATGTTCACGGTTCCCGGTGATGGCGACGTTGATTTCGCCCCCATCGCCGATTTCGTGCTGAATGGCCGCTATCGCGGATGGTTGGTCGTTGAGGCTGAGCAGGACCCCGAATTGGCTCCGCCTAAGCCTGCCGTGACAGACGCATTTGATCGCGTCCGTCGGCTTTTCGCTTGAGGATGTCCGCTATTGGCGGATTATGTTGACAAACGCCGCAACGGATCAGCGTCTCATTTTGCCTGAAGTGATGTTGCGCGACTACGGCTTGCACAGGCTCTGCGCAATCTTGTTTCGCCACAGGCAAACAGTTGGAATTGTGTTCATCGCGTTTCGCGTGAAAATCACTTCGAATGCGGCCCTAGTGGAGTCTTCCAACACAATCTGCCCAAAGCGACCACGAGCTCCCGTCGACCGGTGACACTTGCTGACGAATTCGTCCATTGCCCCAATCCGCTTCTGGAAATCGTGGGCAGCAATCCGACGCGGATCCTCAGCGCAACCATTTGGCTTGCTGATATCTCCGAGTTCGAAGAGATGAATATCGTCTGGGACGCCTGGATGTCCCCAGGTCATGCGCCGGTGCGCGCCACGGTCGAAGCGAGGCTCGCCGGGCCAGAATTCGCCGTGGAGATCGGCATTATCGCAGCGACTGGCAATTGACGGTCCGTGCCTCGACCCAGCCGTCACATCAGCGAGCGGCTCCGATGTGACATACAGTCGACGCTGACGAGAGGCATTCTGGTCCCGGCCAATTTAGGCAATGCCACCGAGGCATACGTATTTAAGCTCGGTATATTCGTCCAACCCGTGCCTTGAGCCTTCGCGGCCGAGGCCCGACATCTTCACGCCGCCGAACGGCGCCTCGGCGGTGGAGACGAGACCGGTATTGACGCCGACCATGCCATATTCGAGCGCTTCAGCGACGCGAAATACCCGCGACAGATCGCGCGCGTAAAAATAGGAGGCCAGTCCGAACTCGGTGTCATTTGCCTGTTCGATGACGTCCTCTTCGTCGCGGAAACGAAACAGCGGGGCAAGCGGCCCGAAGG
>Ga0102590_1000221_pt1 | contig 149642 bp, 164 predicted proteins | sample AraplaMF_Col_mMF_FD_76859 | JGI IMG/M metagenome (GOLD analysis project Ga0102590, IMG submission 76859) | Arabidopsis root microbial communities from the University of North Carolina, USA - plate scrape MF_Col_mMF | ecosystem: Host-associated > Plants > Roots > Endosphere | place: USA...
GTCCGCCCTGCTGGTCTCCGACCTCAAGGACATGGTGGTCGCCTGGGCTCCGAAGGGCAAGGCCGCCAAGAACGTGCAGGCCAATTCCAAGAAGGGCCTGACCGCCATCCTGACAGGCATGGGCTCGCTCTCCTACGGCGAGCTGGCCGGCGAGCGCATGAAGCTCGGCCTCCTGCTGCACGATCCGGAGGAGGAGCATGACTGCTTCTCCGATAACACCTACAACTCGCATCTCAACGACGCGATCGGCATCAAGTCGGCCTATACGGGCGAATACACCCGCGTCGATGGCACCAAGATGACCGGTCCGTCGCTTTCCGAGCTGGTTGCGGCGACCGACAAGGCGCTCGACACCGAAATGCTCGGCAAGCTCGACGCGACGCTTACCGCCATGAACGCCATGGCCGACCGCGCCAAGAAGGTCGAAGCCTATGACCAGATGATCGGCGAAGGCAATAAAGAGGGCAATGCGGTCGTCCAGAAGGCGATCGACGGCCTGATCGACCAGAGCAAGAGCGTCGAGCGCGTCATTGCGTCGCTGAAGCTTGGCAAAGTAGAGCTTGAAGGTTCCGACAGCCTCGATAATCCTGACGCCGTCTTCAAATAAGCAATGAAAAGGCGGGCCGCGGCTGACCTTCAGCCTGCGGCCCGATTTCCCATGAGAAAGCCCAAGTCTTTCGTCTTCCTGTTGCCGTTGCTTTCGGGCGCCCTGCTTCTCACGCCGCTGATGGCGATCGGTGGCGATGCTCTTTTCCCGAACACCCGCACGGATCTCAATCCGAAGGACCAGAAACGCGTCGAGAGCGTGACCCGCCCGACGACGGATTTCTCCAAACCCGAGCCGTTCGAGACCATGTCCGGCGGGGCTGCGACCAGCCGCGCCGACGTCAATGGCGATGCCTTCTCGCATTTCTCCGCCAACATCACCTTCGAGGAAGAAGGGACGTTCAAACTCGGCAATGCGCTGTTCACGAAACTCTGGGTCTCGGCACCCTCCTCCACGCAGGCGTCCGACGGGCTCGGTCCCCTCTTCAATGCGCGCGCCTGCCAGAGCTGCCACCTGAAGGACGGCCGGGGGCATCCTCCCGAGGGCGGTGCCGACGCGACGTCGATGTTCCTCCGCCTCGCCCGCCCTGCCCGCACCGACAACGAGCGCGAGGCCATCGCCGACTACCGGAAACTCAATTTCCCTGACGCGACCTATGGCGAGCAGTTGCAGGACCTCGCGGTACCGGGCCTTGCAGCCGAAGGCCGGATGAAGATTTCCTACGAGGAAATCCCGGTCAAGCTCGGCGACGGCGAAATCGTCAACCTGCGCAAGCCGACCTATTCGGTCGCCGACCTCGGTTACGGCGCGATGGAGGGCGACGTGACGCTGTCGCCGCGCATCGCGCCGCCGATGATCGGCATGGGCCTCATCCAGGCGATCCACGACGCCGATATCCTTCGCCTGGCCGATCCCGAGGACAAGGACGGTGACGGGATTTCCGGCAAGCCGGCCATGGTGCGCGACCACAAGACCGGCGAGCTGAAGCTCGGCCGCTTCGGCTTCAAGGCGCAGAACGCCTCTGTCCGCGATCAAAGCTCCTCTGCCTTCGCCGGCGACCTTGGCATCTCCACGCCCGACAACCCGTTCGACCACGGCGATTGCACCAAGGCGGAGGCCGCGTGCCTCGCGATGCCGACCGGCGTGCAGGAACGGCTCGGTCCTGTCGAGGCACCGGATCCGGTTCTGCCCCTCGTCACCTTCTATTCCGAAAACCTCGCAGTGCCGGCCCGGCGCGACATCGCCGACAAGACGGTGCTGAAAGGCAAGGAACTCTTCTACCAGTCCGGCTGCACCGCCTGCCACGCGCCGAAATTCGTGACCAGCCGCGACGCTGGGAACAAGGCGCATGTTTTCCAGCTCATCTGGCCCTATTCGGACTTCCTTCTGCATGACATGGGCGAAGGGCTGGCCGACAACCAGCCGGTGGGTGTCGCTACCGGCAGCGAATGGCGCACCCAGCCGCTCTGGGGCATCGGGCTGACCGAAACCGTCAACGCCCACACATTCTTTCTGCATGACGGGCGGGCGAGGAACCTCACCGAAGCCGTTCTCTGGCATGGCGGGGAGGCGCAGAAGGCCCGCGATGCATTCGCCGCACTTTCCAGGCAGGATCGTGCCGCCCTGGTCAAATTCCTGGAGTCGCTCTGATGCGCAAGATTGTCTTTGCCGGACTCGTCTCATTGCTTCCCGCCGCCGCCTTGGCGCAGGAGGGCGATGCCGCCCCTTCCGTGGACCTGCCGATGGCTGAGGTCACCAAGGTGATGACGGCCGCGGTCGATGGGTTCATCCGGCCGGGTTACGACGCCTTTCACGAGGCTTCCGGCAAGATGACGACCGCGATGAAGGCGCTCTGCGAGGCGCCCTCCAGGACGAGTTACGATGCCGCGAAAAGCGCCTTCCGCGATGCGGCGGTGAGCTGGGCGCATATCGAAGTGGTCCGCGTCGGGCCGGTCATCGAGCAGAACCGCTTCGAACGCATCCTCTTTTATCCCGACCGCAAGAGCACAGGGCTGAAGCAGGTGCAGTCCGTATTGTCCAAAGCGGACGAGACTGCCACCGATCCTGCGACACTCGGCACCAAAAGCGTCGCCATGCAAGGATTTGGCGCGCTGGAATATGTGCTTGCCGGCACCGGCTCCGAGGAGCTCCTGAAAACCAAGAACGGTTACCGCTGCCGCTATGGTGCCGCGATAGCCGGCAATATCGCCAATGTCGCGAAGGAACTGTCCGATATCTGGGACGCACCGGACGGCATCCAGAAGGCGTGGGAGCAACCGGGGCCGGACAATCCCAGCTTCCGCACCAGCGGTGAGGCGATCACGGCGCTGCTCGGCATTCTGGTGCATGGCGCCGAAGCGGTGCGCGACCAGCGGATCGAGACTTTCTACAAGGGCGAAGACAAGGCGAAGTTTCCGAAACAGGCGCTGTTCTGGCGCTCGGAAAACACCTGGCCGACCATAAGGGGCAATCTCGAAGGCCTTTCGACCCTGCTGGAAAAATCCGGCATGGTCGCGCTGCTGCAGGAAAAGGACCGGCCGATCGTCGCCGCTACCCAGGCGCAGCTGAAATCGATGATCGAGCTTTCGGCCAAGGTCGCGCCCGACCTCGAAAAGGCAGTCGAAAACGCCGCCGAGCGCAGGAAGCTCGACAAGCTGCTGGCCGACGGCAAGGAGGTCATCGCCAAGCTGAACGACGGTTACGGCGGCGCGATCGGCCTCAGCTCCGGCTTTTCCTTCTCGGATGGCGACTGAGGCCATGTGGCGCGGCGAGGCCATCGACCGGCGCGGCTTCCTGAAGGCGGCGGGGATCACCTTTACCGCCGCCCTTTCGCCGCGCTCGCTGATGGCGCTGGAACGGGCCGATGCTGTTTATGCTTCCGGTTTTCGCGCCCCGGACGGCTCTTTCGGGGTCGCCACGGTCTCGGAACGCGGGGAGATCATCGACCGCGTGGCGCTTCCCGCCCGCGCCCATGGCATTGCCTATAGCGCCGCCACCGGCCGGACCGTGGCCTTCGCCCGGCGGCCCGGCACCTTCGCCATGGTGTTCGATCCGTCGCGGCAGGCCGAACCGGTGATGATCAGCTCGCCGGAAGGACGGCATTTCTACGGCCACGGCCATTTCTCGCCGGATGGAAGCCGGCTTTATGCCAGCGAGAACGATTTCGACGGCAATCGCGGCATGATCGGCGTCTACGATGCGCGTGACAAATTCCGCCGCATCGGCGAGTTCGACGCCCATGGCATCGGCACCCATGACATGACCGTGTCCGACGACGGCGAGCTGCTCGTCATCGCCAATGGCGGCATCGAGACCCATCCGGATTTCGGGCGCGCCAAGCTGAATGTCGATCGCATGGAGCCGTCGCTGGTCCTGCTTGATGCGAAGACCGGCGCGCTCATCCAGCGGCACACTCTGCCCGTTTCGCTGAGACAGCTCTCCACCCGCCATCTCGACATTGCCGAGGATGGCCGCATCTGGTTCGCCTGCCAGTGGGAGGGCGAACGCAACGCCCTGCCGCCGCTCGCCGGCTGGTTTTCGAAGGGCGACGACCTGTCCTTCGCCAAGCTGCCGGAGGAGACCACCATCCGGCTCGGCAATTACGTCGGCGCGATTGCCGTCAACCGCCGCGACGGCGTCGTCGGCCTTACCTCGCCGGTTGGCGGGGCCGCGGTCACGCTCGATGCGAAAACCGGCACGGTGGTGAAGGAAGAGGCCGTCCGTGAGGCTGCGGGCGTCGCGCCCGCCGCACATGGCATCGCTGTCTCCTCCTATGACGGACGGTTCAACGATACCCGCAGCAAGGTCGCCTGGGACCAGCATATCATTCGGCTGGGCTGATCTGGCCAGCGCAACAGTCCGCGCTATCTGCGGCGGCATGATCAAGATCCTCGTCACGATAGTCTTCATCGTCGCCTGCGTCGCGCTCGGAGCCTTGAGCGGCGCGAGCAATGTACCCGGCGAATGGTACCAGTCGCTCGACAAGCCATTCTTCAATCCGCCGGGCTGGATCTTCGCGCCGGTATGGACGGTCCTCTACGTGATGATCGGCGTCGCGCTTTCCGCCATCTGGTTTGAGGAGGACAATCGCCGGCTTCTTGTTCTCTTTGCCATCCAGGCGGCGCTCAACCTTCTGTGGTCGCCGGCATTCTTCGGCCTGCACAGCCCGGTTCTCGGCCTGGTGATCATCGTGCCATTGCTCGTCACGATATTGATGTTCATCGCCGCAGGCTGGCAGAAAAACCGGACCGCGGCCTGGCTTTTCGTGCCCTATGCGCTCTGGGTCGCCTTCGCAACCGTCCTCAACCTGTCGATCGTGCTCCTGAATTAAGTACGTGCCATCCGACGGCTTGCCGAACATCGCCCGGCATGCCAATTTCGCAACTGCGAAAGGGATGGGACATGAACGGTAAAGATACGGGCGACTTCCGCGAGCGGGTGCGCCAAAGTTTCGGCCGCCAGGGCGCGATGGCGATGCTCGGTGCCGAGCTGACGCGCGTCGAACAGGCGATGGTCGAGATCGAGCTTCCGTTCGACGTCAAACTGACCCAGCAGCACGGTTTCCTGCATGCCGGCGTGATTTCCGCGGCGCTCGATGCCGCCTGCAGCTACGCCGCCTATACGGTGATCGAACCGGAAGCCTCGATCCTGACCATCGAATTCAAGGTGAACCTGATGTCACCCGGCCGCGGCGAACGGTTTCTGTTCCGCGGCGAGATCACCAAGCCGGGCTCGACGATCATCGTCGCCGACGGCCGCGCCTATGCGATCGGCGACGGGCCTGCCAAACTCATCGCTTCCATGACCGGCACCATGATGGTGATCCGCGGCCGAGAGGACGTAACCGGATGACTTCTTCCCTTCCGCTCGGCGAGCCGAGCCTCGCGGGCGGCAAATCCATTCTTTTCGTGATGGCGGTCGATGCCGAATACGGTCCGGCGCTGCAATCCCGCATCAAGCCGCTGATGACGGGTGTCGGCCCGGTCGAGGCGGCCGTGGTGCTTTCCCATGCGCTGACGAGGCTGGAAGCGACGGGCGACCTGCCCGATCTCGTCGTCTCGCTGGGTTCAGCCGGCTCCCGCAACCTCGAGCAGACGGAAGTCTATCAGGCCTCGTCGGTCGCCTATCGCGACATGGACGCCTCGCCGCTCGGGTTCGAGAAAGGCCGCACGCCCTTCCTCGACCATCCGGCTGTCATGCCGCTGCCCTTGCGCATTCCCGGCGTCAGGCAAGCGTCGCTCTCGACCGGCGGCAATATCGTTTCCGGCGCGGCCTATGATCTTGTGAGCGCCGACATGGTCGATATGGAGACCTTTGCAGTGCTGCGCTGCTGCCAGCTTTTCGATCTGCCGCTGATCGGCCTGCGCGGCATTTCCGACGGCAAGGAAGAGCTGAAGCATGTCGGCGACTGGACCGAATATCTTCATGTGATCGACCGGAAGCTGGCGGATGCGGTCGATGCTCTGTTCGAGGGGCTGGAGGATGGCGAGATCGCGCTCTGAGCGCATGATTTTCGCCTTATTCCCCGTTGCCAGAAAGGGGAAGTTTCTTTAAAGGCTCGGCATGACCCAGATAGCTCATCCCGACAGCATTCTCATCATCGATTTCGGCAGCCAGGTGACGCAGCTCATCGCGCGCCGCATCCGTGAAGCCGGCGTATACTGCGAAATCCACCCCTTCCAGAACGCGGCCGCTGCGTTCGAGAAACTTCATCCCAAGGGCGTGATCTTTTCCGGCGGCCCGGCATCGGTGACCACCGAAGGCAGCCCCCGCGCACCGCAGGCAGTATTCGACAGCGGCGTCCCGATCCTCGGCATCTGCTACGGGCAACAGACGCTCGCGACCCAGCTCGGCGGTGTCGTCGAAGGCGGACACGCAGCTGAATTCGGCCGCGCCGACGTGGAGATCAAGGCAAGGAGCCCGCTGTTCGAGGGGTTCTGGGAAGTCGGCGGCCGGTATCCGGTCTGGATGAGCCACGGCGACCGGGTCACCAAGCTTCCTGAAGGTTTCGAGGTCATCGCGACGTCCGAGAACGCACCTTTCGCGATCGCTGCCGACGAGAGCCGTCACTACTATACGACCATGTTCCATCCGGAAGTGGTGCATACGCCCGACGGCGCCAAGCTGCTCTCCAATTTCGTGCACAAGATCGTCGGCCTGAAGTCCGACTGGACGATGTCCGCCTATCGTGCCGAGATGATCCGCAAGATCCGCGAGCAGGTCGGCAAGGAACGAGTGATCTGCGGCCTGTCCGGCGGCGTCGATTCTTCCGTCGCGGCCGTGCTGATCCACGAGGCGGTGGGCGACCAGCTGACCTGCATCTATGTCGACCACGGCCTGATGCGGATGGGCGAAACCGAGCAGGTCGTCGGCATGTTCCGCGACCACTACAACATCCCGCTCGTGCATGTGGATGCGTCCGATCTGTTCCTCGGCCAGCTTGAGGGCGTTTCCGACCCCGAAGTGAAGCGCAAGACGATCGGCCGGCTGTTCATCGAGGTATTCGAGGCGGAAGCCGCCAAGATCGCCGCGGACGGCAAGGGTTCTCCGGCCTTCCTCGCGCAGGGCACGCTTTACCCGGATGTAATCGAAAGCGTCTCCTTCTCCGGCGGACCTTCGGTCACCATCAAGAGCCACCACAATGTCGGTGGCCTGCCGGAGCGGATGAACATGAAACTGGTCGAGCCGCTGCGCGAACTCTTCAAGGACGAAGTGCGCGCGCTCGGCCGCGAACTCGGCCTGCCGGACAGCTTCATCGGCCGCCATCCCTTCCCGGGTCCGGGACTTGCGATCCGCTGCCCCGGCGGCGTCACCCGCGAAAAGCTCGACATCCTGCGCAAGGCGGATGCGATCTATCTCGACGAAATCCGCAAGGCCGGTCTCTACGACACGATCTGGCAGGCCTTCGCCGTGCTCCTGCCGGTGCAGACCGTCGGCGTCATGGGCGACTACCGCACCTACGATTTCGTCTGCGCGCTGCGCGCCGTCACCTCGGTCGATGGCATGACGGCGGATTTCTATCCCTACGACATGAACTTCCTCGGCCGGACCGCGACCCGCATCATCAACGAAGTCCGCGGCATCAACCGCGTCGTCTACGACGTGACGTCGAAGCCGCCCGGCACGATCGAGTGGGAATAACCAAGCGCTTCCGGCGGCCGCAGTTTCCCTGCGACCGCCGAACCTCTGGTCACTACGGGATTCCCACCCATGCTCCGCAGCCTCTACAACTGGACGATGGCGCTCAGCGCCCGCAAATCCGCGGCGGTATGGCTTGCCGTGATCGCCTTCGTCGAAAGCTCGGTCTTCCTGGTGCCGGCCGACGTGTTGTTCCTGCCGATGGCGCTCGCCCGGCCGCAGCGCGCCTGGCGTTATGCGCTGATAGCCACCGTCTTTTCCGTGCTCGGCGGCATCGCCGGATGGGGCATCGGGTATTTCGCCTTCGATGCGCTTGCGGAACCGATCCTGCGTTTCTGGGGCAAGCTCGATACTTTCAACGAACTCAAGGCCGGCATCACCTATGAAACGGTCGTGCTGCTGCTGGTCACGTCAGGTTTTGCGCACCTGCCGCCGATCAAGGTGGTGACGATCCTGTCCGGCGTGGCGCATGTCAATCTCGGCCTGTTCGTCATATCGGCGATCGTCACCCGCGGGGCGCGGTTCTTCCTGCTCGCCTGGCTGCTGCGCCGATATGGCGAGGACATCCGCCATTTCATCGAAAAGCGGCTGGGGCTCATCACCATGGCAGTGGCGGCGCTGCTGATCGTCGCCTATGTCGCCTATAAATTCCTGACATACTGAGCGGATCAGAACCCGAGCGATTGCTGCGCAGGCTCGGGCGGCGTCAGGCGCACGCCCTCGAGTTCCAGCATGCGGGCCTTGGACGTGGATCCGCCGGGCGCTGAAAAGCCGCCGATCTTGCCGCCGGCGGCGAGCACGCGGTGGCAGGGAATGATCAGCGCCACGGGGTTCTTCGCCATCGCCTGGCCGACATCCCGGGCGGCCTCGGGACCGGCGCCAAGCTCCCTGGCGATCGCGCCATAGGTCGTCGTGTGCCCCCATCCGATCCGGCGGGCGACGGCGTAGATCCGCCTGAAGAATTCATCCTGGCCTTCAAGGTCGAGCTTCACCTTCGAGAAATCGACCTCCTCGCCGGCAAAATAACGCTTCACGACGTCCACGGCTTCGCGCACCTTGGCAGATGGAGCGCCGGGCTCGGCCTCCGGCAGCCGGCGCAGCAACAGCTTTTCGGCCGAATCCGCGCTCCTGGTCGGCAGCTGGAAACGGGTGATTCCGACATCATTCCAGGCTATGCCGCAGAAGCCGCCCGGAGTTTCGAAAATCAGGTATTGATGCGTTGTCATGAGGAAACCTCCGCATTTGGATCGACTATAGAATCGGGCCTCGGCTTCAAGGATTCAACCCGTTTCTTGCCGCAATGAGCGCTGCTCTCTCAGAACTGTTGGCCGACGTCGCCGTCCATCGCTTCTTTGACCAAGCTATCCTTTGAAATCGTTAGAGAATTCACTTTCGGATTAACCATGATTTCAATTGTTCCGCGTTTGTTCTTTACACATGTTCGCAGTGCCGCTAGGCTTCATTCAACGGCATGAGGTCGCATTACTATGACGGTAGCAAGATGAGCTTGCGCAAGCACGCCGGCCAGCCTTCGCTCCCCTTTGGCGAAGGCTGGCTTCCCACACCGGCCCGGCCTGTTCGCTCAAAGAGCAAGCTGATGTTCGTGCTGAAGCCGTCCACCCCTATGGGTCTGATCATGCACGGCGACGCCATGCATCACGCGGCGAACCAGAATACCCGCGATGCCTATCCCGCCCATCTTCTGCATATGAGCCTGCTGTGCATGGAACAGTTCGACGAACCGCCCCTGGCACTGATCGAGGCAACCAGAATGGTCGCGGCCACTCTCCATGCGAGGCCGGTTCCGGTCACACTCGACAGCAGCGGCCTGTTTGGAGGCAAGCGGCATCTCGCCCTTTACCGAGCCAAAGGCAATCCGGTGGTCAACCAGTTCGCGCAGATGCTGCGGAGCGCCCTTTCCCGCCACAACTTGCCGAGCTACCGGATGGCCGATGCAACTCCGCACGTGACGCTGATCTACGGCTGCGGGCGCATAGAAACCATGCCCGTCGAACGGAACTACGCATGGATCGCGGGGGAATTCATGCTGGTCTATAGCCATTATGGCGAGACGCGGCACGAGGAATTCGGGAGATGGAGCTTCGATCCGAATGCCCCTGCCTATCCGGCGCTGCCGCAACAGCTCCGCATGCCGATCTGACCGAAAAGAATTCAGACCTTGATCGCGAGACGCAGCCCACCCCAGTGACGCCCGTTGACGGTGATCGGGGCGGAAATATCCTTCATCAGCACGAACTGGCCGCCGCCCATGTCGCGGCGGTAGGTCTGCAGCAGGAAGGGTTCCTTGTTGCGGCCCGCCGCCAGGCCTACGCGGTCGTTGAAGATGCGCCGGTTGCGGCAGTTGGCCGTGTTCCATGTCACGTCGCCCGGACGCTGGCGCTGCGAGAACTTTCGGTTGTGGGTGGGCAGGTAGCCATTCTCGTCGACGGCAGCGCAGAAGGCGACCCGAGCGTCGCTTTCTGCGGCGCGCTCCTGGATCGGTGGCAGGACGTTGTCGGTAAATTCCGTAAAGCGCGTCATGTACTGGACGGGATCGCTGCCCGGGATCGGAGCGTATTGCCGGTCGAACAAAGCGCCAAGGTCGATGCGGCCGGATTTCACGCCTGCCTCGAAGGCCGACGAAACCTCGGCGGCATAGGCCATCACCGCACTGATATAGGGACTGTCCGGGGTCTCGATGCCGGCACTCGCCGTCGTCTGGATCATCCGCTCGGAAATCGTCACGACCTCGCCGACACGGGACGAGGTCTGCTGCAGCTGGTCGTTGGATTTCAGGATCGCGCTTGCCGCGGATGCGATCGAAGAGGCGAACTCGCCGCATTGCCGGTCGACGGTTTCGGTCGTCCCGGCAAGCGAGGACGCGTTGTCGAGGATCTGGGTCATGACGCCTTCGACGCCTTTGAATGAACCCTGGACCTTCATCGCGGTCGTCTTGACCCCCTCGGCCGAATGGCTGGCACCTTCACCGGCCTTCACCAGCCGGTCGATGCGGCTGTTGAGCTGATCGAGCGTGGCCTGGATCGAACTGGTGGTCTGGGACGTCTGCAACGACAGGGCGCGCACTTCCGCGGCGACCACGGCAAAGCCCTTGCCGGCCTCGCCGGCACGCGCCGCTTCGATCGCGGCATTGAGGGCCAGAAGGTTGGTCTGCCGCGCGATCATGCCGATCGCATCCGCCAGACGTCCCACGTCGCCAAGCGCCGTGGAGAACAGCTTGATCTCGGCGCCGATTTCCTGGGATGCATGCACCATGTTATCGATCGCGGCGATCGAGCCGGAAAGCTGCTCTGCCTGCTCGCCGAGCACCTTGCGCGCGTTTGCCGTCAGCTTGTCGGATTCCTGAAGGGAGCGGGCAACGTGGCCGTTGGCGTCCGCAATCGACTGAGCGGACTGGGTAAGACGGCCCAGCAGTGTTGCATGTGCGGAGGACTGCGACGCGGTATCCTGGATGGCACCGGCAATATCAACCAGATGCAGGCCAAGCGCCGAAGCCTCGCTCGCCAGCTTGGCGACGGAATGCTTCAGCACTTCGCCGTCGACAGGCACAGGCCCCGACGGCGCTTCTTCCTTGATGACCAGCGCAACCAAATCCACACCTCCCGGAATATTAGGAGACTATAGGATAGCCATGGTTAACGGTCAGTTTACGCGAGTATCTCGCGAAGACTTATACTTAAGGCTGAGATAGCCACCCGATCCCGGCCGGGTAAGGCCGGGAAAAACAAATCAGCCCAGACGATCGAAAGCTTTGGGATCGATACCCAGCGTGTTCAGATCGCGGTGGCTCGGACGACGATGGTTTTCGACGGCTGCCGAAACCGAAATTGCAGCGCCCATGACTGCGAACGCGCGGCTGATGATACCACGACGGCTCTTGCTCTGTACGGACATGTGAACTCTCCTTTTTGGTTCTGCTAAAATATGAGGTTTGTGCTGTTTTTGTGCAATGCACAACAGAACAGGGTAGCCATGCAACTGTCACATAACAACGGTTAACCACGCCGGGGCGGCTTGCATGGCGAGGGTTGCACTTGGTATCGGTCAGGTCTGGAAATGAAGAGGCTTCGATGGCAATCACGATCTACGGCATCAAGAACTGCGATACGATGAAGAAGGCGCGCGACTGGCTCGACCGCAAAGGCGTCACCTATGCCTTCCATGACTACAAGGCCGAGGGGATCGACCGAGCGCATCTGGATACCTGGACGGACCGGGCCGGCTGGGAGATCGTGCTCAACCGCGCCGGCACAACGTTCAAAAAGCTCGAAGAAGCCGACAAGGCGGACCTCGATCGGGAAAAGGCGATCACGCTGATGCTCGCTCAGCCCTCGATGATCAAGCGGCCGGTCCTGGAGGCGGACGGAAAGCTGATCGTCGGCTTCAAGCCGGAGATTTACGAAGAGGCTTTTGCTGAAATCTGAACCAGGATTCGCCTATGTCCAAGACAACCCGTGCCACCCAGATGCTCGAAAAGGCAAGCGTCGCTTTTGTCACCGTCACGTATGACTACGATCCGAATGCGGATCGGATCGGGATGCAGGCGGCGGAGGCGATCGGGGAGGAACCGCGCCGTGTTTTGAAGACGCTGATGGCGGAAGTGGATGGCAAGGCGGTCTGCGTGGTGGTGCCGTCCGATCACGAGGTTTCGATGAAGAAGCTCGCGGCGGCGTTCAAGGGCAAGTCGGCGAACATGATGAAGCCCGCCGATGCCGAACGGGCGACCGGCTACCATGTCGGCGGCATCAGCCCGTTCGGCCAGAAGAAGCTTGTGCCGACGGCAATCGAGATCACTGCCCTCGACGAGCCGCATGTCTTCATCAACGGCGGTCAGCGGGGGCTTCAGGTGAAGCTTGATCCCAGGGCCGCCCGGGATGCATTGAAGGCGGTCGCCGCGCCGCTGGTGGCGTGATGCGATCATGCGTGAAATGACTGCGACCCTTCGAATTCTCGAACCCTATCCCGGCATCTTCGCCTATTACGACGGCCGGGTGCCGGGCAGACGGCTGCATGCGAAAAGCGCGAACTGGCTGGATGACGGCGCCTATTCGCTTGGCGTTGCGTCCTATGCGATCGTCGATCAAGACGAGGCGCTGGTCTATGATACGCATATCTCGCTCGGCCATGCGAAAGCGATCCGCACGCATCTGGAAGCGTTGGGCGTCGCGAAAATCCGCGTCGTGCTCAGCCACTGGCACAAGGATCATATCGCCGGAAATGCGATCTTTTCCGATTGCGAGATTATCGCGCTCACGCTGACGGCCGAGAAATTGAAAGAGAACCGTGAGAGGATCGAAAGCGCCAATCCGCCGATCTCGCCTCTCGTTCTGCCGACCACACTGTTCGACGGCAGGCTTGATCTGACCGTCGGGCGCCGCAGGGTCGAACTGCACCATTTCGCCATCCACAGCGCCGATGGCAACGTGATCTGGCTGCCGGAAGAACGGCTTCTGCTCGCTGGCGATACGCTGGAAGATACCGTCACCTATATCTCGGAAGCCGCTGAGATCGGCACGCATATCGCCGAGCTCGCCCGGATGCGCACCTGGCCGATCGCCAAGATCCTGCCGGCGCATGGCGACGCGGAACGCATCGCGTCAGGCGGTTACGGGTCGAGCCTGATCGATGCCAACCGCGCCTATCTGCGCCGCATGGCAGGTTCAATCGCCGCCGGACACGACATCGACCCTTCGTTGAAATCGTTTGCGGCGGAGGAGATCGCCTCCGGCGTCGCGCTTTATTTCGCGCCTTACGAAGAGGTTCATGCCAGCAACATTGCCGCAGTAAAGGCGGCGCTGCAGCGTTGACCGGCCAAATGCGGGTCAGGTCAAACCATCATGGCCACTTCGCCGACCATTGCTTGAGAGCGGCCAGCGCGGGCGCGGGCCATCTGCGGATCGCCGGGCGCAGGATGATCTTCTTGCCCGCAGGCTTCCAGGCAAGATAAAGCTTTCTCGCCGAAATATCGGCGGCAATCAGCGCCTCGGCCTCGGTGCACATATGCGGCCTGCAGGCTTGGCCGATATAAAAGCCGTTCCTGAACGCTCCGGTGCCGGGCCCGGTGATGGAGCTCTCGAATTCCTGCCGATGCTCGCCGAGCATCGTATTTGCCGTATCGGCGATCGGGCCTATGCCGAGAAGTTCCGATGGGTGGCCCACCTTCTTCATGTCATCCCAACCCATCGTCGCATTCGGCTGGAAAGCGACCTTGTCGGCCTCGGCGAAACCTTTTCCGGGCGTCCAGGTCCAACGCAGGCTTGGCTGACCGGGAATGGCTTCGGTCGCAAGCAGAAGGTGGTCGCCCTCCACGACAATCGAGGCGGCGCCGCGGCAATCGTCCATTGGCTCGTCGACGCGCGGCTCCGCGCCTTGCGGAAACGAGACGACCAGAGGCGAACCCGGACATGCGTTGCCGCCGTCCGAACTCACCACCACGACGAACGGCACGCCCGCCACCAGGCCGACATTATCGATCAGCAGAAACCGGTTGGAATGAACCTGCCTGCCGTCGATCGTCAGTTTCTCCTCGTTGTCACGGGATGCGATGGCCACCTGATGATCGAACATGGTCGCCGCAAAGTCAGCCGGGAAACAGGGCGAGGCCGAAGCGCCAAACAGAACGGCGCATAGGGTCAAGGCGGTTTTCATGAACATGGATCCCTGAGCTTCAATTTTGCCCCAAACCTCTTTAAGTCTCTTCGATGACAGAAATCAGGTGAGGTCTACCATGACAATCGTGCCGAATTTTCAAACCGTCGTCGATCCTCAAAAGCTCGAAAAGCTGGCGGAAGTGGCCATCAAGGTGGGCCTGCGCCTCGAGAAGGGCCAGGATCTGGTGATCACGGCACCGATCGCCGCCCTGCCGCTCGTGCGCCTGATCACCAAACACGCCTATATGGCCGGCGCCGGCATCGTCACGACCTTCTATTCCGACGAGGAAACGACGCTGGCCCGTTACGAACATGCGCCCGACGGCAGCTTCGACAAGGCGTCGGACTGGCTCTACGAAGGCATGGCCAAGGCCTATGCCAACGGCGCCGCGCGGCTTGCCATCTCCGGCGACAATCCGATGATGCTGTCTGCCCAGGACCCTTCCAAGGTGGCGCGGGCCAACAAGGCCAATTCCGTGGCCTACAAGCCGGCGCTCGAAAAGATCGCCAATTTCGACATCAACTGGAACATCGTCTCCTATCCCAACCCTTCCTGGGCGCGCCAGGTCTTCCCTGACGTTCCGGAAGACGTCGCCGTCGGCAAGCTGGCGGACGCGATCTTTGCCGCTTCGCGCGTCGATCTTGCAGATCCGATCTCGGCCTGGGCCGAGCATAACGGCAATCTCAAGAAGCGTTCCACATGGCTGAACGGAGAGCGTTTTGCCGCGTTGCATTTCACCGGCCCGGGGACGGACCTGACGGTCGGTCTCGCCGACGGTCACGAATGGCATGGCGGCGCCTCTACCGCCAAGAACGGCATTACCTGCAACCCGAACATCCCGACCGAAGAGGTCTTCACCACCCCGCATGCGCTGAGGGTCGAGGGCCATGTCTCCAGCACCAAGCCGCTGTCGCACCAGGGCACGCTGATCGACAATATCCAGGTGAAATTCGAGGGCGGCCGGATCGTCGAGGCCAAGGCTTCGAAAGGCGAGGAAGTGCTGAACAAGGTTCTGGATACGGACGAAGGCGCCCGCCGGCTCGGCGAAGTGGCGCTGGTGCCGCATTCCTCGCCGATCTCGAAAAGCGGCATCCTGTTCTATAACACCCTGTTCGACGAAAACGCCTCCTGCCACATCGCGCTCGGCCAGTGCTATTCGAAGTGTTTCCTCGACGGTGCATCGCTCAGCCAGGACCAGATCAAGGCGCAGGGCGGCAATTCCAGCCTGATCCACATCGACTGGATGATCGGCTCCGACAAGGTGGATATCGACGGCATCAGCGCCGACGGATCGAAGGTGCCGGTGATGCGCAAGGGCGAGTGGGTTTGATCCTCACCTGAATTTCTGGAGCGCGGCCTCGACGCGCTCCAGATGCCGCCTGCGCTTCTCGTCCGTGGCGCGGTCCATGTCGTGCAGGGCCAGCATGCGGAAATCGACGTTTTTGCTGCAGAAGATCGCGATACCACGCTTGAGCTGCCGGCGGACCGGATCGCCCATATAGAACTTCACCACCCACCACGGCGAGCCGGTCGTCGTGAAAGCCCAGAAATGGCGGATGTTGGTCAGCAGCGGGATGATCCTTCCGCCTGCCTTGTCGTGACGGAAAGCGACGCCCGGCGCAAAGACCCGGTCGAAGAAACCCTTCAGAACCGCCGGCAGGTTGAACCACCATTGCGGAAAGACCAGCACCAGCGCCTCTGCCTTCTGCAGCCGTGAGACGAGATCAGCGACCGCGGAGGTGTCATAAGGCATATCGAAATAACCGCGACGCTCACGCTCGGTCAGCCGCGGATCGAAATTCTCGGCCTGAAGGTCGAGGAGATCGACGGTATGACCGCTCGCTTCCAGCGTCTCGCACGCCACCCGAGCAACCGAATGCGTAAAGCTTTCCGGCAGCGGATGGGCGAGCACCAGGAGAACATGCATCAGAAGAGGGTGCCCTGTTTCGGAGCCTCGGTGCTCGGCTCCGGTTTCGCCGGCCTCCTCTTCGGCTGAGACGGTGCGACGGGAGGATCGGCGCTCTCGCCGCCCTCGCCCGTTACGGCGGCGATGCGGCCGTCGGCGAATTCCACCGAGATCGCCAGCCCTTCTCCGATGCCGGCGGCGCGTGTCAGCGGCCGGTCATCTTCGCCGCGCACCACCGCAAAGCCCCGCTTCAGCACGTTCTTATAGGAAAGCGACTGCAGCACGCGGTCCTGCGCGGTGATCGCCGCGCGGCTGCGGACCAGCGTGTGCGAGATCGCCGTGTCGGCGTGGCGGGCCATCGACGTGAGATGCTGGCGTTCGCGCTGCAACTGGCCGAGCAGCCGCGCTGGCAGCGCCGAAAGCGACGCCGCCGCCCTGGCAACCCGGTTGTTCTCCTTCAGCAGCTGCCGTTCCAGGCAGCGGTCGCTGCGCGTCAGCCGCTCGGCCAGCAATTGCCGCTGCTGGGCAAGCCGGTTGGTCAGGAGTTCCAGCCGCAGCCCGGACGAAGCCCGCTCGAAGCTGCGGCGCTTGACCACCGTCGTGCGTTCCAGCCCACGGCCGAGGCCGGCGGCCGCTTCGTCGAAACGCCGGCGCGGCAGGGCAAGCAACTGGTCGAGCGACGGTAGCGCACGAACCAACGCACGCACGGATTGGCGGCGAAAATCCATCTGGCGGCTGGCCGCACCCCGCAGGCGTGCGGCGAGGTTTGCGAGTTGCGCTTCGAGGTCCGCCTTGACCGGCACGGCCATTTCGGCGGCACCGGTCGGGGTTGGCGCGCGGACATCGGCGGCGTGGTCGATCAGCGTCCAGTCGGTTTCGTGGCCGACCGCCGATATCAGCGGGATCTGGCTTTCCGCCGAGGCGCGGACCACCGCCTCGTCATTGAAGCTCCAGAGGTCTTCGAGGCTGCCGCCGCCGCGCGCGACGATCAGCACGTCGGGCCGCCTGATGGTACCGTCCGGTGCCATTGCGTTGAAGCCGCGGATCGCCGCCGCCACCTCGTCGCCAGATCCTTCGCCCTGCACCTTGACCGGCCAGACGATGACATGCACCGGAAAACGGTCGGCGATACGGTGCAGGATATCGCGGATGACGGCGCCGGTCGGCGAGGTCACGACGCCGATCACCTGCGGCAGGAAGGGCAGAGGCCGCTTGCGGTTCTGGTCGAACAGGCCTTCTGCGCCCAGCCGGCGCCGACGTTCCTCCAGCAGCGCCATCAGTGCGCCGGCGCCTGCCGGTTCCAGGTTCTCGATGACGATCTGATATTTCGAAGAACCGGGGAAGGTGGTGATCTTGCCGGTGGCGATCACTTCCATTCCTTCTTCCGGGCGGAACTTGATCCGCGGGAAGGTGCCCTTCCAGATCACGGCATCGATCCGGGCACGGTCGTCCTTCAGCGAGAAATAGGCGTGGCCGGAGGAATGCTGGCCGCGATAACCGGAAATTTCGCCGCGGACGCGCACGTGGTCGAACGCGTTTTCCACCGTGCGCTTGATCGAGCCGGACAGTTCCGACACCGAAAATTCGGTGAGGTTGGTGGGCGAATCGTTGTCGAGCAAACTGGTCATCCTTCCCTTCTAAAGGAAGAGAGCGGCGATTTCACCAGTTCCAAGCAGCCGAAACGGGGACGATGCAGGCAGCAAGAGAGCCGGTTCGACGCCTATCTGGGCGACCGATCGGGTTCTCTCCATTCGCGCCTTCCACGTCCAAGCATCTGACGCTGCACCTTTTCTTTTGTCGCACGCGCCACATTTCCTTTTCTGGAGAGACGGGGAATTTCCTGCATCGCGCTTTTTTTAAAGCCCCGCATTTCCCCGCCGGAGAGAGGAGAGCGACAATGACGGCGAGCGATATTCAAGGAGATTTCGTCCATGCCCGACCGTTTCGCCAATACCCAGGCCTCGCTTTCCGGACCCGCCTCTTCCGGTTTCGCGATCACGCCCAGCGACAGCGCCGACCTGCCGGAGACGACGCGCGCCCTCTATGTGGGAACAGGCGGCCATCTTTCGGTGCGCATGCTGTCCGGCGAAACGCTGACGCTTTCGAACGTACCGGCCGGCGGCCTGCTTCCGCTGCGGGTAAACCGCGTGCTTGCCACCGGCACGACGGCGATGGCCATTACCGGGCTCGTCTGAGGGAATTGGCGGACAGCGATGCGGCGTGAACCTTTGCTGTTGCGCTTCGAAGACCGGCGGCAAGCGATATCCGTGCTTGGCGAGATCGGCATAGCGTTCGACGCCGTCTCGGGAGACGGCGTCATCCGCAAACCGACCGGTGAAACAGCCGAGTTCGAGGGCGAGGTCATCGCCCTCACCTGTCCCGTCTCGGGCTACCATGTCAGGCTTGTCTGGCGAGGAGAACTGCCGTGCTCCTTGGCGCCATATGTTGTGGATCGTGGCGCTTTCGGTCAAGACCAGAGCCACTAAGGGTGGCGGAGCCGCGTCGAATCAGGTCGTATCACAGCCATCGCGTGGCGCACGAATGCCCGCCTGCCGGAACGAAAGCATTTATTAGCACGTTGCTCATACGCTCGTTTCCTTGAAGGCCGATGAGGAGATATCCGGTTGCTTTTCCTGACCGCCGTATCGATAGGCATTTGCGTCGGCATGATGCGGTCGGCGTTTTCGATCGCCTTCGTCGCCGTCATGATTGCCGCAACATTCGCGCTTGCGACCGCCGTTTCGCCCGGCCCGGCATCCTATTTCAATCTTCTGATCGCGATCCTCGGCTACAATGCCGGACTGATAACGTTCCTTGGCGCTCTTTTCGCCCTGCACAGCCGCCGGGCGGCATAACCCGGCTCATCCCGTTCACTTCCCGTCCGGCAGCACCTTGTAGAGGCGGAAGCCGTTCTTGCTCGGCTGCCCGAACGGCTGGAGATAATCGGGTACATTACCCCGGGCGAGGTTAGCGTAGAGACCGTCCGGCTTGCGCCTGATCAGCGCGTCGGTCTGCGGGTCGGTCTTGCAGAAGGCAAGCGCCGTCACGCCGGCCCCTCTCAGGAAGGCTTTTGCTTCGCCGGGCTGGGCCAGGCCGATATAGAGTTCGGTCAGCATGCCCTTCTGGTTGCGATGGTAGGGCGCCGTCAGGACCCGGTGCGGGGTCCAGCGCAGGATATCCGCCCCGCTGTTGGAGGGCGCAGCTATGATGCCCGTTGCCAGCGTGTTCAATGCGGCCATGTCCGCCTGATCACCGCATTCGCCCACTTCGCCATTGGAAAAGCCGGCGCTCGAAAGCGTCCGCATCTCGGCTGCCTGTTTCCAGCCATGCACAGCAATGACGCCGCCCAGAGCCCAGACGACGGGCACGGACATCAGTACCGTGCTGATATAAGCGAAGGCCGCGCTTGGATTTTCAGGATCGGCCGCAGAGGTGCGCCGCAGATCGGCGATCAGAAGTGATAGTGGCACGATGGCCAGCATGTTGGAGAAGAAGGCGCCGCGCACCTGCAGCAATGCTATACCCCACGACGCCCCTATGAGCGCCAGAAGCACCAGATAAAGTTCCCTCTCCTCGCGCCTCAGGCTGCGGACAAGGCAGACCACGATTGCAAAGAGCCCGACGGCATAGAAACCGCCCACCATTTCCGGCTCGAACTGAGCTTCTGCCAGAAACGAACGGGCCTCGGTCACCCCGTTCAGCCAGAGCTCGACCAGCAGCGGATCGAGCGTGCCCAACGGATCGCCCAGGCATTGCGGGGCGATGATGCGGGCCGTCAGAAGAAGTAATCCGCCGGTGACAGCGGCCAGGCCGACGCGGACGAGACGGCCCGGTTGTGTGGGCAGGCTCGCCAGCAGGAACAGCGCCGCCCCACCAAGTGCCGAAAGGGCGTAGAAGCCGAGCGAAAAGTTGTCGCAGGTGACCACCGCATAGGCCCGCGGCGGGATCGTCAGGAAAAAGGCGGCGGAGACGGAAAGCGCCAGCGACAGGCCGAAGAACCGGGCCGGCCGGGAAAACGACTGGCCGTGCCAGACCCACTGAAGTGCGACGCAGACGCAGACGACGGCAACAAATGGTGTCGTTTCGACGCCGATCGCCAACGCCAGCGCACAGGCGATGCCGGCGACGATATAGCTCGAAGCCCGCCTCCCAGGATCGACCAGCATGGCCGAGATCCACATGACGAGCGTGAGCTGAACGTTGTGATGGTCGATGGAACCCGGCTTGAAACGGACGCAGCCGAGAACGAAGAGTGCGCCAAGGCCAAGCGCGATATGCATGGGCGCAACGCCGGCCAATCGGCGAACGGCGAGGCCGAGCGGCAGGAGCAGAAGCGGCACCAGAAGGAGGGGCCAGATGGTGACGACGACGGCTTCGGCCCTGTCCGGCGCCAGAAAGAGGGAGAACAGCCGGATCAGGGTCGCGATCGGCAGATCGATCAACCGCGACCAATGCATCAGCGTGCCGCCGTCGAGACCGAGCCGATATTGGATGAGATCGAACCAGTTCTGGCCGCCCAGGAAATCCCTGACCTCGACGAGTCGCATGACGTCGTCATTATCGGCTCCGACGTAATCTGTAGCTCCGGGCAGGAAGAATGCGAGGGCTACAGCGGCGGCAACAACTGAATAAAGCACCACCGCAGGCAGGAGCCGCGATAGAAGCGGCTCGGCGGTCTGGCCTGTGTCCCTCGGAAAGGATCTGTCTGCCATGTTTTCCGTCATCTTCGTCCGGACTTTTCGCCTGTTTCGAGGGTGGAGGAAACCTAGCCTTAACCTTCCCAAGAAATAGTAAAGTCCGCGGCACGGGAGACTTCCCGCGTTCGGTTTTCCGTGTATCGAGTGAAAAACATGACCGATGCCCTGACCGGCCATTTCGACATCGCGATCCTGCTGCCCTGCTATAACGAAGCGATGACGATCGCGGGCGTGGTGCGCGGTTTCCGCGAGGCGCTGCCGGGCGCGCGGGTCTATGTCTACGACAACAATTCCACGGACGGCACCGCATTGCAGGCCATGCTGGCCGGCGCTCTCGTCATGCGCGAGCGCCGGCAGGGCAAGGGCCATGTGGTGCGGCGCATGTTCGCCGACATCGAGGCGGACGTCTATATCATGGCAGACGGCGACGGAACCTATGCGCCGCAGGATGCGGAAGAGCTTGTCCGCACGCTTTTGACCGAGCGCGCCGACATGGTGGTCGGCACCCGCCGCGGTGTGCATGCGGATGCGGGCAGGCAGGGCCACGCAGCCGGCAACCGGCTGTTCAACTTCCTCTACCGTACGATGTTCGCCCCTGATTTCACCGACATCTTCTCCGGCTACCGCGCCTTCTCGCGCCGGTTCGTGAAGAGCTTTCCGGCCGTTTCCGGCGGCTTCGAGATCGAGACCGAAATGTCGGTTCATGCCTCGCTGCTCAAGCTTCCGGTCTGCGAGATCGAGCTCGACTACGGAAGGCGCCCGGAAGGCTCGCATTCCAAGCTCTCGACCTTCAAGGATGGCGCCAGGATCCTCTGGATGTTCGCCATGCTGATGAAGGAGACGCGGCCGTTCGCGTTCTTCGGCCTGATCAGCAGCGCCTTCATGGCGACAAGCCTGGTCTTCATGGCACCGGTGCTGGTCGCCTATTTCCAGACCGGCCTCGTGGAACGGATGCCCACCTGGGTCTTCTCGCTGGTGCTGATGCTGGTTTCACTGTTGATCTTCACCGCCGGGCTGATCCTCGATTCCGTCTCCCGCGCCCGGGCCGAACAGCTCCGCATCCACTACATGAGCCTGCCGGCAAGCGCCCATGCGGCCGAACCCGCGCAGGTTCCCGCCCGGCCCGGCAAGACCGAGAGGCGCAGGACCAAAGCGGCATGAACAGGGAAACCACCAACCGCATCCGCTTCGTCATCGAGGACCTGCTGCCGCCAATCCTTCGGGATTCGCCGCTTTTCCTGTGGCTCGCCAAGCGCGTCTGGGGCGATCATATCAGCCACCTCGCCAGCTTCCGCGAACGGGCGCCGTTCCTGACGGCCGAGGAATATGCGAATCTCTACCGAAATCATCCACGTGTCCACGAAGGCACGGACAATTCGGCGGCCTGCATCCGGCGCATCAATTCCATGATCGCCGGGGCGAGCGTCTGCGACGTCGGCTGCGGCACCGGCGCCCTGCTCACCCATATCCGCGCCGCGCATCCCGAACTCACGCGTCTCGTCGGCGTCGATTTCGTCATCAATGACGCGGCCGATATCGAGGGCGTCGAATATGTGGCCGCCAGGATCGAGGATCTGCCGTTTGCCGACGGCGAATTCGACACCGTGGTCTGCACCCACGTCATCGAGCACGTGCTGGAATATCAAAAGGCGATCGCGGAACTGCGGCGCATCGCGAGAAAGCGGCTGATCATCGTCGTGCCGCGCGAGCGGGAATCCCGCTACACGTTCAATCCGCATTTCAACTTCTTCGCCTACACGCATTCCTTCCTGCGCGCCGCGCATCCGGTGCCTGAAGTCCATGTCTGCGAGGATATAGGCCGCGACATCTTCTACAGCGAAGACCGGCCGGGCTGAGGAGGTCTGATGTTCGCCTCGCTTTCACCCGTCACCTGGCTTGGCCTTCTCGGAACGCCGCTGCTGATCGCCATGGGGCAGGTCCTTTTCAAGATGACCAGTTCCACGGCCGGCGATTTCTCGCTGCGCGGACTGCTGGCGCTCGCCGCCAATCCGGTGCTGATCGCAGCCCTGGCGCTCTATGGGTTCGGCACGATCGTCTGGATCTACGTGCTGAAATCCGTGCCCCTGACGCTTGCCTATTCGTTCATGGGGCTGACATTCTGCTTCGTGCCGCTCCTGGCGCAATTGTTCTTCGGCGAGCCGCTGACGTTTCGATATGCGCTCGGAACCCTGCTGATCTTCGCCGGTCTGCTGGCCATCAACGGCTGAGGGCGTGATGAACCGCCGCGCCCGGTTTGCCCTTCTCCTCGCGCTGCTGATCCTCGTCGATGCAATTTCGCTGCGGATGCTGACGACGATGACCGAGGCGGGCACGCTTGTGGACCGGCTGCTGTCGCTCGGGGCGGGTCTCATTGCCGCGTCGATCCTGCACCAGGTAATTCCCGCCGCCGGGAATCAGGCACGCCAGCCGGGGTTCTGGCCGCTCGCCGTGATCGGTCTCGTCCTCAATTACGGGATTTTCGCAGCACTGGCATCGCGCGCGCCGCAGGTGCAGCCGCTCGTGCATCTCGGCTTTTCGTGGGTCTGCACGCTGTTCTTCGGCGGCTTCGGGCTCTATCGCATCCGCCGCTGGCGCAGCTAGATGTTTTCCCAGCCGTCATGACCGGCGGCGCGGTAGATCGCGTCGATGAACCTCTGGTTCTTCAGCGAGTTCTCGAGCGTCACGACTTCGACCGTCTCACCCTTGGCCGCCTTCGCGAAGGCTTCGGCCTGTCGTTTGTACTGGCGGCTGTCCGGGAAGCGGAATATCTGCGACACCGCATGGTTCTGGTTGGTGAGTTCGATCTCCTCGGCACCCCATCGGCCGGCGTTGAAGGGCGACTTGACCTCGATGTAACCTTCCGTGCCGTGGAAAACCATCAGCTGGCGGGCGGCCATCTGGGTGGCGATATAGAAAGTCATTTCGAACGAACCGAAATCCGCCTTGACGCTGGAATAGATGTCCGTGCCGAAACCGGGATCGCGATCCACCCGCGCCTGCACCCGCTGCGGCTCCTGCCCGGTGACGAAACGGGTCGTGATCGTCGGGTAGACGCCGATGTCCGGAAGAGCCCCGCCGCCGAGTTCCGGGATGTTGCGCATGTTGGACGGGTCACGGTTGAAATAGGTGAACGAGCCCTGCACATGCTTCAATTCGCCGATTGCCTTCTGGCTCAGGAGTTCGCGCACCTTCAGCCAGACCGGCGCGTAAGTGACCATGAAGGCTTCACAGATCAGCATGCCGGTGCGGTCGCGCACCTTGATCAGATCCTCGATCTCGCTTGCCTTGATGGCGATGGGCTTTTCGGAAAGCACATGCTTGCCGGCTTCGGCCGCCTTGATCGACCATTCGACATGCTGGCTGGACGGCAGCGGGATGTAGACGGCGTCGATGACGTCGGATGCCAGCATCTCGTCATATGAGCCGAAAGCATGCGGAGCGCCGAAACGGTCGGCGAGCGCCCGGGCCTTGGCGAGGTCCCGGCTGGCGAATGCGGTGACGACGCAATTCTCCGCGTCCTGGATCGCCGGCACCACCTGCTCATGACCGATCCTGGCGGTCGACAGAATTCCGAAACGCAGCATGCGAGCCTCCCTATGGTGTTGTTGCCGCACCTTATTGGCCTGTCGGCAGCCACGCAACGGCACGCCGTACGCGGCGCTTGAAAAAGTGATCGCCCGCCCAAAATAGGGAGTGGCCGGCAGCGGAACATCGGCTAATCTCAGGCTCCTTTCCAAAGCTCATCCACTCACTTTAAAAAATTTCGGAGGAATATCATGGAGCTGCGCGCACTCGGCCGGACCGGCCTTTCCATTTCGCCCGTCGTCCTCGGCTGCAACGTGTTCGGCTGGACCGCCGACGAGCAGACCTCCTTCGACGTTCTCGACCGTTTCTTCGGCGCCGGTTTCAATACGCTGGATACGGCCGATTCCTACAATCGCTGGGTGCCGGGCCATGTGGGCGGCGAATCCGAGGCGATCATCGGCAAATGGCTGAAGAGCCGCGGCATGTCCCGCGACAAGGCCGTCATCGTCACCAAGGTCGGTTCGGACATGGGCCAGGGAAAGAAGGACCTGTCGGCCAAGTGGATTCTCGAAGAAGTCGAAAATTCGCTGCGCCGCCTGCAGAGCGACTATATCGACCTCTACCTCGCCCACTGGCCGGACGACACGGTCAGCCACGAGGAGACGCTCGGCGCCTTCGCCAAGCTGAAGGAACAGGGCAAAATCCGTGCGATCGGCTGCTCCAACTACGACGCCAAGCTGCTGCAGGAATCTTTCGACGCTGCCAGGAAGGCCGGCCTGCCCCGCTACGACGTGCTGCAGCCGCAATACAATCTCTATGACCGCGACACGTTCGAAGGTCCGCTTGCCGATCTGTGCGTCAAGGAAGATATCGGCGTCATCAACTATTACGGCCTCGCCTCCGGCTTCCTCACCGGCAAGTACCGCGACAAGGCCGATACCGAAGGCAAGGCGCGCGGCGGCCGGGCGCTCGGCTATCTCAACGACAAGGGCCTGCGCATTCTTGCCGCCCTGGACGAAGTTTCGGTCGAAACCAATGCCGAGCCCGCCTCGATTGCGCTCGCCTGGCTGATCCAGACCCGGGGCGTCACCGCGCCGATCGCCAGCGCCACCAGCGCCCGCCAGCTCGACGCGATCATCGCTGCCGGTAACCTGACGCTGTCTGCCGACCAGATGACACTGCTGAACGAAGCCGGCGCCTGATTCATCCGGCGGGTGCCACGGAACGCCCGCCGCCTTTCCTCACGATCTGAAAGGGGTGTCCCATGAAAATGAGGAAGCTCGGAAAAGAACTGACCGTCTCTGCCGTCGGCCTCGGCTGCATGGGCATGAGCCATGGCTATGGTGGCCAGGACGAACAGGAAGCGATCAGGACGCTGCACCGCGCCGTCGATCTCGGCGTCAACTTCTTCGATACGGCCGAAGTCTACGGTCCTTTCAAAAACGAGGAACTGGTTGGCAAGGGTCTGAAGCCTTTCCGCGACAAGGTCGTCATCGCCACCAAGTTCGGCTTCAGGATCGATCCGCACGCGTCCGATTCCAAAGCGATGTCCGGTCTCGACAGCCGTCCGGAACATCTACGCGAAGTGGCGGAAGCCTCGCTTAAACGCCTGGGCGTAGAAGTGATCGACCTCCTCTACCAGCATCGCGTCGACCCGAACGTGCCGATCGAGGATACGGTGGGCGCGATGGCGGAACTCGTCAAGGAAGGCAAGGTGCGTGCGCTCGGACTTTCGGAAGCCGGCGCGGCGATCATCCGCCGTGCCCATGCGGTGCATCCGATCACCGCGCTGCAGAGCGAATATTCGCTCTGGACCCGCGAGCCGGAAGGCGAGATCCTCGATACCTGCCGAGAGCTCGGGATCGGCTTCGTGCCGTTCAGCCCGCTCGGGCGCGGCTTTTTGACCGGGAAGATCCAGAAACCGGAGGATTTCGGTCCGGACGATTTCCGCAACACGCTGCCGCGCTTCAGCGCCGAAAACATGGCCGCAAATGCCTCACTCGTGAAGCTTTTGGAAGAGATGGCGACTGAGAAGGGTGTCACCGCCGCGCAGCTGGCTCTCGCCTGGGTTCTCGCCCAGGGCGATTTCATCGTGCCGATCCCTGGCGCCAGAAAGATCCCGCACCTGGAGCAGAACGTCGCCGCCATCGAGATTTCGCTATCGGCAGACGAGCTGAAGACCCTTGGCGACATGCTGGCGCCCGAGAAATTCTCCGGCACCCGCAATGCGGCACAGGCGATGGCGTGGACGAACCGTTAAATTTCCACTTGCTAAGGTAACCTTGCGCTTCCATCTTCCGTGTTGGCATGTCGGAGCTGACACGGGAGAAGGTCGATGTCCGAAGAGCGAGCCGTTCAGGCGGTGATCCATCTCTATGTTGACGGAATGACGTTTGCGCATGAGGCGGCGCTGCGGAAGGCATTTCATCCGAAGGCGTGTATCATCGGCAATTACGATGGCGCCGTCGAGTGGCTGTCGCTCGACGATTTCATCGGAGCGGTTACCTCGGAAGGTGCGGCACCCGCCGGGACGCAGCCCCTGATCCAGATCGAGGCGCTGGACGTTACCGGCGATGCGGCGACGGTGAAGGTCGTCGATCAATTCGCCGGCATGCGGTTTTCGGACTATCTCTCGCTTCTGAAGATCGACGGGCGCTGGATGATCGTCAACAAGCTCTATCACCTGCATTCCTGAGCAGGCTCAGCGCCGCAGTTGCGGAAACCCGACGTAATGTTCGGAATGGTCGCCTTCGTTGTTGGCCATGCCGATCTTGGTGAGAACGCCCCGCGGTTCGGCGAAGCTGCGGATCCGGCGGGCCGGCTTTTCGTGCCACTGGATGTTCATCGCCCAGAGTTTCGGGAAGACCATGATCGACGAATAGGGCAGATGGTCGTGGATCCACCAGGCGAGCTTCCGCCAGTCGCCTTCCCGCTCATGATTGTCGATCAGCCAGGGCACGACCACGCAGGCGGTGGCGCCCATGAACCCCTTGGCGTCGCGCCGATCCCAGATATGGTCGGCGGCGGTGTTGGCGTTCGACGAGCAGTTGAGGTTGTTCTTGTTTCCAAATTCATTGACCTTGGCGCAGCGATACCCCGAGCGCAGGTGCAGCCGCCCGAAGGTCGCCTGCAGCGGCTCCAGCAGTTCCTCGCAGAGGTGCCGACCGGCTTCGATCGCCAGGTCCGGGTCTTCCGGCATGTTGGGGATCGCGTAGAAATTGGCGATTTCCGAAAACAGGAAATCGCGGAAGAAGAAGTTCTTCGACAGCCGCACCCGACCGAGTTCCTCAAGCCCCTTCATCGATCCCGGTATGCGCATCGTTCCTCCAACAAAAAAGCCTGCCTCACATCATCCGTGAGGCAGGCTATCCTTGGGAGATGATTCAGGCCACCCGTTTCAGGCCCGGAGAACCCCGCCCGTGGTCTTTTCGACATTGGCGACGATCTTGCCGGTCAGGGCGTCGAAATCCTCGTCGGTCAGCGTACGCTCGACCGGCTGGATCAGCACTTCGACGGCAATCGACTTCCGCCCATCGCCGAGCGATGCGCCTTCGAACACGTCGAACACGTTGACGCCGGTGATCAGCTTGCGGTCGGCGCTCGACGCCGCCTTGACGATCGCGCCGGCCTCGACGTCGCTGGATACCACAAAGGCGAAATCGCGCTTGACCACCTGGAAAGGCGAAAGCTCGAGCGGCGGCTTGGTGCGGGTCGCCTTCTTCTTCGGCTCGGGCATGGCGTCAAGGAAGATCTCGAAACCGCAAAGCGCGCCGGACACATCGAGAGCTCCCAGCGTCTTCGGGTGGAATTCGCCGAAATAACCGAGCACGACCTTCGGGCCCATCTTGATCGTGCCGGAGCGGCCCGGATGATACCAGGCGGGGGCGCCCTTCTCGATCTGGACATTGCCCATCGGCAGGCCACAGGCTTCGAGCACCGCCAGCGCATCGGCCTTGGCGTCGAAGACATCAACCGGCTTGCCGCCGCCCTTGGCATTGTTCGACCAGAGACGGCCGGCGCCAATGATCGAGGCGGTGCCGCGGCGGATGCCGCCCGCAACCCGGCGCTGGCCTTCCGGCCGGTCGCTTTCGTAGGTGCCGGAAACCTCGAAAATCGCCACGTCGCCAAAACCCTTGTCGGCGTTGCGCTGTGCCGCAGACAGCAGGCCCGGCAGCAGCGACGGCCGCATGTCGGACATGTCGGCTGCGATCGGGTTGGCGAGCTTCAGCGCCCGCGCCCCACCGCCGAAAAGCTTTGCCTGATCTTCCGGAATGAAAGACCAGGTGACGGCTTCCAGCATGCCGCGCGAGGCGAGTGCACGCTTGGCGGTGCGGGTGCGGATCTGCAGCGTGGTCAGGATTTTGGCGTTGACGCTCGACAGTTTCTCGATCGGCTCCGGCTTGATCTGGTCGACGCCGTGGATGCGCATCACCTCTTCGACGAGATCGGCCTTGCCGTCCACATCCGGCCGCCAGGAGGGAACGGTCACCGAGACGCGCTCGCCGGAACCTTCGACGACGAAACCGAGGCGCGTCAGGATATGGCGGCTTTCCTCGGTCGAGACTTCGAGACCGGTCAGGCGCTTGACTTCCGAATAGGGGAAATCGACGACCTTCGGTTCGTGGCCCTTGTAACCGACGACTTTCGCTTCCGCAGCCGTGCCGCCGCAGAGTTCCAGTACCAGCTGGGTGGTGCGGTCGAGCCCGGGAACCATGTATTCCGGATCGACGCCGCGCTCGAACCGGTAACGGGCATCGGTGATGATGCCGAGCGCACGGCCGGACTTGGCGATGTTGATCGGGTCCCAGAGCGCCGACTCGATCAGCACGTCGACGGTATTCTCGTCGCAGCCCGAATGTTCGCCGCCCATGATGCCGCCGATCGATTCCACGCCGTTATCATCGGCAATCACGACATTGCTGGGATTGAGCTTGTATTCGCGCGTATCGAGCGCCAGCACCGTCTCGCCGTCCAATGCGCGGCGCACCGTCAGGTCACCCTTCACCTTGGCCGCGTCGAAGACGTGCATCGGCCGGCCGTGGTCGAAGGTCATGAAATTGGTGATGTCGACCAGCGCGTTGATCGGACGCAGGCCGATCGCCTTCAGCCGCTGCTGCATCCAGGCAGGGCTCGGGCCGTTCCTGACGCCGCGCACCAGGCGCAGGCCGAAACCTGGGCAGAGCCGTTCGTCATCGAGGACGATCTTCAGACCGGTCGAGGTCTTTCCTTCGGTCCTGAAATCCGGCTTTGCCTGCGGCTTCAGCGTGCCGAGGCCGGACGCCGCCAGATCGCGGGCGATGCCGTGGATCGAGGTACAATCCGGACGGTTCGGCGTGAGGTTGATCTCGATGACCGGATCGTCGAGGCCGGCATAGGAGGCGAACGGCGTGCCGACCGGCGCATTTTCGGGCAGATCGATGATGCCGTCGTGATTGTCCGACATGTCGAGCTCTTTTTCCGAGCACATCATGCCGTGGCTTTCGACGCCGCGGATATTGCCGACGGCAAGCGTCACGTCGATGCCCGGAACGTAGGTGCCCGGCTTCGCGAAGGCGCCGACCAGACCAGCCCGCGCATTCGGCGCGCCGCAGACGACCTGCACCGGCTTGCCGTCACCGGCATCCACCATCAGCACCTTGAGGCGATCCGCAGACGGGTGCTTTTCGGCAGACAGGACCTTGGCGATGACGAACGGCTTGTAGGCCGCCTTGTCATCGACATCCTCGACTTCGAGGCCGATCGCCGTCAGGCGTTCGCAGATTTCATTGAGGGTCGCATCCGTTTCCAGATGATCCTTCAGCCAGGAGAGTGTGAATTTCATGGGTCTTATCTCACTTTAAGCGATCGGCACGATTGCTCGTATTTCGTCTATCGATAGCTTGGTTTCCTCAAAGCAATCTGCTCTCATTGCCTTGCATATCTCAGCAACAAGGCGCCGTACTTCGGAGCCATCGCGATTGAAGCGGTCACCGTTTGTTGAAGCGTAAAAATTGGAGAGACGACCCACCGCCTGAATAACGGAGTCAGATCCTACAACCAATAATTCAACTTCCGCCTGATAATATTTCCGGCGAATATCCTCGACCCGATCTGGGCTATCGGACATTGCAATGAAAGAACTGAGATAATTTCTATATGCAGTTCTTCTCATTTCAACCAAAGCAGATCTTCGATCTATTCTCTTTTGGTTGGCGTAGGTGGCCATCGCTCCTATCAAAGATAGCACCGCAATCAAAAATGGCGACCATTCTGCAATAGTCATTGGCTAATCACGCTGCCTTTTCCGGTGCCCTGGCACCGGGTGCCTTTATGCCCAGGAACATGCTTTTCACCGAAATGCCCTCATCGACAGCGGTCCACCAGATTCCTTCGTACATCAATTCGATGTCGTTCAGCTGGTTGTCGGTCAGCTTCGACAGGAACGGATACCACCAGAGAGGCGTCGCGATGACGCGACCGTCGGCGAGCGCCACGTGAACTTCACCGTCGGCGCACCAGGCCCGAACAGGGCGCATCTCGTCAGTTTCAAAGGCCAAAGAAGTCATGCCAAACGCCCAGCCATTCATCACGATGTTCCGAGGCTACCTTCAGCAGCCTCGCAATTTCCTGGTCAGTATACCCGTTATTCTGCGCGACTTCCAAATTCCTCAGCCAGACCTTAAGGGATTTTGAATCCTTGACGATATGGACATGTGGCGGTTCGCCCACATCCAAAGCGTAGAACCGGAACTTGTATCCATGCCAGATCAGCAGGGTCGGCATTTGTCAGGCTCTCTGGCTCAGGCGCTCAAGCCCCCGAACAGCGTCGGCATGTCGAGCGGGCGGAAACCGTAATGGTTCATCCAGCGGACGTCCGCGTTGAAGAAGTCGCGCAGGTCCGGCATGCCGTATTTCAGCATGGCGATACGGTCGAGGCCCATGCCCCAGGCAAAACCCTGGAACTCGTCCGGGTCCAGCCCGCCGGAGCGCAGCACGTTCGGGTGCACCATGCCGCAGCCGAGGATTTCCATCCAGTCGGTGCCCTCGCCGAACTTGACGATCGGGCCGGAGCGGTCGCACTGGATGTCCACTTCGAAGCTCGGTTCGGTGAACGGGAAGAAGGACGGGCGGAAGCGCATGGTGACGCTGTCGACCTCGAAGAAGGCCTTGCAGAACTCTTCGAGGATCCAGCGCATGTTGCCGACATGCGACTTGCGGTCGACGACAAGGCCTTCGACCTGGTGGAACATCGGCGAATGGGTCGCGTCGCTGTCCTGGCGATAGGTCTTGCCGGGGATGATGATGCGGATCGGCGGCTTCTGCGATTCCATGGTGCGCACCTGCACCGGCGAGGTATGGGTGCGCAGAACCTTGCGCTCGCCGTTCTCGTCCGGCTGGAAAAAGAAGGTGTCATGCATCTCGCGGGCCGGATGGCCTTCCGGGAAATTGAGCGCCGTGAAGTTGTAGTAGTCGGTCTCGACGTCCGGGCCTTCGGCGATCGAAAAGCCCATGTCGCCGAAGATGGCGGTGATCTCGTCGACGATCTGGCTGATCGGATGGATGCGGCCGCGCTCGGCGGGCGAGGAGCGCACGGGCAGCGAGACGTCCACCGTCTCGGCCTTGAGGCGAGCCTCGATCGCCGCGTCCTTCAGCACCGTCTTGCGTTCGGCGATGGCGTCGGTGATCTCGTTCTTCAGCGCGTTGATCGCCGCGCCGCGGGTCTGGCGCTCTTCCGCCGACATCGAGCCCAGCGTCTTCAGGAGCTCGGAGACGGAGCCTTTCTTGCCAAGCGCACCAACGCGCACGGCCTCGATCGCCGCCTCGTCGCCGGTGCCGGCGATTTCCGCCAGAAGCGAAGTTTTCAGGTTTTCCAGATCGGACATGGTTTCTTCCGTTTGATGCTCGGCGAGATGTATTGCGAGGTCGTGACGGCTGTTTGTCGGAATGACGTGCGGGGGTGCCAAAAGAAAAACCCGCGCCAGCCGTAACCAGCGCGGGTTTCCCAAAATCAGTAAAGCTCAATAAGCTTGGGAAGCGCTGGTTAACGAACCGCGCTTTCAAACTCGTTGGTGGTGCCGGCTTCCTTGAGATACTCAAGTGCCTTCTTCGAAGCGGCAACCAGAGCACCGAATGCTTCCGGCTCATGGATTGCCATGTCGGAGAGAACCTTGCGGTCGACTTCGATGCCAGCCTTGTTGAGGCCATCGATGAAGCGGCCGTAGGTCAGGCCGAATTCGCGGACGGCAGCGTTGATACGCTGGATCCACAGAGCGCGGAAATTGCGCTTCTTGACGCGACGGTCGCGCGTGGCGAACTGACGCGAACGATCGACGGCAGCCTTTGCTGCGCGGATCGTATTCTTGCGGCGGCCGTAGAAACCCTTGGCTGCCTTCAAAGTCTTGGTGTGCTTGGCGCGGGAAGTGACGCCCCGTTTTACGCGTGCCATGTCATGATCTCCTTAACTGATCCAAAAAGTGACGAGGGTCTCAGAGACCGTTCGGCAGGTAGTTCTTGATAACCTTCTTGCCATCGGGTTCGGCAAGGATCATCGTTCCGCGCGCATCGCGGATGAACTTGTTGGACCGCTTGATCATGCCGTGGCGCTTGCCAGCGGCGGCTGCAACGACTTTGCCGGTCGCGGTGATCTTGAACCGCTTCTTGGCAGCCGATTTCGTCTTCATCTTGGGCATTTTGCTACTCCAGTTTTGTATCGAAACCGCAGACGAGGCTGGTTTCAAGCATTTAGAACAGCCACGGCATGCCCTGCCGGACCGTTCGGAACGCGCGCTTATAACCGCAGTCGGTGGAAAGCGCAATGGGAAAGAAAAACGCGGCAAAAGCCCGGCCGAAATGCCGGCAGATCCGCGAAAAGCAGGAAGTGCGGCGCTTATTTCGGCGCCAGCACCATCATCATCTGGCGGCCTTCGAGCTTCGGCTCGGCTTCCACCTTGGCAATTTCCGTGGTGTCGTCCTTCACCTGAAGCAGAAGCTTCATGCCGAGTTCCTGGTGGGCCATTTCACGGCCACGGAACTTCAGCGTCACCTTGACCTTGTCGCCGTCTTCGAAGAAGCGGTTCATCGCCTTCATCTTCACGTCATAATCATGCGTGTCGATGTTCGGGCGCATCTTGATTTCTTTGATTTCGACGATCTTCTGCTTCTTGCGGGCCTCGGCGGCCTTTTTCTGGTTCGCGTATTTCAGCTTGCCGAGATCGAGGATCTTGCACACCGGCGGTTCGGTGTTCGGCGAAATCTCGACAAGGTCAAGGCCGGCGTCCTCGGCCATCTTGAGGGCCTGCTCGGTCGGAACGATGCCAAGGTTGACGCCTTCGGCATCGATAAGCTGGACCTTCGGGATACGAATTTCCCGGTTAGAGCGCGGCCCGTCCTTAACAGGGGCATCGGTTTTGAATGGTCTGCGGATGGTCGTATTCTCCTAGATTGTTTCGGACCGCAGCGACACATCGAGAGCGTCCGGCTTGCGGCCGACGGCAATGTCGTGATCGCTACGGCGAAGTCAATAGCACAGCCCATCGAAAAAATCACCTGCTGTCCGCATGTCGCGAATCTGTTTTATAAGCGCTGCCAAGCGCAAGGATTCCGCCATGACAGACGCCGCCAACATCACCCAGAAAACGACCACCGTCGGCTCCGGATCCTCGGCGCGGGAGATCGCGATCATCCATCGGGCGGCGCGCAGGAAGAAGCCCGGGCCGGCCTTCGTCTGGCTCGGCGGCTACCGGTCGGACATGGCGGGCACCAAGGCGGTCGAGCTCGATGCATTTGCAGGCGAACTCGGGCTTGCCGCCATCCGGTTCGACTATTCCGGCCACGGCATTTCCGGCGGCGTCTTTCGCGAGGGCACGATCTCGCGCTGGCTGGAAGAGGCGATCGCCGTTCTCGACGACATCAAGCCGAAGCGCGTGATCCTGGTCGGCTCCTCGATGGGCGGCTGGATCGCACTGCGCCTGGTGCAGGAATTAAGGAAGCGCAAAAAGGCCGCGAAGATCGACGGCATCGTGCTGATCGCGCCGGCGCCGGACTTCACGGCGGAACTCATCGAGCCCAGCCTCACCGACAAGGAACGGCAGTCGCTTGCCGAACGCGGCTATTTCGAGGAGCACTCCGAATACAGTCCCGAACCCAATATCTATACGCGCGACCTCATCGAGGACGGCCGTCGGAACCTGGTGATGACGGGCATTATAGAGACCGGCTGCCCGGTTCACATCCTGCAGGGCATGAAGGACCCGGACGTGCCTTATGCGCATGCGCTGAAGCTCGTCGAATTCCTGCCGGCCGACGATGTCGTCCTGACACTCATCCGGGACGGGGACCACCGGCTTTCCAGGCCGCAAGACATCGAAAAGTTGAAAACTGCCGTGTCGGGACTAATACTTAATGATTAAATTTTGGGCTGATACAAAAATGTTGCAGCCTTAACCATAATGCCAACGGCGACCCGTTAACAAAAGTCACCGATTGACTCTTTCTCCCGTCCGCCCTTAACCTTTCATTAGGATTTGAAGGGACGGGTCCATGAAGATAGCCTTGCAGGCACGGCGTTTCGCCGTGATCCTAGTTAGCGTACTTGTACCAGTGAGTGCTGCAGTTCCGGCTCCAAGGCCAATGGCCGCGATGGTCACCGGCGCAGTTACATCCCAGCCGATCGGCCACTACGAATTCTGCCAGAGATATGCGGCGGAATGTTCGATCAAGAGCCGCTCCGCTCCTTCCCCCAAGATCAGCGCAAAAGGCTGGGCGACCGTCCGTCAGATCAACCGGGCCGTGAACGCCCGCTACATCGCCAAGACCGACAAGGAAGTCTACGGCCGCGAAGAGGTCTGGAGCTACCCGACGAATTTCGCCGACTGCGAAGATTATGCGCTCGAAAAGCGCAAGGAACTGGCGGCCCAGGGCTTTGCCCTTTCCGACCTGCTGATGACCGTCGTCCGCAAGCCGGACGGCGAAGGCCATGCGGTCCTGACGCTCCGCACCTCCGAAGGCGACTTCATCCTGGACAACCTCGATAACGAGGTGAAGCCCTGGTATGCGACGCCATACACTTTCCTGAAACGTCAGGCCTCGTTCAATACGGGCCGCTGGGTCACCATCGAGAACGGCCGCGACCTCCTGGTCGGCGCGCTGAAATAAATCGCACCATTCAGTATCGGTTAATATTCGCCCGCAACCATTGAGATTGCGGGCGAATGTTTTTAGTATCGCCTTATGGAAGACATTTCCTCAATGGGTCCAACCTGCTAGGAGGAAATCTCTGAAACCGGAGCGGGTTGTGCGTGACGAGGTGATGACAGGTTTGCCACGCGCGGCCCGTGCGACCAGGCCCACCCTCCCGATCTTGCTGACCGGCGGCTTCCTCGTTGTCCTGCTGGTGGTCGCCGGCCTCATTGTCCTCGAGAACTATCGAAATGCCCTGAAAGAGGGCGAAGCGCGTGCGCTCTCGTCCGCACATGTGGTCGCCGCTCATCTGGAATGGATGATCGAGGCAAGCGACCAGGCCCTGCGGCGCGTCGAAACCGCGATGGACGGACGGCCGGTCGATGGCTCGCCCGCTCTTGCAGCCGACCTGTCGCGGGCTGTCGGACAGTTACCGGCGGGTTTCCAGTATTCGCTTCTGGATGCCGCCGGCATGGTCCGCTTTTCCAATACCGGCAACAATACCGCTGCAAACGTATCCGACGATCATAGCGAACGCGCCTATTTCGAGAGGTTGAGGGATAGCCAGGAGCTGACCTTCACCCGGCTGCTCGACAACGAGCGTGCCGGAAAACCGTCCTTCACCATCGCACGACGTATCGACCGAGACGGGATTTTCCAGGGCGTCGCCAGCATTACCATCCCGAACGAGAGCCTGGACGTGTTCTGGGCCTCGATGGGGCTGGGGCCGAACTCCACGATCTTGATCATCAGGGATGACGGCTGGCTGATGGCCCGGCGCCCGGCGACAACGCGCGCCATCGATCTCAGCACCACCCCCTGGTATCCGATGACCCGTCAAATGTCCTCGGGCTTCTACCACAACCCGGTCTCGCCGATCGACGGCCATGCCCGCATCGTCGCCTTCTGGAAGGTCTCCGGCTGGCCACTGATCGCCCTTGCGGCGATCGACCGGCAGGAAGTTCTCGACCAGTTCTGGCGTAATCTCATGTCGGACGCATTGATCATGCTGCCGTTGATGGCGCTGCTGGTCGTCGGGGCTTTCTGGATCAACCGTCTTCTTTATCGCACCGCAGCGCGCAACGAGGATCTGGAGCAGGCGGTGGAGCGCAACCGCTTCCTGCTGCGGGAGATCCATCACCGGGTGAAGAATAATCTCCAGGCGGTGCTGGCGCTGGTTCGGCTGCAGGCGCTGCCCGTCGAAGCGCGCGACGACATGGCGAGACGCATCGCAGCCATGATCGCCGTGCACGAACAGATCTACCAGAACGACCAGTTCGAACAGGTCGAAGTGGCGCCCTATGCCACCAAGCTGATCACCGACATCGCCTCGAGCTACGAGACGCCTGTCGCGCTCGACCTCAGGCTGCAGGCGCTTACCGTCGATCGCGAACAGGCCCTGCCGCTTGGAATGATCATCAACGAGGTTGTGTCCAACTCGTTCAAATATGCCTTTGCCGGCCGTCAAAGCGGCATGCTTTCCGTAGAGCTGCGCGAAGACGGCGACAATCTGAGCCTGGTCATCCGCGACGACGGGCCGGGCATCGAAGCCTTCAGCCGGGCGGGAGGCATGGGCAGCAAACTGATCGCCAATTTCGTCAAGCAACTCGGCGGGCATTTCACCACCCGCAACGACGGCGGGGCGGTGTTTTCGCTCGAGGTGCCACGGACACGGGTGCCGCAGGCAGCGGCTTGAGAGACGTTTTGAGCGTTTCAACAATAGACTTCTGGCTACTCGTTTAAGCTCAGGGAGTTTGCCGCACCGTATCCCGGCCCTTCGCCTTAGGCTCAGGGCGTTCAGCGCTCAGAACGCTCCACTGGAGCGTTTTGCCGGCTTGCAGCCGTCGCGCTTCACCCATTCCCGATCAGAATGCCGGCGGCAAGCACCAGCGAACCGCCAACCACCACCTGGAAGACGGCTCGCAGAAACGGCGTTTCCATATAGCGGTTCTGGATGAAGGCGATGGCCCAGAGTTCGAAGAAAACGATGATCGCGGCAACGATGGTCGCGGTCCAGAAATGCGGAATGAGGTAGGGTAACGTGTGACCGAGGCCGCCGAGTGCCGTCATGATGCCGGAAGCAAACCCGCGCTTGATCGGCGAACCGCGTCCGGAAATCTTGCCGTCGTCATGGGCGGCTTCGGTAAAGCCCATGGAAATGCCCGCGCCCACCGAGGCCGAGAGACCGATCAGGAAGGTCGACCAGGTGTCACCGGTGGCGAAGGCGGCCGCAAAGATCGGCGCCAATGTCGAAACCGAACCGTCCATCAGCCCGGCGAGGCCCGGCTGCACATAGGTGAGGATGAACTGGCGGCGGGCGGTCTCGTCCTCCTCCGTCTTCGCGTCGTCCGTCACGTGCTTGTCGCCGAGCATGCGGGCGATATCCTCATGGCCCTGTTCGGCGATCGCCAGATCGCCCAGCAATTGCCGCGTCGAGGCATCGGAGACCTGCTTTGCCGCTTCGGTATAAAAACGGAAAGCCTGTTGCTCCATGGCTTCCGCCTGTTCCCGGATATTGTCGAGCGGCAGGTTGCGGGTCAGCCAATCCGGCTTGCGTTCGTAGAAACCGCGTACATGCTCGCGGCGGATCAGCGGGATGCGCTCGCCGAAGCGCGAACGGAACATGTCGATCAGCATGTTCTTATGGGTCTGCTCGACCTCCGCCATGTCCTCGAACACCTTCGCGGATGCCGGAAACTGGTCCTTGAGGTTGTCCGCATAGGCAAGATAGATGCGCGCGTCCTCCTCTTCGGAAGCGATGGCGAGCGCCAGAATTTCCTTCTCGTCGAGAGAGGCGAATGGGCGCTTGGAGCTGGAGAGAAGACGGGCGAGCATGAAAAACCCCTTATTAGAATAATTCTAAACTAAGGCCTGGCCGGAAAACTTCAAGGGAATTCTGCCCTCCCGTCGATCGAAAACGGGAGGACCGGCAACGCAATATCCGGAAAGCTTTGCTGCAGCGCAGCGTAATCTTCTGGATTTTTTTCTTGCTGTTCCCGAAATGAAAGGATTATGAGCGGCCCGCGCGGGCACAAATCCGGGCACCTCCCAAAGTTTAGAAGGCATAATCCCATGAACCGCAGAAACTTTTTCCGGCAGGCAGCGACCGCCGGCGTGGGCGCCGCTGCCGCGACCGCGCTTGCAGCACCGGCCATCGCCCAGGAATCCCCGAAGATCACCTGGCGGATGACCTCGTCGTTCACCAAGAACACCGACATCCTCTGGTCCGCCACCACCGACATCGCCGAAAGCGTCAAGGAAGCCTCGGACGGCAACTTCACGATCCACACCTTCGCCGCCGGCGAAGTGGTGCCGGCTCTCCAGGCGGCAGATGCCGTTTCCAACGGCACGGTCGAAATGGCGCATACCTGCGCCTATTACTATATCGGCAAGGACCCGACGTTTGCGCTCGGCACCGCCGTTCCGTTCGGTCTCAACGCCCGCCAGACCAATGCATGGTTCTCCGTCGGCGGCGGCAACGAGCTCCTCAACGAATTCCTCGGCAGCTACAATCTCTTCGCCCTGCCGGCCGGCAATACCGGTGCCCAGATGGGCGGCTGGTACCGCAAGGAAATCAACACGATCGAAGACCTGAAGGGCCTGAAGATGCGCATTGCCGGCCTCGCGGGCCAGGTGATGCAGAAGCTCGGCGTCACGCCGCAGCAGATCGCCGGCGGCGACGTTTATGCGGCTCTCGAAAAGGGCACGATCGACGCCACGGAATTCGTCGGCCCCTATGACGACCAGAAGCTCGGCTTCGTGAAGGTCGCGAAGTACTACTATTATCCGGCATGGTGGGAAGGCGGCCCGGCTGTCCACGCCTTCATGAACAAGGAAAAGTTCAACGCCCTGCCGAAGAGCTACCAGCGCATGATCAAGGATGCATGCGCCAATGCCAACCAGAACATGCTCTCCCGCTACGACACCAGCAACGCCAAGGCGCTGCGTCAGCTCGTTTCGGAAGGCGCGGTCCTGAAGCCGTTCAGCCCGGAAATCCTCGAAGCCAGCTACAAGGCTTCACAGGAAGTCTATGCCGAGCTCAACGCCAAGAACGCGGCCTTCAAGAAGATCTACGACAGCCAGCAGGCCTTCAAGAAGGAAGGCTATCTCTGGAACCAGATCGCCGAATACAGCTACGACACCTTCATGATGGTGCAGCAGCGCAAGGGCACGCTGTAATCAGCACCCGTTCGTGACGTCAAAAGCCCGGAGCATCGCTTCGGGCTTTTTTTGTTTGTCAGCCTTCGACAAGTTCGACGTCGCCGGCCATCCTGTCCCGCAGGCGCCCGACATCGCGGGCCGGCGAGGCCCCGAACTGCCGGGAATATTCGCGGCTGAACTGGGTGACGCTTTCGTAACCGACCGAAAAGGCGACCCGCGCCGTATCGCCCGCCTCGGCCAGCAGACGGCGGCGAGCTTCGTGCAGGCGGATGCTCTTCTGGTACTGGATCGGGCTCATGGCGGTCACCTCCTTGAAATGCCGGTGAAACACCGAGGCGCTCATGCCCGCAAGCCGCGCCAGTTCGTCGACCCTGAGCGGCGCATCGAAATGTGTGCGGATATGGCCGATCGCCCGGCGGACATGGCCGAGCCGGCTTTCCGGCCGCGCCAGCTGGCGGATCGCTGCGCCCTGCGGCCCCTGCAGCAGCCGATAGAGGATTTCCCGCTCGATCAGCGGGCCGAGCACACGAACATCCTGCGGCCGTTCGATCAGCCGGGCAAGACGCAGGAAGGCATCGGCCAGTTCCGGCGTTACGGGACTTGTTCCGAAACAAGCGCCGTAGCAGACGACAGCGTCATCTGGCATATCGATGAGGATTTCGGTGATCGCCGCCATGTCGAGCGTCAGGCTGAGCGCAAGATAGGGCTGTTCCGGGCTCGCATCGACAATCTGCCCGGAAGCCGGCACCTCCACGGAGGAGACGAAATAGCTCGCACTGTCGTAGTGCATCGCCTGGTCGCCGATCACCACGCATTTCGATCCTTGCAGAACGAGGCAGAGCATCGGCTCGTAAACGCTCGGCAGCATGCCGGTCGGGTTGTCGCCCTTCATGATGACAAGCCGGGGCACGGGCGTTTCGGTGCGGCGGCCGACAGCGCGTCGGGAAACAAGATCGCGGATTTCGTCCATGGGCTTGGTCATGCCCATGAAATGCCGATTGGCCGGCGCTCGCGCAAGAGGCCGAGCCGTTTCGACGATGCGGTCGGGAGGATTAGGCAAGAAATCGGCAGTTCTTGGCTCACGCCCCGGGGCTGCGCGCTGCCATCTGTGGCCGGCAACCACAGGAGTTTTGCACATGACCAAACAGAAGACAGCACTGATTACCGGCGCCAACCGGAGCATCGGCTACGAAATCGCAAGGCGGCTGGCGACAGAGGGTTACCGCGTCTGGCTCGGCAGCCGCGACGTCGGCCGGGGCGAAGAAGCCGCGAAAAAACTGCGCGACCAGGGGCTCGACGTGCATGTCCTGCAGCTCGACGTCACCAGCGATCAAAGCGTCGCCTCGGCGATCGCCGAACTCAGCCGCCAGACCGATCATCTCGATGCCCTCGTCAACAATGCCGGCATTGCCGAAAGCTTCACGCACCAGCCCTTCGACGAACCGATCGAGGTCGTCAAAGCGGTCTACGAGGTAAATACGTTCGGGCCGATCCGCCTCACCCAGGCCGCGCTTCCCCTGCTCAAGGCATCCGGCGCCGGGCGCGTGGTGATGCTGAGCAGCGAGCTCGGTTCGCTGAATTCCCTGCTCGATCCCGAAAACCAGTTCTATGGCATCAACGCGCTCGGCTACAATTCGTCAAAGACGGCGCTCAATGCGGTTACCGTCTCGCTCGCCAAGGCCGCAGAACCCTTCGGCATCAAGATCAATGCAGCCGATCCGGGCTATACCGCCACGGACATGAACGGCCATACGGGCTATCGCACCGTCGAACAGGCGGCAGAAGCGCCGGTGCGGCTTGCTACGCTCGGCCCGGACGGCCCGACAGCGGGCTATTTCTTCGACGACCAGACACTTCCCTGGTGAATGCCGCGGCCCGGTCGGCCCGAGGGTGGGCCGGGTACCGGTGCGAGATTTTGGAATTTCCTTGCCGTTGCCGAAATGAAAGGATTATGAGCGAAGCCGGCAGCGCCGGTATGGCAGCACACACTTCGTTTCGAGGAGGATTTTCATGGACCGCAGACATTTCTTCAAGCAGGCGGCCACGGCCGGGGTCGGAGCAGCAGCGGCAACCGCATTGGCTGCTCCGGCGGTCGCGCAGGAAAGCCCACGCATCAGCTGGCGCCTGACATCGTCCTTCCCGAAAAGCCTCGACATCATCTTCAACGCCGCCAACCAGATCGCCGACAGCGTCAAAAACGCGACGGACGGCAAGTTCACCATCCAGACTTTCGGGGCGGGCGAAATCGTGCCGCCGCTGCAGGCGGCCGATGCGGTCGCCAACGGCACGGTCGAGATGGCGCATACCTGCTCCTATTATTACATCGGCCAGGATCCGGCCTTCGCGCTCGGCACTGCCATTCCGTTCGGCCTCAACGCACGCATGACCAATGCCTGGTTCGCCAATGGCGGCAACGACCTGATCAACGAATTCCTGGCGCCGCGTAAACTCTACGCCCTGCCCGCCGGCAACAGCGGCACCCAGATGGGTGGCTGGTTCCGCAAGGAAATCAATACGGTCGAAGACCTCAAGGGTTTGAAGATGCGCATCGCCGGCCTGGCAGGCCAGGTCATGCAGAAGGTCGGCATCACCCCGCAGCAGATCGCTGCCGGCGATGTCTACGCCGCGCTCGAAAAGGGCACGATCGACGCGACCGAATTCGTCGGTCCTTACGACGATCAGAAGCTCGGCTTCGTGAAGGTCGCGAAATATTACTATTATCCCGCCTGGTGGGAAGGCGGCCCGGCCATGCATGCCTTCTTCAACCTTGAGAAATTCAAGGGCCTGCCAAAGAGCTACCAGCAGATCCTGACCGATGCCTGCGCGGCCGCCAACATGAGCATGCTCGCCAATTACGACGCGCATAACGCCACCGCGCTCAAGAAGCTGGTCGCCGAAGGTGCGGTCCTGAAACCCTTCAGCCGCGAGATCATGGATGTCTGCTTCAAGGCGGCCATGGAAACCTATGCCGACCTCTCGGCCAAGAGCCCGGCCTTCAAGAAGATCTACGACAGCCAGCAGGCCTTCAAGAAGGATGCCTATCTCTGGGCGCAGATCGCCGAATATTCCTACGACACCTATATGATGACGCAGCAGCGCGCCGGCACGCTCTGACCGTCGCCGCAAAGACATGCAGAGCCCGGAGCGACCCTCCGGGCTTTTTGTTTAGAAGGCCGCTCGTTGCACCTCTGATCCGTGCGCTACGCCGGGCGCTCCGGCTGCGCCGAGAGGTCGCGCCGACAATATTACATTGTGAAATCAGGCCATTGAGCGAGAAAATCCGCCATGCGGGCAAGCCTCCGGAAAATTAAATCGCCGCGGGAGCATTGATTATCAGCGCACGAAGCCTATATTGACGTTATCGAAAATTGCTTGCGACCTTTGCATCCGGGCCAGGTGCCCAGTCAGATTTCCTATCAAATATCGATTAAAGCGGGCGAAATACTGTCCGCAATCTCTGGCGTTGAAAGGAAATCGTCATGAATACTGGGACCGTGAAGTGGTTCAATAGTACCAAGGGCTTCGGCTTCATTCAGCCTGATGACGGTGCAACGGACGTTTTCGTTCACGTTTCGGCTGTCGAACGCGCCGGCATGTCTTCGCTGACGGAAGGTCAGAAGATCTCCTACGAGATCGTCCGCGACCGTAAATCCGGCAAGAATTCGGCCGACAACCTTCGGGCCGCATAAGGATGTCATTCGCCTCTGCTGACCACGGATGTACTGGCGGCGACGGCTTGAATGACGGGAAGAGGTCGGGGTAACGCCCGGCCTTTTTGTTTTGCTCCGGCCTTCGGCCGGTCCAGGCAAGCAGTTCGGCCCCGCGATTTGACGCGGGATCCACTCGCAATAGAAAGGATATAGTTTGCAGGTTCTAGTCCGAGACAACAATGTCGAGCAGGCACTCCGGGTGCTGAAGAAGAAGATGCAGCGCGAAGGCGTGTTCCGCGAGATGAAGGCGCGCAGCGCCTACGAAAAACCCTCCGAAAAGCGGGCGCGCGAAAAGGCCGAGGCCGTGCGGCGTTACCGCAAGCTGGCCCGCAAGAAGATGCAGCGCGAAGGCCTGCTGCCGGCTCCCAAGAAAGTGGTCCGCCCCGCGCGCTGATCGCTCTGACCGCACGGACATCCCACCAGGAAGGAGGATATTATGGCCGCCACCAAGGACGAATTCTTCAATCCCACCAAGCTTTCCGCGCGTGACAAAGCTGCCGCGACAGATCTTACCGCGCGCTCCATCATTTCGGCGGAAGCGACCCAGCGGGAAAAGAAAACCGAGAAATTGCGTCAGCTTCGCCTCGAACGCGAAGCTGCCGAGCCGACCCCGGCTCCGGTTCGAGCCAAGGGCCGCAAGGCTCCGGCCGAGCACTGAACGTCAAAAAGAGCCCGGGATTTTCCGGGCTCTTTTTGTTTTCGGGCTGCGCATGTCCGAACGGCTCAGGCGGGCTGAAGCTGTGCCGGCTGGCGCGGCAGCGGCGGAAAGGCGAGAGCGATCGCCACGGCCCCGAGGCCGACCAGCGCCGACCCAAAAAACAGCCAGTCGTAATTGGCGAAATGGTCGAAGGCCCAGCCGCCGGCAAGAGGCCCGAAGGCCATGCCGATGCTCGACAGCATGGTTGCTGCACCAAACACGGTGCCCATGATCTTCGGCCCGAAATAGTCCCGCGCCAGCACCGCATAAAGCGGCATGACACCGCCATAGGTGCCGCCGAAAATCACCGCCAGCATGTAGAACTGGCTGAGATCGCTCGCCATCGTGTAAGCCGCTATGACCGCCGCCTGGATCATCAGCCCGCCGATCAGCACCGGCTTGACGCCCAACCGGTCGGCTAGCACGCCGAAGAGGATGCGACCGCCGAGGCCTGCCGCCCCTTCGACGCTGTAGATGCTGACCGCCGCCATCGGCGCCACGCCGCAGAACATCGCATAGCTCACCATATGGAAGATCGGCCCGGAATGGGCCGCGCAGCAGGCAAAGAAGGTAAATCCGAGCACCAGGAACTGCGGCGAGCGGAACACCCTCGCCAGCGGCATGCCGGCGCCTTCAGCGCCAGGCTCCGAAACCGTGCCCTCCGCAACGGTCAGGACGGGTGGATTGCGGACGAAGAAAGCGGTCGGCAGGAGCAGGATCCAGGCGCCGATGCCGATGAAGAGCATGGCCAGACGCCAGTCGTCGTAGGCGGTAATCAGCCAGCGGGCGAAAGGCGAGACGGTCATCGGCGCCATGCCCATACCGGCCGATACCAGCGAGACCGCCAGACTGCGATGTTCGTCGAACCAGGACATGGTGACGGCGATCATCGGTGCGAAAAAGGCGCTGGCGGCAAGCCCGACGAGGCAGCCGTAGATCAACTGAAAGGCGATCAGGCTTTGCGTCTGACTGGCGAGTACCAGCGCCAGACCGAGAAGTACCGCCCCGATCAGCACAACGATCCGTGCGCCGAAGCGGTCGCTCAACGTGCCCCACATGAAGCCGCCGAGGCCCATGACGACGAAATTCAGCGTCATCGCGCTTGAAATGCCGGCATGCGACCAACCGGTCGCCCTGGCGATCGGCTCCAGAAAAATGGCAAGCGAAAACATCGTGCCGACGGCAACGCAGCCCATCAGGGCGCCGGCTGCGACGATGACCCAACGATAATTGCTACTCATGTCTACTCCCCATTGTCACAGGTTCCGAGATCAGGACGGATGGCGCTACATCGCAATGCCATCCTTGAACCCAGGACGCGTGAGCGCCTCCCCTCCCGACAGACGCAACCGATTTTTTTTCGCAACCGGATTTGGGGATCATACAACAAAAAGCCCCGCACGCGGCGGGGCTCTTCAAATCTCCTGATCCTGGTGACGCCTAGCTGCTGCCCGTGTTGGGACGGTTCTTGCCGACATTGGTGTTCGTCGACGCCGTCTTGCCGTCGGGGTTCTGGCCATAATAGGTGCCGCCGAGGTGGCCTCCGGAACTGGTGTTCTCGACCTGTCGCTCGGCGCGTTTGACGGCCTGTTCTACGTCACTCTTGCTCATGTCTGCCTCCAGCTTTTGGGTTGGTGACAGAGGCGTAACCGCTCGGTGGCCGAAGTGTTCCCACCCATTTTTCGACCGGGTGCAAATGCCGACACCGAGGCTTCGCACGCGGTAACCAGGCTTTGCTCTTGACGAAGCGCAAACATGCTTCTATTGGGGAACGATCGTTTCCAAATTAAGCCGCCATCATGGATATCAATGCTACGACGCGCCCGCCGGGTCGTCCCCGCGAATTCGAGATCGAAGAAGCCCTCGACAAGGCGATCATCGTCTTTTCCGAGAGGGGCTATCATGCGGCCTCGATTTCCGAACTCAAGGACGCCATGGGGCTTGCCGCCGGCAGTCTCTACAAGGCGTTCAAGGACAAGAAGGCGATCTTTCTCGCGAGCTTCGACCGTTACAAGCAGGTCCGCAACGCCGTCCTCGATGAGGAACTGGCGGGCGGCGAGAACGGCCGCGACAAGGTTTCCCGCATGCTGCGCTTTTATGCCGAAGCCTCGCATGGGGAGAACGGCCGGCGCGGCTGTCTGGTCGTCGGAACGGCGATCGAGCTTGCGGTCTACGATGCCGAGGCCGCCGAGCGGGTCGATCGCTCCATGGCCCGCAGCGAAGCCCTGTTCGAGACCCTGATCCGCGAGGGCCATGCGGATGGCTCCATTCCGACAACAACCGATCCGGCCGCCACCGCACGCCTTCTGCTGTCGGTAACCCAGGGGCTCAGGGTGCTGGGCAAGACCGGCCCGAGCCGTGAGCGGGCCCTTTCCGTGGTCGACACGGCCATGAGACTTCTCGACTGATTTTATCCGATCCTTCCTCCCAAGGAGCTTTCCATGACTACCAATACCGCAACGATGGCCACGCCGGCGGCCACTTCAGGACTGTCCGCCGCCATGACCTTCGTGATGGCCGCAGCCTGCGGGCTCGTCGCCGCCAATCTCTATTATTCCCAGCCGCTCGCAGGCCCGATCGCTGCCTCGATCGGCCTGCCGGCACATGCCACCGGCCTCATCGTCACGCTGACGCAGATCGGCTACGGCCTCGGCCTGCTGCTGGTCGTGCCGCTTGGCGACCTTCTCGAAAACCGCCGGCTGATCCTCACCATGATCGGCGTCGTCACGCTGGCGCTGCTCGGTGCCGGCCTGTCGACCGCGTCGGTGCCGTTCCTTGCCGCGTCGCTCGCGATCGGCATCGGCTCCACCGCCGTGCAGATGATCGTGCCGTTCGCTGCGAGCCTCACCAACGACGCCAATCGCGGGCGGGTGGTCGGCAATGTCATGAGCGGGCTGATGATCGGCATCATGATGGCCCGTCCGGTTTCAAGTTTCGTTGCCGAAATCTCCTCCTGGCACGCCGTCTTCTTCCTGTCGGCGGCGGTGATGATCCTGCTCGGTTTCGTGCTTGCCGCCCGGCTGCCGAAGCGCGTGCCGCAAACGAAGCTCTCCTATGCCGCTCTGCTCGCCTCGATGGGGAGCATCTACGCCAGCCAACCGGTCCTGCGCCGCCGGGCCTTCTACCAGGCCTGCCAGTTCGCCACGTTCAGCCTGTTCTGGACGGTGACGCCTTTGGTTCTCGCCGGTCCCGCCTTCCATCTCAGCCAGGCCGGTATCGCGCTGTTTGCGCTCGCCGGCGTTGCCGGCGCCATCGCCTCGCCGATCGCCGGACGCCTTGCCGACCGCGATCTCGGCCGGCCCGCGACGGTCTTCGGCATCGCCGCCGTCGCCGTCGCCTTCCTGATCACGCACATCGCGCCGGAGGGCTCGGTCGTCGCGCTTGCGCTTCTGACCCTTGCCGCCATCCTGCTCGATTTCGGCGTGACGATGACGATGGTGATCGGCCAGCGGTCGATCTACAATCTCGGCGCGGACCTGAGAAGCCGGCTCAACGGCCTCTATATGGCGACCTTCTTCTGCGGCGGCGCAATCGGCTCGGCCGTCGGCGCCTGGGCCTTTGCCGAGGGCGGCTGGCTGCTCGCCTCCTCGATCGGCCTTGCCCTGCCTGTCGTCGCCTTCCTTTATTTCCTGACGGAAAAGCGCACCCGGATCTGAGCCGATAGGACAAGATCACGTTTAAGGACGACCTCGAACGTGATCGAGGTCGTCAACCTGCCCTCCCCCTGCCAGGGATCAGCCTTCTTTTCCCAGATCGAAAGAGGCTCCCATGCGACCCACCCTCCATCTTGTTGCCCTTGTGCTTGCGGGTATCGGCAGTTCGCCCCTTCTTGCCGCCGATCCGGTCGGTGTCCGGAAAATCAGCGTGGTTTCGCCCGAGCACGACCGGGCACTTGCGGTCACCGTCTGGTACCCGTCAAAGGGTGACGGCGAAAAGACTTTCATCGGCGACAACCGGATTTTCGAGGGATCGCCTGCTTCCAAGAACGCGTCCCTCGAAAGCGGCCGCTTTCCACTCGTGCTCCTGTCCCATGGCTCCGGCTCCCGCGCCGAAGGCATGACCTGGATTGCCACCAAGCTTGCCGAAGCGGGTTTCATCGTCGCCGGCCCCAATCATCCCGGCACCACGAGCGGCGATTCCACGCCGGCCGCCACGCCCAAGATCTGGGAACGCACCCAGGACCTCTCCGACGTCATCACCGCCTTGACCGGAGAAGCCCCCTGGAAGACGGCAATCGACGCGAAGCATATCGGCGTTCTCGGGTTCTCGCTCGGCGGCAGTACGGCGACTGAGCTTGCCGGCGCCCGTGCCGATCTCGATGCCTACAAACGATATTGCGACGACTATCCGGCCATGATGGATTGCACCTGGTTCCGAGGCGGGCGCGGTTTTGCCGATGGCGAACAGGTCGCTGTCGAGACATTCGATCTCAAAACCGTCGACAGGACACGCTTCGAACGATCGAACCGCGATCCGCGCATCACCGCGGCCGTCATCGTCGATCCCGGCCTTGCGACGGCTTTCACGGCAGCCAGCGTGAGTGCCATCGATATTCCGGTGACCTTTATCAATCTCGGTAGCGCCGGCAAGATTCCGGCTGCCGTATACGCCCGACCATTGGCCGGCCAGGCACCTGACGCCGCTTACGCGCAGGTCGAGAATGCCGACCATTTCAGCTTCCTGCCCGTCTGCAAACCGGATGCGGCGGAATTCCTGAAATCTATCGGCGAGCAGGATCCTATCTGCGATGAAACCGGCCGGCAGCGTGCCGAAATCCACCGGGAACTGACCGGGCTGATCGTCACCGCATTCGACAAGGCGCTGAAATCCGGCGATTGAGCGAGAGGCTAATTTGACGGTTTGGGAATACCGGAAAGTGCCGAGCCATCCTTGGCCCGGCTCGTAAGATGCAGGAAGGTGCCGTCCCGAAACTCGAAGAAATGCGCACCCTTGGGACCCTCCTCATTGAGTACGCCGGAGAAGACGATGAGCCGGCTATCCTTCCGGTAATAGAACGGATCGCCCTCGCCCCAGCAACAGACGGAATAGGGAAGAAAGACGACCTTACCGCTGCGGGCATCGATCACCGCGCCGCCGAGACATTCCGCCCCGCAGCCCCAGGTGGCAAGGATATAGTGGCCGGCGAAATTCACCGGCTGGGTGGCCGCCTGCTTCAGCCGCGTCGCGAAAGCCCGATCGTCCTTGGTGGCCAGTCTTACCGGCGCATGCGGACCCGCATAGACCTCTTCGGCGAACTGTAGGAATTTCGGAGCGTCCTGCGCCGCTGAGGCGAAGGAGAAACCCAGCCAGATAAAAGCGATCGATGCAAATCTGAGAAAACCACGCATCATCTTTCCGATACCTCCCGGCTCTGGAGAACCACGTCCTGAAAGCGGTGCATTGGCAGCATGCGATGTTGCTCGAAACGGCGATCGCCGCTTTGCGAGAGCCCCCGGTTTCCCGGGAATAGCGGGACCGGCCGATGGCCGATCCACTGGCTTGCGGAACTTCATTCGACCAGATTGATTTCCTCGGTCTCGCCGCCTTCGCAGACGTAGCAGCAATCTTCGCAGACTTCCTTGTTGCCCGGGCCCGTGCCCCAATAGGTCTGCTTATCGCCGGAGACCCAGGCGCCGTAGCAGATGTTCTCGCCCTGCTGGCAGGACAGATGGATCTGCTTGGTTTCGCCGTCATCCAGATAATAGACCTGGTTGCCACCGGGCCAGACATGCTTGCGGTCCTGGCTGTAGAGCTCGACTTCGACGGCGTTCGGATGCTCGTTGCGCATCATGAAGCTCACGTCGGCAGACAGGGCCTGTCCGGCCGCGGAGCAGATGGTTGCCGTAAGAACAGCCATCAAGGCTACACGGCGCATCGCCGGCAGCGAATTAAAAATCAGCATAACGTCCCCCATGAAAGCGCCTGATCAATCGGCGCAGGTTCATATGCCCTGATTTGCAAGAATAAATCGAGCTGGATGGACTCTCTTGCCGGATTTTTTCTTCGCGGCCTCAAGCAACGCGCTTGTAGAACAGCGTGGTCCCGCAGAAACCGCCTTGCGGCCACATGGCATAATCCGGGATAACGCCGACCCGCTCCCAACCGAAGCGCGGATAGATCTTTTCCGCGTCGCTGCCCGTCGCGGTATCGAGCACCAGAAGCGTGCGGCCGCGCCGCGCCGCCTCCGCTTCCACCGCGTCCATCAGCTTGCGCGACAGGCCGAGCCCGCGGGCGGAGCGATGCACCAGGAGTTTCATCAGGTCGCCGCGATGCGGCTGGTTCGGTTTGGCCGCAAGGCCCACCTGCACCGTGCCGACAACTTTGCCCTCCACTTCAGCCACAGCGAGGATGATGCCGCCTTTTTCGACCGCATCGGCAATCTCCTGCCAGTAGCCGACCGCGTCCTGCGGCTCGAAGGGCAGCATGAAGCCGAGCGAAGCGCCGCCATTGACGCAGTCGGACAAGGTCTCGGAGAGATCGGCTATTGCCGCGCGGGTTTCACCGGCATTGAGGATGCGAATGGTGACGTTCATCTTGAAAAGGCTCCTGGCATCTTAAAAATCCCCTGATGAAAAGTGTTCAGCGGCCGCGGTCGAGGATGACGGCGTAACGGGCCGGCTGGGCAGATGGATTGTGGAAATCGAAGGCGTCGCCGATATCCATGTAGAGGCAGTCGCCGGGATGGAGTGTGTGGACCGTCTCGCCGATGATCATCTCCAGCACCCCTTCGAAGAGCCAGACATGCTGGGTCATCACCCGGCTTTGCTCGCGCGGCGGGAAACTCACCCGCGCATGCGCCGGGAAGTCCACCTCGACGATATCGACGCGTGATGGCGTGCCCGGCGGTGAAACCGAGCGGCGCAGATAACCCGTATGCGGATCGCGCCAGAGCTTCTGTTCCGCCCTGCGGCTGAGCGGCGAATTGCGGGTGTCGTCGTCGGCGAAGAAGGCGGAAAGAGAAAGCCCGAGCGCTTCCGACAGCCTCGCCAGCAACGCCGCAGTCGGGCTCGCCTCCGCCCGCTCGATCCTGGAAATCATCGCACGGCTGACGCCGGAACGGTTCGCCAGCTCGTCGAGCGTCAACCCGGCGCGGGCGCGCAGGCTCTTCAGCCGGTCGCTGATGGCGCTTTCGATGTCATGGTCCGTCTGTTCCATGATCTGAGAATTACATTCTCCTATCATGGAATCAAGTGGGACGATGGTGGAAAGGCGAATTTTACCGGCAATGGCGCTTCCGCGATAGCTCCTGTCATGTTCCATCGGCTATGGAGCAGTATCAGGCTTCAAGTCGGCGGAAATCGCCGACGCCCGCGCCTCCGGAGAAACGAGATGAACGGCCAGACAATCGAGACGGCGTCGCCCCTGTCGATCGCGAGCATCGTCGTCTCGATGACGATCGCCGCCATCGGCAGCGGCATCATGTCCGCCTATGTTCCTTTCGTGCTGACGCAGACGGGCGACACCTGGGCCGCCGGCGCCGCCGTCCCGACGCTCGCCTTCGGCGGCCTCATCGGCTGCATCGTCGGCGGGCCGCTGATCCGCCGGGTCGGCCATGCCCGCCTGTTTCCATGCTCGATGGCGATGGTCATCATCGCTGCCGTGCTGATCGCCATCAACCCGCCGCCGATCTGGTGGGTCTTGGCGCGCGGCGTCTATGGAGCGGCCTCCAACGTCAATTTCATCATCGCCCAGAGCTGGCTCAACCACGCCGCTTCGAACGAATGGCGCGGCCGGGCGATGTCCTTCTTCTACATGGCCTTCGTGCTCGGCCTCGGCGCCGGCGCCTGGATTTTCGGCCGCATTCCGACAGACGGCAACCTCGCGCCGCTTGCCGTCGTCTTCGTCACCGCGCTGTCGATCCTGCCAATCGGGCTCACCCGCCTGCCCAACCCGCCGGCACCCGCCAATGTCAATGTCGACATCAAAATGGCCTGGCGTATCTCTCCGGTCGGGCTGATCGGCGTGCTCGCTTCGGGCGGGCTGTCGATGGTGGTGCAGGGCTTCGTGCCGATCTACGCCACCACCAACCACGTGGCGCAGGCGGATGTCGCGCTTTTGATGCTGGTGATGCAGACCGGGCTGCTGTTCGTGCAATATCCGCTCGGCATGCTGTCGGACCGTATCGACCGCCGTTTCGTGCTCCTGATCACCTGCGGGCTGATCATCGCGGCCGGGTTGGCGGCGCTGTTCGTGTCCTTCTCGATGATGATCCTGCTGATGCTCGTCTTCCTCATCTTCGGCGGCGCGGTCGAGACCGTCTATTCGGTCGCCAATGCGCATGCCAACGACCGGGCCGATCCCGGCGATTTCGTGCCGCTCTCCTCGACGCTTCTGGTCGCCTGGTCGACGGCGGCCACCATCGTGCCGCTCGGGGTGACGCTGCTCACCCCCGTTTTCGGGCAGCACACGTTCATCTATGCGGTGATCCTCGTGGCGATCGCCTATGGGGCTTACGTGATCTGGCGCCTCAAGGAGCGCGAGGGCGTGCCTTCCGACGAGCGGGAGAATTTCGGACTGCGGAGCGCCCAGCTTCCGAACGCCTCGGTCATGACCGGTCCGGAGGCGGAAAAGCCCGGCAAATAGCCTAAGCCGAAGGGCTTTATCCTCAACGAAAGGTTATCTTTCCGCTTTGCGGCGGGGATTCGCGCTGCTATATGCGCGAGCCATGAGCACCAATTCCACCCGCACTCCGCTTGACCATATCCGCAATTTCTCGATCGTGGCGCATATCGACCACGGCAAGTCGACGCTCGCCGACCGGCTGATCCAGACGACCGGCGGTCTTGCCGAGCGCGACATGTCGGAACAGGTGCTGGATTCGATGGATATCGAGCGCGAGCGCGGCATCACCATCAAGGCCCAGACCGTGCGCCTGCATTACAAGGCGAACAACGGCGAGACCTATATCCTGAACCTCATCGACACGCCCGGCCATGTCGACTTCGCCTATGAAGTGTCGCGGTCGCTGTCGGCCTGCGAAGGTTCTCTTCTCGTCGTCGACGCGTCTCAGGGCGTCGAGGCGCAAACGCTCGCCAACGTCTACCAGGCGATCGACAACAACCACGAGATCGTCACCGTCCTCAACAAGATCGACCTGCCCGCCGCAGAACCCGAGCGGATCAAGGAACAGATCGAGGAAGTGATCGGCATCGACGCCTCGCAGGCCGTGCTGATCTCGGCCAAGACCGGGCTTGGCATTCCCGACGTGCTGGAGGCGATCGTCCACCAACTGCCGCCGCCGAAAAGCGAGCTCGGCGAAAAGGGCCCGCTCAAGGCGCTCTTGGTCGACAGCTGGTACGACACCTATCTCGGCGTCATGGTTCTGGTGCGCATCATCGATGGCGTGCTCGCCAAGGGCCAGACCATCCGCATGATGGGTACCGACGCCAAGTACCAGGTCGAGCGCGTCGGCGTGCTGACCCCGAAGATGCTTGCAGTCGATAGCCTCGGCCCGGGCGAGATCGGTTTCTTCACCGGCTCGATCAAGGAAGTGGCCGATACCCGCGTCGGCGATACGATCACCGAGGACAAGCGCCCGACCGCCAAGGCGCTCCCGGGCTTCAAGCCGGCCCAGCCGGTGGTGTTCTGCGGCCTCTTCCCCGTCGATGCGGCCGACTTCGAGGACCTGCGCGCCGCGATGGGCAAGCTGCGCCTCAACGACGCCTCGTTCTCGTTTGAAATGGAAAGCTCGGCAGCGCTCGGCTTCGGCTTCCGCTGCGGTTTCCTCGGCCTGCTGCATCTGGAAATCATCCAGGAACGCCTGGAGCGCGAGTTCGACCTCGACCTCATCGCCACGGCGCCTTCGGTCGTCTACCAGCTGACGATGACCGACGGCACCGAGCGCGAACTGCATAATCCGGCCGACATGCCCGACGTGGTCAAGATCGAGGAAATCCGCGAGCCGTGGATCAAGGCGACGATCCTGACCCCGGACGACTATCTCGGCGGCATCCTGAAGCTTTGCCAGGATCGGCGCGGCATCCAGACCGAGCTGACCTATGTCGGCAAGCGCGCCATGCTCACCTACGAGCTGCCGCTCAACGAAGTGGTGTTCGATTTCTACGACCGCCTCAAGTCGATCTCCAAGGGCTATGCCTCGTTCGACTACCATCTGCACGGCTATCGCGAGGGCAACCTCGTGAAGATGTCGATCATGGTCAATGGCGAGCCGGTCGATGCGCTCTCCATGCTCGTCCACCGCTCTGCGGCGGAGAAGCGCGGCCGCGACATGTGCGAGAAGCTGAAGGACCTGATCCCGCGGCACATGTTCAAGATCCCGATCCAGGCGGCAATCGGCGGCAACGTGATTGCCCGCGAAACGATCTCGGCCATGCGCAAGGACGTGACCGCCAAATGCTACGGCGGCGACGCCACCCGCAAGCGCAAACTTCTGGACAAGCAGAAGGAAGGCAAGAAGCGCATGCGCCAGTTCGGCAAGGTCGACATCCCGCAGGAAGCGTTCATCGCGGCCTTGAAGATGAAGGACGATTGAGCTTTCTCTCCAGAGTTCATGCGCATATCATTTTCGCATCAACTCTGGAGAGAGCCACTCCCGTCCACTCGAAAATCAACTCGGCTTTTGGTGGACAGCGATCTTGTTTTAGAGGCTCGTGCGCTGAAGATAGATATGTCGCGCGAGCGACTTTGGCAGCCGAAGCAATCCGGTTTGGCAATGAATATGGCGAGAAACACGGCTTGCCGCTTGCGAAGTAACGCCAGTTCTGACGGCATGGTTTGGTCCTTATTGGTTGGGGATGTGCCAGACCGCCAACCCCGCCGTCCCCACAAAAAATCCGCCAATCATTAAAACCTTAATAAATCCTGCAAATGCTTTGAAATCTCGCTCCTGCACAGTGATTGCAGGTGATGAGTTCGTGCGCCGACGCGGCGACGGCTCGAAGGCATGATGCCGATCTTCACTGCCTGAGCCCGTAACGTGTCCTTCCCACCTGCGAGACGCTTCATGAGCAGCATTTCCTATAATCCGTCGGCCGCCGCTGCCCTGCTGTTGCTGACCGGCTCCGCCAAGGCGCTGGAGCGCAACACTGTCCAGGTGGCAACCGGGCGCAACGTCAATACGGCGTCCGACAACGCCGCCTATTGGTCGATCGCCACCTCCATGCGTTCTACGGGCACGTCCCTCTCGGCAGTGGATGACGCCTCCGGTCTTGCCGCCGCGATGACGGACACGGCTTCGCTCGGCATCGAGGCCGCAACCGGCCTGGTCTCCGAGATCAAGGCGAAACTCGTCCTGGCACGGTCGCCGGGCGTGGACCGCGACGCCATCAACGCCGAGATCACCCAGCTCAAGGACCAGCTGGGCACGGTCGCCGAATCCTCGTCCTTCAACGGTGAAAACTGGCTGAGTTCCGCCGGGACACCGGGCGTCAAGCCGCTGCTTGCGTCCGCGTCGACCAACCCCGACGGCAGCACGGCCCTTAACACGATCGATTTCGATACCGCTTCGACGACGCTAACCAGCAGCGGCGATGCCGCCAACGGGCTTCTGACCAAAGCTTATTCCGGCACCACCGCCAACGGCACTGCCTACGAATATTACCTGCTCGATACGGGATCTCAGGCCTCGGCAACCGCCGGCGAAATCAAGATCTCCAACGCGACGACCGAAGACGAACTGGACGGCATGATCTCCGCCACCGACAGCATGCTTTCGAGCCTCACCTCGGCCGGCGCCAAGCTCGGTTCCACGTCGAGCCGCATCAATGCCAATACGGAGTTCCTCTCCAAGCTGCATGATGCGATCGACCGTGGTGTCGGGCGTCTCGTCGATGCCAACATGGAAGAGAGCGCCGTCAGGCTCAATGCAGCGAAAGTGCAGCAGCAGCTCCAGACGATCGGTCTGAGCATCGTCAACGAGCAGTCGAAGCGCATTCTCGACCTTTTCCGCTGATACCTCCCGGCTTATCCGGCCCTTGAGCATGCTCGGGGGCCGGATACCGCCCTTTCCTCACGCTCCTCCGCAGCCGACGAGCGGCACGGATCCCGGCGCATGCCAGTTCTTCTTGCTCCGCAGTGCCGGGGTTAGCACAGCTAGTGCCGAGCAGGATGCTGGGGGCGCGGCATATCGGCAGGCGTGATCCAGACGCGGCCATCGAACGCCACGTCACCGACATCAAGCTTGCGGCTGGCGATCTCCTCGATGAGAGAGAGCTTCGAGCTCACATCGCCGATCTTGCCGTCGTTGAGGACGCAGACCGCCTGGCAAATCGCGCCGTCTCGCATCACCAGAAGCGTATGATGGCTGTTTCTCAGAATCTTGTTTGGCAACGTCACGAGCGTCATGCTCTTCTCCCTGCTGTAACCGGCCTACACACGTGATGTGTGGGAAGCAAGGCTCGGAAAATATGGTCAACAAAAGGTTAACAGCGGGCGATTGCGATACGCGGCATGTCCGGCGACGGAGTAGGAGAGGCCTCGATAGTGCCGGATTCCGGGAGGAAAAGACATGAAGGGGGAGACAAAATGCCCACCTATAAAAATTCCGGGCGGACGCTGAAAACGCTGTTCGCGGCGATCACCATATCCGCAATGACCACGGGAGCCGCCATGTCCGAGAACGGGGAAAGCCGGTTGATCGAAGCGGCGGAGCGCGGTGACGTGCGGACAATCGGTTCTCTGCTTTCCGGCGGCGTCAAGATCGATGCCCGCAACGCGCGCGGCGAGACGGCGCTTCTCGCGGCAACCCATGCCAATAATATCGAGGCGGCGAAACGGCTCATCGAGGCCGGTGCCGACGTCAATGCCAGGGACAATATTCAGGACAGTCCCTATCTCTACGCCGGTGCCCGCGGCCACCTGGAAATCCTGCGCCTGACGCTTGCGCATGGCGCGGATCTCAAGAGCACCAACCGCTATGGCGGAACGGCCCTGATCCCGGCCTCGGAGCGCGGCCATGTCGAGACGGTGAAAACTCTGATCGAGGCCGGCGTCGATGTGGACCACGTCAACAATCTCGGATGGACGGCCTTGCTCGAAGCCGTCATCCTCGGCGACGGCGGAGCCCGCCATGTGCAGATCGTCCGGCTGCTCGTCGAAGCCGGTGCCGCTATCGGCATCCCCGACAAGGACGGCGTGACGGCGCTGCAGCATGCCAGATCACGCGGCTTTGCCGAGATCGCAGCCATTTTGGAAACCGCAAAACGGTAGTGACAAGCGACCGCCGAAAGCAGGTCAGGTGGCCGGCTTGGCCTTAGCCGTAACCGACGTTTCGCGCAGCGGCGCCCGGCTCAGTTCGTTGCCGGCGGCGATCGCCTTGCGCAGAAGCCGCAGCAATTCGTCCGCCTCTTCCGCCGTCAGGCCGCGCAGCATCAGCTCCTGCGCCGCCTCCACCGCCGGCGCTATTCCGTCCAGGGTTTTTCGGCCCTCGTCGGTGATCTGCAACTCGCGGGCGCGCCTGTCCTTGGTGCTGGCATTTCGCACCAGCAGGCCCTTCTGCACCAGCCGGTCGACCACCCCGGTAATCGTGGTGCGGTCGTAGGCGATGAGCCCGGCCAGGGTGATCTGATCGACCCCGGGATTGGTGCTGATCGCGGCGAGCGCCGCGTATTGAACGGGGGTCAGATCGTAACCGGCTTCATCGACCTCGGCATGGAAGACCGCCACGGCGATCTGCTGGAACCGGCGGGCCAGATGCCCCGGCATGTCATTGTTGTCTTTCACCAAACTCTCCAAAGCCGTCGCAATCTTGACACGTATACTGATAATCAGCATACTGATCAATATGGGATCCGCCGAATCCGTTCCGCGGACGCCTCAGGAAACATGCGGAGGAAACTGGTTCCATGCAATTCCATCTGAACGGGTTCGAGCCCGGCGACCCGGAAATCTTTCATCCGGAGGATCGATACACGGCCCCCGCCGACACGAAGGCGCTTCCCACGGAAGTCGATGTCCTGATCGTAGGCTGCGGCCCGGCGGGCCTGACGCTTGCCGCGCAGCTTTCCGCCTTTCCCGACATCAGGACCTGCATCGTCGACCAGAGACCCGGCCCGCTGCTGCGCGGCCAGGCCGATGGCATTGCCTGCCGCACGATGGAAATGTTCCATGCCTTCGGTTTCGCCGAGCGGGTGCTGAAGGAATCCTACTGGGTCAACGAAACCTCGTTCTGGAAACCCGAAGAGGCAGGGCGAGAAAACATCATCCGCAGCGGCAGGATCGACGATACCGAGGAGGGGCTTTCCGAATTCCCGCATGTCATCCTCAACCAGGCGCGGGTGCAGGATTTCTTCCTGGATGTGATGCGCAAATCACCGGCCCGGCTCGAACCGCATTATTCGCGGCGCCTGATCGATCTTGAGATCGACCCCTCGGCCACCGACTATCCGGTGACGGCAAGGCTTGAGCGCCTCGATCCCTCCCACGAAGGCGAGGTCGAGACCGTCAAGGCCCGCCACGCCGTCGGCTGCGACGGCGCACGCAGCACGGTGCGCAAGTCGATCGGCCGGGCACTGCACGGCGATTCCGCCAACCACGCCTGGGGCGTCATGGACGTGCTCGCGGTCACCGATTTTCCCGATATTCGCCTGAAGGCGCTGATCCAGTCCGCCGGCGAAGGCAGTATCGTGCTGATCCCGCGCGAAGGCGGCTATATGGTCCGCATCTATGTGGAGATGGACAAGCTCAACGAAAACGAGCGGGTGGCAAGCCGGAACATCACCGTCGACAAGCTGATCGCAGCCGTGCAGCGGATCCTGCATCCCCACACATTCGAGGTGAACGAGGTTGCCTGGTGGTCGGTCTACGAGATCGGCCAGCGCCTCACCGACAAGTTCGACGACGTGCCGGAAGACGCTCCGGGGGACCGCCTTCCGCACGTCTTCATCGCCGGCGACGCCTGCCATACGCATAGCCCGAAAGCCGGCCAGGGCATGAACGTCTCGATGCAGGATGGGTTCAACCTCGGCTGGAAACTGGCGGCCGTCCTGCAGGGGGTGTGCAGGCCTGAGGTACTGCACAGCTATTCCGCCGAACGCCAGACCATCGCCAAGGAATTGATCGACTTCGACCGCGAATGGTCGGCCATGCTGAGCGCGCCGCTGAAATCGCCGGATCATCCCGACGGCATCGAGCCGGCGGAAGTCCAGAAATACTTCGTGCGGTCCGGGCGTTATACAGCAGGCACGGCGACCCGTTACACGCCGTCGGTGCTGACCGGCGAGGCGACCCATCAGCATCTCGCCAAGGGGCTGACGATCGGTACGCGGTTCCATTCGGCGCCGGTAATCCGGCTGGCCGATGCCAGGCCGATGCAGCTTGGCCATGCCGCGAAGGCTGACGGCCGCTGGCGCATCTATGCCTTTGCCGGAGCGGAGGACCGCGCCCAGCCCTCCTCGCGGCTTCGGGCGCTTTGCGATTTTCTGGCGGATGACCCTCACTCGCCGGTGAAAAGGCATACGCCCGGCGGTCAGGACATGGACTCGGTGATCGATTTCCGCGCCGTTTTCCAACAGGCCCACCGGACGCTCGCCGTCGACGCGATGCCTGCCCTCCTTCTGCCGAGCAAAGGCCGTTACGGGCTCCGCGACTACGAGAAAATGTTCTGCCCCGACTTCAAGAACGCCCAGGACATTTTCGACATGCGCGGTATCGACCGCGAACGGGGCTGCATGGTCATCGTCCGGCCCGACCAATATGTCGCGCATGTGCTGCCGCTCGATGGCCATGCGGAGCTGTCGGCCTTTTTCGACGGGTTCATGGCGCGTCGGAACCAGCCGCTTCAGGCCGAGAGATCGGAGACCAAGCGCCAATTTTGACCGGGATCACCTTCATCTTTCGTGGCGCCATTTTTTGTTGACGCCCAATTTGTACAACTGTACAAATTGGGCGGACAATTGACTATGGATTCTCATGCGCCCGAACCTGAGGGAAGCCTTGCTTCGAAACGCCGTGACCCTGTTTTCCCGCAGCGGCTACAATGCCGTTTCGCTGCGCGACATTGCCAAGGCATCCGGAGCCAATGTCGGCAGCCTCACCTACCATTTCGGCTCGAAGGCGAAATTGCTGCGGGAGGTCTATGAGCGCCACACGGTGCCGATGAACGCCCGCCGCCGCGAACTCTTGGGCGAAGCCCTTCGGATCAGCGATGCGGACCAGCGGCTGATGGCGATCCTGCGGGCTTATGTCGTTCCGGCCTTCGTCTCGTCCTCGGAAGGCGACGGCGGTGGCGCGGAATTCACCCGGATGCGCGCCGTCCTTTCGGCGGAAGGAAATCCCGACGCGCAGGCGATCATTGCGGACGCCTTCGACGAGACGAGCCGCGCCTTCATCAAGGCGCTTTCTGATTGCGTGCCGGGCGCGCCGCTCGCGGGGCTCGTCTGGCGCAGCCAGTTCCTGCTCGGCTCGCTCTACTACGCGCTGATCAATCCGGAGCGCGTGACGCGTCTTTCGGGCGGCACGGTCGATGGAAACGATCGGGAGGCCGCCGTGAACCAGATCGTCGAGGCGAGCTATGCCAGCTTTCGAAGCCTCGCCCTCGAAACCAGGCGATCGGAGCGTGCCTGACTTACATGAAGGAAGAGACATGAACGAACCTCGCCAGGAGAGCGGTCACGGGGCCGGCGGCGCACGGCGGAAACCGAACTTCCTGCTACCTGCCGGCAGCTGCGACGCCCATTGCCACGTGTTCGGTCCGGGACACGTTTTCCCCTACGCACCCAACCGCAGCTATACGCCGGAGGATGCACCGAAAGAGGCGCTGGCGAAACTCCACGACCGGCTTGGCATCGAGCGCGCCGTCATCGTTCAGGCGAGCTGCCATGGGACAGACAACCGCGCCATGCTCGACGCGATCGCCTGGCGTCCGGATCGTTACCGCGGCGTCGCCATCGTCGACGACAGTTTCGACGACCGGGCCTACCAGACGCTCGACGACGGCGGCGTGCGTGGCGTGCGGTTCAACTTCGTCCGCCATCTCGGCGGGGCGCCGGACATGGATGTCTTCAACCGGGTGATCGACCGCATCAAGGGCCGCGGCTGGCATGTGGTGCTGCATCTCGACGCCGCCGACATTGTTCCGCTTTCCGACATGATCGCCCGCCTGCCGGTGCCGTTCGTCATCGATCACATGGGCCGTGTCGACACCAGCCTCGGCACCGACCAGCCGGCGTTTCAGGCGCTGCTGGAACTGGTGGGCCAAGAAAACTGCTGGATCAAGGTCTGCGGGTCGGAGCGGATTTCGCGTTTTCCGTTCGATACGGCCGTGCCTTTTGCGAAGGCACTGATCGAAGCGAGCCCCGAGCGAAGCCTGTGGGGCACCGATTTTCCGCACCCGAACCTCAAGGAGCCGGTCGACGAAGCCGATCTCGTGGATCTCGTGCCCAGGTTCGCACTGACGGAGGGCGATCGGCAACGGCTGCTCGTCGACAATCCAGCACGTTTATACGATTTCGCCGCCTGAGCGGCCTTATAAGGAGGAGGAAAGAATGGATTGCACAACTACGGGGAGCTCGGCGGGCCGGCTTCGACGGCCGTCGCGATGGATGAAGTCCCTGGCGGTCGCCCTGACCCTGATGCTGCCGACCGGCGCCATTGCGCAGGACGCCTATCCTTCAAGGGACATCACGCTGGTCCTGCCTTTCGGCCCCGGCGGGATCGCCGATATCACCGCACGCCTGGTTGCCGAGTCGCTCGGCAAGAAGCTCGGCCGGCAGATCGTGATCATGAACCAGCCGGGTGCCGGCGGCTCCGTCGCGGCGCGGGCGGCGCTGAACGCTCCGGCGGACGGTTACACGCTGGCGCTGCTCTCGAACGGAACCGCGATCAGCGTGCCGCTGTTCAAGAACCTGCAATTCGATCCGGTCGCCGATTTCGTGCCGGTCTCCAGCCTTGCCTATTTCGATTTCGTGTTCGTCACCAAGTCGGGTGGCAAATTCAAATCCCTCAAGGATGTTCTGGACGCCGCCAAGGCCAAGCCCGGGGCGCTGAACGTCGGAACCATCAATGTCGGCAGCAGCCAGAACCTTGCCGCGGAACTTTTCAAATCGACTTCCGGGATCGATTTCACCATCGTGCCCTACAAGGCCACGCCGGATCTTCAGGTTGCCCTGCTCGGCGGCGAGCTCGACGTCATCATCGACAGCCAGACCGCGTTGAAAGCCGCCCTGCAGCAGAACCAGGCGATCGCTATCGCTTCATCCGGCTCGACGCGCTCCACCCTCTCGCCGAATGTCCCGACCGCCGCTGAAGAAGGCGTCAAGGGTTTCGACGTCACCTCCTGGAATGCCATCTTCGCGCCCAAGGGCACGCCGCCGGAAGCGGTCAAGAAGCTGAACGCGACGCTGATCGAAGTGCTGGCCGATCCTGCCCTTCAGAAGCGGTTTGCGGATCTCGGTGTCGAAGCCCGATCCAGCACGCCGGAAGAGATCGGCGGGCGCCTGAAAGCCGACATCCAGAAATGGTCGGACGTGATCCAGAAGGCCGGAATCCCCAAACAGTAATATCCGGCTCAACACCCGACGTCGCCCGGCTAATCCTTGCCTGCCTTGGGCGCCGCCCAAGGCATCGGCCGGCGGTTCAGGAAGGCGTCGATGCCGGCATGGCCTTCGGCACTTTCCCAACGATCGGCAAGCAGACCGGTGCTATACGCGACCGGGTCTTCGATCGTCTGGCGGGCAAGGCTCTGAACAAGGCTCTTGGCGCTGGCGACGGCGCCCGGAGCGCAATCGAGGAAAGCGGCAACTTCTTCCTCGACCGCCAAGTCGAGCTCGTCGGCCGGGCGGACGACGGAAACAAGGCCTATTTCGCGAGCCGCGCCAGCATCGAGGCGGCGGGCATTGAGGAACAGGCGGCGAGCATGGCCCTCGCCAATGCGTCGTACGACATAGGGTCCGATCGTCGCGGGAATAAGCCCCAGCCGAGTTTCGGTAAGCGCGAACCGGGCACTTTCGGCCGCGACGACGATGTCGCAGACGGACATCAGGCCGATGCCGCCGCCAAAGGCATTGCCCTGCACCCGGCCGATCAGCGGCTTCGGCAGATCGTCCAGCGCTTTCAGCATCAGGGCGAGCTCCGTGGCCCCCTCGATCTTGCCGGCCCGATCCCTCGCCGCCTGATCCCGCATCCACTGCAGGTCGCCGCCGGCGCAGAAGGTGGGGCCGGCAGATGCGAGAACCACGACACGGACAGCCTCGTCGGCCGCAAGCCTGCCGGCCGCGTCCGTCAGGTCGGCAATCATCTGCGCATTCATGGCATTATGCTTTTCGGGCCGAGCAAGCGACAGCGTCACTACCCCGCGAACGTCGCGTTCCAAGGTCAGCGTCTCGTAAGCGCCCATCAGCGCGCTCCTCTCAAACCTCGGGCGAAGGCCTCGGCCTCGTCCAGCCGGTCGCGGTCGATACGGGTCTCGAAACCCAGCGCATGCAGATGATCGACGGTCTTGCCGGTTGCGACATTGCCCTCCGCGCCCGGCGCATAGGGGCAACCGCCGAGGCCGCCGGCGGCGGCATCGAACACACGCAGTCCCTTTTCGAGCGAGACCGCGATGTTGTCGAGCGCCCGGCCGTTGGTGTCGTGAAAATGCCCGGCGAGAGAGGCGGCCGACATACGCTCCAGCACCGCATCGAGCATGGCCGCGACCCGATCCGGCGTGCCGGTGCCGATCGTATCGGCCAGTGCGACCTCCCCGCATCCGAGCGCATGGAGTTGCGCCGCGACCCTTGCCACCTGGACCGGCGGCGTCGGGCCGTCGAAGGGACAATCGATGGCGCAGGAGACATAGGCGCGGACCGGAATGCCGTCGCGGCGGGCGCTATCGACCAGCGGCGCAAAACGCTCAAAGCTCTCCGCGATGCTGCAATTGATATTGCGATGGCTGAAACCTTCGGAGGCAGAGGCAAAGACGGCAACCTCATCCGCGCTCGCCGCGACGGCCGCCTCATAACCGCGCATGTTTGGGGTCAGCACCGTATAGAGCGTGCCCGGACGGCGCGCGATGCCCGCCATGACCTCGGCACCGTCGGCCATCTGCGGCACCCAGTCGGCACGCACGAAGCTCGTCACCTCGATCTTTTCGAAACCGCAGGCGGAAAGCAGATCGACGAGCCGGATCTTGTCGACGGTCGGGATGATGCGTTTCTCGTTCTGCAGGCCGTCGCGAGGTCCCATTTCGTGGATGCGGACGAAGTCAGCCATCTTCCGGCTCCCCGTATTCAGGCTGCCCATCTTCCGGCTCCAGCGTCAGCAGCATGGCCCCTTCGATCACTTGTTCGCCTTGAGCAATCAGGACCTCGGCAATCGTCCCGTCGCGGGGGGCGGCAAGCGTCAGCTCCATCTTCATCGCCTCCATGATCGCCAGGGTCTCGCCTTTCGCAACCGCCGCTCCGGGCACCGCGCGCAGGAGTTTGACCAGGCCCGGCATCGGCGCGACTATGCGGTCGCCGCCGCCGGCGGCCTCATCCTCGCCGGCGAGGGGGTCGAGGAGGCCAAAGTGCCAGTTTTCGCCATCGCCGAAGATCGTCACGTCACGTTGGCCGGACACCAGATGAACGCGACGTTTGCTGCCCTCGACCTCCAGAAGATAGGCGCCGTCGCCTGATCGGGAAAGGCTGAAATCAACCCGCTTGCCGTCGACCGTGGCGGCATAGGCCCCTTCTCCGGTCGATGCGAACGAGACCGGCACATGGTGGCCGCGGTCATCGAGTTCGACGAAATCGGACGCTTGCGACCACAACCGGAATCCGGACAAGCCGCCCCAGGGATCGTTCGCGGTCTTCGGCTGGAGCGTGCCCGAAAGCTCCAGTGCGGCAAGCGCCATGGCCTCGCGAGACGGAGCCCTGTGAAATGTGAGTTCCGACAGATGCCGGTCGATGAGGCCGGTATCGGGCTTGCCCTCGACGAAGTCGGTCTGCGTCGTTAGCCGGCGAAGGAATGTTGCATTGGTGGTGACGCCGGTGGCGCGAACCTCGGACAGAGCGGACGAAAGAAGCGAGAGCGCCGTCTGCCGATCCGGCCCGCGGGTGATTATCTTGGCAATCATCGGATCGTAGAAAGGCGAAATGCGGTCGCCGGCGCGCACGCCGCTGTCCACGCGGGCAAGCTCCTCCGGCAGATCGAGATGGACGAGCTGGCCGGTGGCCGGCAGAAACCCCCGCTCGGCATCCTCCGCATAAAGCCGGGCCTCGAAAGCCCAGCCGCTGATAAAAAGCTCGTCCTGCAGGCGCGGCAGAGGCTCGCCGGACGCGACGCGCAACTGCCATTCGACGAGATCGACGCCGGTGATCGCCTCGGTCACGGGATGCTCCACCTGCAGGCGGGTGTTCATCTCCATGAACCAGAAACGGTCGGGTTTCAGCCCTTCGGAAGCGTCGACGATAAACTCGATCGTGCCGGCGCCGGAATAGGAAATCGCCATCGCCGCCTTGACGGCCGCTTCGCCCATCGCGCGGCGCATGTCCTCCGGCATGCCCGGGGCCGGCGCCTCCTCGATGACCTTCTGGTGGCGGCGCTGCAGCGAGCAGTCGCGTTCGAAGAGGTGCACGACATTGCCGTGATCGTCGCCAAACACCTGGATCTCGATATGGCGCGGGTGGGCGATGTATTTTTCGATCAGACATGACGCATCGCCGAATGCGGCCGAGGCTTCGCGTTGTGCAGAGGCGAGTGCTTCCCTGAAAGCCTCGGCATTCTCGACCCGCCGCATGCCCTTGCCGCCGCCGCCGGCACGCGCCTTGATCAGCACCGGGAAACCGATGCGCTCGGCCTCATCCAGCAGGAAATCCGGGTCCTGTTCGGCGCCGTGATAACCCGGGACGACGGGCACGCCGGCTTTTTCCATCAGCGCCTTGGCGGCGTCCTTGAGGCCCATGGCACGGATGGCATCGGAGGACGGGCCGATGAAGCGGAGACCGGCGGATGTTACCGCCCAGGCAAAATCCGGGTTTTCCGAGAGAAAACCGTAGCCGGGATGGATGGCATCCGCGCCCGTCCGCAATGCTGCGTCGATGATCGCGTCGCCACGCAGGTAACTTTCGGCCGCGGGGGACGGGCCGACATGGACCGCCTCGCCGGCCAGCGACACATGCAGCGCGTCCCGATCGGCATCGGAATAGACCGCGACGGTGGCGACGCCCAGCCGGTGGCAGGTGCGGATGATGCGGCAGGCGATCTCGCCGCGATTGGCGATGAGGACTTTTCTCAGCATGGGGCGGTCCCGAGATACCAGGAAGAGTAGGCCCCTCCCCAACCCCTCCCCACAAGGGGGAGGGGCTCACCCCGCCGCACCGGTCGCGGATTGGAAGCGAGGCCGTGCCGCGAGTCTTCTCCCCCCTTGTCGGAGAGATGGCCGGCAGGCCAGAGGGGGCCTTTGGATGTGCTCTGCTGCATCATGCCAACCTCACATCCGGAACACGCCGAAGCGTGTGTCTTCAATCGGGGCGTTGAGCGCAGCAGAGAGGCTCAAAGCCAGGACCTGGCGGGTGCTGGCCGGGTGGATGACGCCGTCGTCCCACAGGCGAGCGGAGGCATAAAGCGGATGGCTCTGTTCCTCGAACTGGTCGAGTATCGGTTGCTTGAAGGCCGCCTCCTCTGCCGTACCCCAAGTCTTGCCGCCGCGTTCGATCGCGTCGCGCCGGACGGTTGCAAGCACGCCGGCCGCCTGCGGGCCGCCCATCACCGAGATGCGGCTGTTTGGCCAGGTCCACAGGAAACGCGGTGAATAGGCCCGGCCGGCCATGCCGTAATTGCCGGCGCCGAAGGAGCCACCGACCAATATCGTAACCTTGGGCACCGAGGTGGTGGCAACCGCCGTCACCAGCTTGGCGCCGTGCTTGGCGATACCTTCCGCCTCGTATTTGCGGCCGACCATGAAGCCGGTGATGTTCTGCAGGAAGACCAGCGGGATCTTGCGCTGCGAGCAGAGTTCGATGAAATGCGCCCCCTTCTGGGCGCTTTCGGAAAACAGCACGCCATTATTGGCGATGATGCCGACGGGCAGGCCGAAGACATGCGCGAAACCGCAGACCAGCGTCACCCCGAAGCGAGCCTTGAATTCGTCGAACCGCGAGCCATCGACCACGCGGGCGATCACTTCGCGGATATCGTAGGGCGTGCTGAGCGAGGAAGGGACGATCGCGGCGATCTCCTGCGGATCGTAAAGCGGCTCTTCGGGTGTCGCCAGCGTGACCGTTTCGGGCTTGCGGGTGTTCAAGCCGGCGACGGCGCGGCGAACCAGCGCCAGGGCATGGGCATCGTCGCGGGCAAGATGGTCGGCGACGCCGGAAAGTCTTGTATGGACATCGCCGCCGCCGAGATCCTCGGCCGAGACTTCCTCGCCTGTCGCGGCCTTCACCAGCGGCGGCCCGGCGAGGAAAATGGTGCCCTGATCCTTGACGATGATAGCCTCGTCGGACATGGCCGGCACATAGGCGCCGCCCGCCGTGCAGGAGCCCATGACGGCGGCGATCTGGGCGATGCCTTTTGCGGACATGCGCGCCTGGTTGAAGAAGATGCGGCCGAAATGGTCGCGGTCGGGAAATACCTCGTCCTGGTTCGGCAGGTTGGCGCCGCCGGAATCGACCAGATAAACACAAGGCAGCCGGTTCTCCTCGGCGATCTCCTGGGCACGCAGGTGTTTCTTGACCGTCATCGGGTAATAGGTGCCGCCTTTGACGGTCGCATCATTGGCGACGATCATCACCTCGCGACCTTCGACCCGGCCGATGCCGGTGACGATGCCGGCAGACGGGCTCGCGCCGCCGTAAAGCCCGTGGGCAGCGGTGGCGCCGACTTCGAGAAAGGGCGAGCCGTGATCGAGCAGCCGGGCGATGCGCTCGCGCGGAAGCAGCTTGCCACGCTTCACATGCCGCGCCCGTGCCTCCTCGCCGCCGCCGGCCTCGGCCAGCGCCACGGCCGCCTCGACCTCGGCAATCTTCGCCTGCATGGCGGCCCGGTTGGCTTCGGCGGCTTCGCTTCGGAGATTGACCTGCGACCGGATGACAGCCATCAGGCGGTTTCCTTGAAGAGCTCGCGGCCGATCAGCATGCGGCGGATTTCCGAGGTTCCGGCACCGATCTCCATCAGCTTGGCGTCGCGCAGCAGCCGGCCGGTCGGATTGTCGTTGATATAACCATTGCCGCCGAGGATCTGGATCGCCTGCAGCGCCTGCTGGGTCGCCTGTTCGGAGGCGTAGAGGCAGCAGGCGGCGGCATCCTGTCTTGTCACCGCGCCGCGATCGCAGGCGGCGGCCACCGCATAGACATAGGCGCGGGCCGAATTCATCGCCGTGTACATGTCGGCGACCTTGGCCTGGATGAGCTGGAACTCGCCGATCGGCTGGCCGAACTGTTTTCGCTCATGGACATACGGCATGACCACATCGAGGCAGGCGTGCATGATTCCGATCCCGATCGCGGAAAGTACCACGCGCTCGTAATCAAGGCCGGACATCAGCACGCGCACGCCGCCACCCTCGGCACCCATGACGTTTTCGGCCGGCACCTCGCAATCCTCAAACACCAGTTCGCAGGTGTTGGAGCCGCGCATGCCGAGCTTGTCGAGCTTCTGGGCGGTCGAGAAACCCTTGAAACCCTTTTCGATCAGGAAGGCGGTGATGCCTTTCGGGCCTGCTGTCGGATCGGTCTTGGCATATACTACCAGGACATCGGCATCCGGGCCGTTGGTGATCCACATCTTGCTGCCGTTGAGGATATAGCGATCTCCGCGCTTCTCTGCGCGGAGCTTCATCGACACGACGTCGGAACCCGCACCCGGCTCGGACATGGCGAGCGCGCCGACATGCTCGCCGGAGCAGAGTTTCGGCAGGTAGCGCGCCTTCTGCTCGGCGTTGCCGTTGCGGTTGATCTGGTTGACGCAGAGATTGGAATGCGCGCCGTAGCTGAGTGAGGTCGAGGCCGAAGCGCGAGCCAGTTCCTCGACGGCGACCACATGGGCGAGGTAACCGAGGCCGGAGCCGCCGAAATCCGGATCGGCGGTGATGCCGAGCAGGCCGAGCGCGCCCAGTTCCGGCCAGAGATCGCGGGCAAATTCGTTGCTGCGGTCGATCTCCTCGGCACGGGGGGCCAGTTTTTCCTGCGCGAAACGGTGGACCGTGTCGCGAACGGCTTCGACCTCCTCGCTGAGCGCGAAATTCATGCTTGCGTGGAACACCTTCTATCCTCCCGGTGCGCCAAGATTTGTATATCAGAAAGTAGTGGGGCAGCGGCGGCAGGTCGTCAATGGGCGGAAGCGCTCTTGCGCCACATCGCAAGATAAGGTCTTCGGGTGCGCCGCGTTTGTACGATGATTACCCTATTCGGGCAGGTGACGCGGGTTGAGGCCGGGCACCCATTCGTTGTTGGGCATGCGGGTGCCGGTATAGGTCACGCCGCTTTGCGTCTTGCAGCGATAGATCCGGGTCGGCATGACGTCGCCATAAAGAATGTCGAAGCCGCCCCGGGCTCGATAGACATTCTCGATATCGGTCGTGCAGTCATAGGCCTGTTTCTTCGCCTGTTCCTCCTGCGGCACGACGCCGGGCAGGTTACGGAAATAGGTCTGCGTATCCTGCGGGAAGGCCTGCCGCTCGGCAGCGAACACCTCGACCGGAACGAGCGCGGCGACAAGCAGCGCCACGAGCATAACAGCCGGCAGTATCCATGCACCTTTTAGCATCAATCGACTCCTCATCCACGACACCTGCGGACGGATAAAAGATATGGACGGCAGAGTTCCCGATCCATGGGGCAAGGACCACGTTTGCGTGATCATCGGCGGTTATCCAGGCGACGATAGCCGGTGGGCTGCTGGTAGAGCCAGCCGATCCGTTCGACGGCCGCCGCGAAATTTTCGCGGGCGACGCTCATCGTATGGCCGTTGGCGTGGAGAAGCGTCTCGGCATTCTCCATGATGCCGACATGTCCTTCCCAGAAAACGAGATCGCCGCGGCGAAGTTCCATGCGGGTTATCTCTTTGCCGAGCGAAGCCTGCATGTCGGAATCACGCGGCGCGGACTGCCCGGTCATCATCAGGGCCAGCTGCACCAGCGACGAGCAATCCAGGCCGAACCCGGAGCGGCCGCCCCAGAGATAGGGCGTCTCGATGAATTTTCCGGCGACCGCGACATAGTCGTCGCCGAGCGTCTCGGCGATGGGCAGGCAGTGGCGTGCGATCACTGCCCCGCCGTTCGCCAGGATGAAATAGCGGGTGTCGCGGGTTTCCGCCTCGCCAACGACGGTGATGCGGCTGCCCATGGACAGGGCGGCGACCGGCGGCTTGCGGAGCTCGGCTTCCGGATAAAGGAAGGTGCGCGGCACGGCGATGCGATGGGTCGGCTCGTCCGGGCCTGCGAGCATCGTTTCCGGCAGATAGCCGACATAGCCGTCCTGATCGGCCTGCACCCAGGCAAAACCATCGGCGCGGTCGAAAACCCGGACGGTTTCACCCCAAAGCAGTTCGGTATCGACGCCGCGGGCAAGATCCGGCGCCGGGCGCAGCTGAGCGACGGATACCGCAATGCGCGCCGGCTCGCCACGGACGAACTGGCCTGCCTCGACACTGCCCTTCAGCGTTTCGTCGGCGAGATCGGGGCGGAAAGCATGCAGGCGTCTGTCGAGCGGCTTGGTCATCAGTTAATCCCTTCAGGCGTCCTATCGCCAACCCATCACTGGCGGCCTTCCCGGATGATCAGGTCGCCCAGCTTTTCCAGATAGAGCGCGCCGGCCACCGTACGCTTGATCACCACGTTGCGGCGGTCGCGCTCGTCGCGCTCGCGGTCCACCAGACCCATCTCGCCCATCGTATCGAGCGCGCGGGTGATGACCGGCTTGGTGACGCCAAGCGTAGCGGCCAGCCCGCGCACCGTGTGCGGCGGCGGCACGAGGTAAATATGCAGCAGAATGGACATCTGGCGCAATGTCAGATCGCGGCCGTCGCGCCGGACCTGCTCCAGCGACACACGGTGCCAGAGGCCCAGCGCTTCCGTGGCGGTCAGTTCAACCGGCATCACGACCCTCGGTTCAAAATCGGCCTTGGTTCAATACCGGGCGGATTTTAAGCCGAAGGTCTTACCGGTTTGTTTCGGAACCGTTTTATTTCTCAGTCCAGTTATTTCACCGCCATGTCGCGGATCGTGCGGTAGAGCGCGCGGATGGCGAAGGCCTCGCCCCCGACCGGCGCATGCGGCTTGTCGGCCGCGACCCAGGCATAGATATCGAAATGTACCCAGCTTTTGGTGGCGGTAACGAAACGCTTGAGGAAAAGCGCCGCGGTGATTGCGCCGGCCATGCCGCCCGAGGGCGAATTGGTGATGTCGGCTGCGCGGGAGCGGATGTCCTTGTCATAGCCCATCCAGAGCGGCAGGCGCCACATCGGATCGGCTTCCGCGCGGCCCGCTTCCATCAGCTTGCCGGCAAGCCCTTCGTCATCGGTGAAATAGGGGGCGAGTTCGGTGCCGAGCGCGACGCGGGCAGCCCCCGTCAGCGTCGACATATCGATCATCAGGTCCGGCGGGTTTTCGTCCGCATAGGCGAGCGCATCCGCAAGGACCAGCCGGCCTTCCGCATCGGTATTGTCGATCTGGACGGTGATGCCCTTGCGGCTCCTGTAGATGTCGCCCGGCCGGAAGGCATTGCCGGAAATCGAGTTCTCGACGGCCGGTACCAGAACCTGCAGGTCGACCTTGAGGCCCGCATCCATGATCATCAGGGCAAGGCCCATGACATTGGCGGCACCACCCATATCCTTCTTCATCAGCGCCATGTTGGCGGCGCCCTTGATGTCGAGGCCGCCGGTATCGAAGCAGACGCCCTTGCCGACCAGGGTGACGCGCGGATGGCCCTTCTCGCCCCAGCGCATTTCGAGCAGCCGCGGCGCCGAAACGCTGGCGCGGCCGACCGTGTGGACGAGCGGAAAGTTTTGGCGGAGCAGGTCCTCGCCGACGATCGACGTGACCGTCGCGCCGTAATGTTCGCCGAGCGCCCGGAAAGCCGCTTCGAGCTCGACCGGTCCCATCTCGTTGGTCGGGATGTTCACCAGGTCGCGCGCCAGGAAGACGCCGGCAAGCTGGCGCTCGACATCGGCGGCATCGGCCGCCCCCGGGAACGAAAGCCGGACATCCTTCGGCTTTTCGGACTTGTAGCGGCTGAAGCCATAGGTGCCGAGGCCGTAACCGAGGGCGAGATGCGCGTGGCCGAGCGCCGAGGTCTCGACATGCCAGTCGCCGGCGGGCAGGAGCTTCGAGAGCTTTCCGGCGATGAAGGGCGCTTCGGCGGGATCATTGCCGAGGCCGAACAGGGCGCTGCCCACCTCACCACCTGCCGCTGGCACCAGAAGCAGCGCGCCGGCTTCCGCCTTGAAGCCAGCCGCCTTCGCCCAGGCGAGCGCGGCCGCATCGAGCTTGCCCGCATCGAGGTCGGCAGGCGTCACGGCATGGACCGGCCTGGTCGCCGCCCCTTTCGCGCCAAATGGAGAGGGACGTTCGATATACTGATAGGGGGTCATGGGCGGGCCTTCGGAAGCTGCTGGAATCGTTCGTCTTAACGATCTGTTAGGGTTAACAGTTTATTGCTGGAGTGGAAATGCGCTATCTGCCCGCTCCCTATTCGCAAGGCGCGGCACCGGACCGAACGAGACCGCACCCCATGACCGCTTCCGCAGCCCTGACGCCTCGCAAGACCCGCCTCGCCCAGACCGCCGCCTTCGCGCTTCTTGCCGCACTCTCGGTCACCGGCTGCGCGACCAAGCGCGATGTCGCGACGACGGGCTCGATCCCGAGGACCTCGGCCGCCTCCATGGACGGCATGAACGCGGGCGACCTCGCGAGCACCGAGAAATCGGTCGGCGACAGCTATGCCCGCGATCCCAAGAACAAGGAAATCGGGCTACGCTATGCGACCGTGCTCGGCATGACGGGCAAGAACGCGCAGGCACTTGCGGTGATGCAGCAGGTGGCGATCGCCCATCCCGCCGACCGCGACGTGCTGGCGGCCTATGGCAAGGCGCAGGCAGGCGCAGGCCAGCTCGAACAGGCGCTTGCCACGATCAACCGGGCCCAGACACCTGACCATCCCGACTGGCGGCTTTATTCCGCCGAAGGCGCCGTGCTCGATCAGCTCGGCCGTTCGGCCGAGGCCCGCCAGAAATATCGCATGGCGCTCGATGCCCAGCCGAACGAACCGAGCGTGATGTCCAATCTCGGAATGTCCTACGTGCTTTCCGGTGATCTGAAGACGGCTGAAACCTACATGCGCAATGCCGCCGGGCAGCCGGCCGCCGACAGCCGCGTCCGGCAGAACCTCGCGCTCGTGGTCGGCCTGCAGGGCCGTTTCGCGGAAGCCGAGCAGATCGCCCGCCGGGAACTCTCGCAGCAGCAGGCGGACGCCAACGTCACCTATCTTCGCTCGATGCTGTCCCAGCAGAACTCCTGGGCAAAGCTCGCCGACAAGGATGGCAAGGGCAAGCCCAGCAACACGAACTGATCGGCGCTCCCGTCATTCCAACAAAAAACCGGCCATGCGCCGGTTTTCCTGTTTCCGGGACTGTCCTTTCGATGCCTTTAAATCAGGCGCGAAACGACGGTGATGATGCCACCGATCAGGACGAGATTTATGCAAAGCCGTGTCAGCACCCTATGATCCTCCGAATATGTTTCGCTCGCCGGCCGGTTCGTCTTGAAAGGGCGGTCGTCCGAGCTGATGGGGAGGATATTGGGCCGGTCACGCTGAACCCCGTCTGAAACGGGAGTTCATGTCACGTTCAACAATCGGCACAGGTCCCGGTTCCATCCGAAACCGCGCGTCGGCGAGACGTCGTCCTAGTGGAACTTGTCGGCGACCTGGATGCCGGCCGGGCCGAGAATGACGGCGATCAGCACTGGCAGGAAGAACAGGATCATCGGCACGGTCAGCTTCGGCGGCAGGGCTGCGGCTTTCTTCTCCGCCTCGTTCATACGCTCGTCCCGGCCTTCCTGGGCGAGCACGCGCAAGGCCGAGGCGATCGGAGTACCGTAGCGCTCCGCCTGGATCAGCGCCTGGGTGACGGCCCGGACGATTTCGAGCTGGGTGCGGATGCCGAGATTTTCGAGTGCGGTGCGGCGGTCCTGCAGGAAGGAGAGCTCGGCCGTCGTCAGCACCATTTCTTCGGCAAGCGGCGGCGAAGCCTGCGCCATTTCCTCGGCAACGCGGCGCATCGCCGCTTCCATGGAAATCCCCGATTCGACGCAGATCAGCATCAGGTCGAGCGCATCGGGCCAGGCCCGCTTGATCGAGGCCTGGCGCTTTTTCACGAGGTTCGAAACGTAGATATTGGGCGCGTAGAAACCGATATAGGCGACGACGATCGCCGCCAGCATCCGGATCGGAAACGGCCGCGTGGCAAGGTTGCCGAGCACGAAGATCCAGACGATGGCGGCGGCGAGGAAAACGAAGGGCAGCAGGAAACGCGCCAGCAGGAACATGTTGAGGGCGTTCTGCGACCTCAAGCCTGCGGCACGCAGCCTGTTGACGGTATTGTCGTCCACCAGCGCCTTGCGCAGATTGAACCGCTCGACGATCTGGCGGACCGACTGGTTGTTCTGCGCACGCAGCGACGTCTTCGACTGTTCGGAGTTCATGCGGGCACGCTCGCGGGCGCGGATCTGTTCGCGCTCGGTGGAGACGGCCTTCATTCGCTTGTCGAGATCCCCCTTTTCAAGGAAAGGGCTCGCCAGCGTGTAGAGGGTGGCAAAAACCGCCACTGCCACCAGGATGGCAAGAAGCGTGGTCGGATCGGTCAGCGTTGTTGCCAGTCCCATCGCTCTATCCCCTCAGATATCGAAATTGATCATGTTGCGCATGACGAAGATGCCGATCGACATCCAGACGCCGGAAATCAGAAGGATCAGATGTCCGCGCGGATCGGTGAAGATGATCGAGATATATTGGGGAGACGTCAGGTAGACGAGCAGCGAAACAATGAAGGGCAGCGCCCCGATGATCGCGGCCGACGCTTTTGCTTCCATCGAGAGAGCGTTCACCTTGGCCTTCATCTTCTTGCGCTCGCGCAGCACTTTGGAAAGGTTGCCGATTGCCTCGGACAGATTGCCGCCGGCCTGGCCCTGAATGGTGATGACGATCGCGAAGAAATTCACTTCCGGCAGCGGCATGGTCATCATCATGCGCGTGCAGGCCTCCGGAATGCTCAGGCCGACCTGCTGCGATTCGATCACCCGGCGGAATTCGGTCTTTACCGGCTCCTGTCCGTCGGAAGCGATCAGGCGCATCGCATCGTTGAGCGGCAGACCGGATTTGATCGAGCGAACCATGACGTCGAGCGCGTTCGGAAATTCCTCCAGGAACTTCTTCTGCCGGCGCTTGACCAGGAAACCGACAATCCAGCGCGGCAGGCCGACCGCGCTGACGAAGGCGGCGCCAACGGCCGCCAAGAGCGGCAGACCGGCGATCAAGCTCACGAGGAAGACGAAGACACCGAAGAGGATGCTGAACATGGAGAAGCGGCTCATCGTCAGGGACAGGCCGGTCTGGGCAAGCTTGGACTTCAAGCTGCCGTCGCCCATCTTCCTGTTCTTCTCTTCCTGCTTCTTCTCCAGGTCCTTGATGGAGTCCTGCATGGACTTGCGGCGCTTGGAGAGCTCCTGCACGCGGTCGCGGGCCGCCTTGACCTTGTTCAGGTCGGTTTCGGCCGACTTGACCCGGCTCAGCCGACTATCGGCCTTCTTTTCGACTTCCATGCGGGAGAACAACAGCCCGTAGCAGACCGCAGCCGCGGCGACCGCCACGAGGGCGATGATCGCCACGACATTGATATCCAGCCCGAACATGGAACCCTGCTCCTCAGTCCTTGGTTTTTTCCATCGCGTCGAGGGCGGCGGAAAGGCGCTTTTCCTCGTTGTAATACCGGGCGCGATCCCAGAAATACGGCTTCACGATGCCGGTCGACATGTGCCTGCCGATCAGGCGGCCATTCGCATCCTCGCCGTCGATCTCGTAGCGCATCAGGTCCTGGGTGACGATCACGTCGCCTTCCATGCCGACCACTTCGGTGATCTGGGTGATGCGGCGCGAACCGTCGCGCAGGCGGGCCGCCTGGATGATGACGTCGATCGAGCCGGTGATGATCTCGCGCACCGTCTTGGCCGGTAGCGAATAACCGCCCATGGCGATCATCGATTCCATACGGCTCAGGCATTCGCGCGGCGTGTTGGCGTGGATCGTCCCCATCGAGCCGTCGTGGCCGGTGTTCATCGCCTGCAGAAGGTCGAAGACCTCAGGTCCGCGCACTTCGCCGACGATGATGCGTTCAGGGCGCATACGCAGGCAGTTCTTGACGAGATCGCGCATGGTGATCTCGCCTTCGCCTTCGATGTTGGGAGGGCGGGTTTCAAGGCGGACCACATGCGGCTGCTGCAGCTGCAGTTCGGCGGTATCCTCGCAGGTGATGACCCGCTCTTCCTTGTCGATATAGTTGGTCAGGCAGTTCAGAAGCGTCGTCTTGCCCGAGCCGGTACCGCCCGAGATGACGATGTTGCAACGGACGCGGCCGATGATCTGCAGGAGCGTCGCCCCTTCCGGGGTGATCGCACCGAACTTGACGAGCTGGTCGAGGTTCAGCTTGTCCTTCTTGAACTTACGAATGGTCAGTGCCGGCCCGTCGATCGCAAGCGGCGGCGCGATGACGTTGACACGCGAACCGTCGGGCAGGCGCGCGTCGCAGATCGGCGAGGATTCATCGACGCGGCGACCGACCTGGCTGACGATGCGCTGGCAGACCGACAGGAGCTGGGCATTGTCGCGGAAGCGGATATCGGATTCGATCGTCTTGCCGCCGACTTCGATGAAGGTTTGGCCGGCGCCGTTGACCATGATGTCGGCGATGTCGTCACGCGCGAGCAGCGGCTCCAGCGGACCGTAGCCCAGAACGTCGTTGCAGATATCCTCGAGCAGTTCCTCCTGCTCGGAGATCGACATCGCGAAGTTCTTGATGGTGATGATATCGTTGACGATATCGCGGATTTCCTCGCGCGCGCTCTCGGCATCGAGCTTGGCGAGCTGGGACAGGTCGATCGTGTCGATCAGCGCCGAGAAGACCTGGCTCTTGGTATCGTAATAGAGTTCCGTGCGCGCCGGCCGCTTGCGGGCCGGTGACTGCGGCGCGAGCGGCGGCGGCGAAGCGACCTGCTGGCGCTGGGTGGCGGGATCGCGCATCGGCTCGGCAAGGATTTCCGGAGCGGCCGGCCGCGCCACGACAGGCGCCGCCGAAGCGGACGCAGCAGCCGGCGGCGGCGAAGCCAAGCCGCCGCTCTTCCCAAATCCCTCGTTTCCGCGTTTTCCAAACATGCCGGTTTCCTGGTGTTATGCCTTCTTGCGCCCGAGCATGCCGAGCACCTTGCCGAGACCACCCTTCTTCACTTTCTTCATGGCAACGCGCCCCGTGACGACATGGGCGATCTGCGAGAAAGTTTCGGCGGCTGGCGACTTGGCGTCGATTTCGGAGATCATCCGGCCGCTATTGGCGGCATTGCCGAACAGCTGCACGTCGAAGGGCAGGATGGCGATCGGCTCGATCTCCAACGGCTCGATGAAATCGTTCGGGGCGATCTCCGGACGCTTCGGCATCCCGACCTGGTTGAGGATCAGGTGTGGTGCGCGGTCGTTCGGCCGAAGCTTCTTCAACGCGTCGATGATGTTCTTGGTGTTGCGCAGGTTGGCTAGATCGGGGACCGCGCAGATCACCACCTCGTCGACCTCAGATAGAACTGCGCGCGTCCATTCCGTCCAGCCATGCGGGACATCGAGAACCGCCATCGGCGCGCTGCGCTGCAGGAGCTCGATGATCGGCGTGAATGCGCTGCGATCGAAGTCATAGGCGCGGTCAAGCAGCGAGGGAGCGGCCAGCAGCGACAGATGCTCGGAACACTTGGTCAGAAGGCGGTCGAGGAAGACCTCGTCCAAACGTTCCGGCGCAAAAACGGCTTCCGCGATGCCCTGGGCCGGATCCTGATCAAAATCGATATTGGCCGTGCCGAAGGGAAGATCGAGGTCGGCGAGGATGGTCTCGGTCGAGAACAGGCTGGAAATGCCGAATGCGCAGTTATGCGCAATGGTCGAGGAGCCGACGCCGCCCTTGGCACCGATGAAGGCCACCGATTTGCCGAGCGGTTCCGCTTCGGGATCCACGAAGATCGACGAAATCGACGCCAGCATGTCCGGCATCTGCACGGGGCCGACGAGATATTCGGAAATGCCGTTGCGGATCAGCTCGCGATAGAGCGAGATATCGTTATAGCGGCCGACGACGATGACCCTGGTCGAGGGATCGCAGACTTCCGCAAGCGGCGTGAGCTCATCGAGAAGGTTCTTCGGTTCGGCATCCGTTTCCAGGATGATCAGGTTCGGTGTCGGCGTGGAGGAGAACATGTTGGCGGCAGCGCTGGTGCCACCGATCGTCACACGCAGGTTGACCTTGGCCATACGGCGATCGCGCGCCATGCGGTCCATCATCCGCTGCATCGCCTCGCTTTCGCAGAAAGCGTGGATCGAGATGCGCGGCAACGGGCGCAGCGCATCGAAATCGCCCGGACGATCGACGTCCTCGGCGAAACCTTCACCCTGGCCGGGAGTGCGGATTTCGTAGTTGATCGCGCTCATCGTGTTCTCCGGTTAAGGCGTCGTGGTACCGCTGCTCTCGCCGCGGTAGTCGCTGATGACCTTGGCGCGCTGCGCCGCATCGATCGGCGTGACCGCGCGCGGCGCGATGAGATCGGTGGGGTTGGCGACCTGGGCTGCAAGATTGTTCTGGCTGGCGCAGCCGAAATTGTACCAGTTCTTGTTCCCGAACGTGTTGTCCGAGAGGTCTGCCGGCCATTCGCCGCACTGGCCGGTCATCGCCTTGGTCGTCACGTAGGAAAGCCGGATCGGCGCTGCGTCACCGTTCGGCGAGGCGGCGTAGCTGCTCATCAGGATCCGCTGCGGCCTGATGCCGGACCGGGTCAGTTCGCGGCGGATATCACCCGCCAGATGTTGGGCGGCACCGGAATTGTAGGAGCCGTAAGGCACCTGGATCTGTATCACGCCGGCCGGCGAGGCCATGAAATTCTGGGCAAAACCCTTGACGGTATCCTTCATGCCCGTCGTCAGGCGGACATCACCCGAGGCGACCGGAATATCGAGCGTCGACTGACCTTCCGCCAGCACGATCGGATGTCGGGTGCGATAGTCGTCGGGGATGGAGCCGGTCGTGAGCTGGCTGTTGCCGCAGGCCGACAGGAGCAGGCCGGATGCCACGAGCGCCAAGGCCGCGGCCATCCTGCTGCGACGGGACCTGGTTTTCCCCTTGGTCATGACATCCTGTCCTTCGGCGGTGGTTTTCTTGGTTTCAATGTCCATGACCGCTCACTTGTAGATAAAGCCGACGGCGCCGTGATACTGGCCCGCCGCGACGGGCTCCTTGCGGCCGTAGATCTTGTTGACGCGGTTCAGGAAGAATGTCGCGGCATCGTTTTCCGGGTTGAAGTTGTCGTCCGGCCGGGCGATCTCGTTGCGAGCAACGGGACGGACCAGATAAGGCGTCGCGATGATCACGAGTTCGGTTTCGTTGCGGACGAAGTCCTTGCTGCGGAAAAGCGTCCCGAACACCGGTACCTTCGAAATTCCCGGAAGGCCGGACATCGCCTGACGGACATTGTCCTGCACCAGGCCGGCGATGACGATCGAGCCGCCGGAGGGCAATTCGACCGTGGTCGAGGCCTCACGCTTACGGATCGCCATGAAGGTATTGCCGGGGATCCGCAACGATGCACCGTTACCGGTCGCGGCCGATCCCTCGTAGGTCGGCTCCGAAACGTTCGTTTCGATCACGAGGCTGATGCGTCCGGGAGACAAAACGACGGGCTTGAAATTCAGTTCGATGCCGTAATCGACGGAGTTGACGGTCTGCGTGACAGTCCCCTTCTCGCCGTCTACCTCCTGCTGGCCCGGCAGCCGGTATTCGCCACCCACGTAGAACTTCGCCTGCTGGCCGGAAATGGCGGTCAGGCTGGGTTCGGCGAGCGTGCGCATGACGCCGGCCTGTTCCATGGCGTTCATGTACGTCGAGAGGCCGACATTGCCGATATTGCCGGACAAGACGCCCTGGGCCGCTAGGCCGACGGCATTCCCGAGATTGGCGGGATTGGCAAAGGAGATCGAGCCTTTGGGACCGGCGACGGAGCCATTGAACCCGAGCTGCTTCAATACCTGCCTGCTGACTTCCGCGACAGTTACCTTCAGCGTGACCTGGTCCTCGCCCTCGATGGTCAGGAGGTTGACGATCTGAGATTTCTGCCGGTTTTCGGCGAAGATGTCCGCATCGCCGTTATTGCCCTGGGCGGTAATATTGCGGGTGGTCGCCTCACCGCCCTTCAGGAAGGCCGTGGTGAGCTTTTCCGCCTGCGCCGAATCCTGCGGCGTCCGCACGCTGCCGGACAGCACGATGTTGTCGGAGATGATCTCGACCTTGATGTTCGAATCCGGCAGGAACCGACGAAGGTTCTGCTCGAGACCGGAAATATCACGCTCGATGGCCACGTCGAGGCTGACGATCTCCTCGCCGTTCGGTCCGAAGACGAAGATGTTGGTCTGGCCGACAGTCTTGCCGAAAAGATAGATGCGGCGGGAGGTGCGCGTCACCGCGTCAGCCATGCTCGGGTCGGCGACGAGAATGTCATGGGCGTCGGAAGGCAGGTCGACAACCAGAGCCTTGTTGAGGCCGAGCTGCAGCCGCTTGCGGACGCCGGGCCCCCCGTCGGTGATGCGCACCACGCTGTTGTCGGCCGCCAGGGCCTGTGCCGGCGTCAGGCTGATCGGGGCGATATTATTCAGGGAAACGCCGGAAAAGGCGAGGCAAAAAGCCATGCCTGCCGCTGCCGAGCTACGAATCTTGTGTTTCAGACTGCTCACTTGAACGCTCCGTTCATTTCGCCTGCACCGCCGCCGTGCTCTTGACGATCGCCCCCGATTTGATGACCTGGATATCCGTCTTGCCATCGCCCCCGTGCAGCAAATAGTCCGGGGCTACCGTGTCGGCCTCCTGAGAGTCCGCGACGGAGCGCAGCGCAAGCGTCAGCCGCTGGGCCATCTGCTGGGCGACGGCAATGACCTTCGCCTGGTCCGGCGTCAGTTCCAGCGTCGCCGTCGTGCCGACGACGGATTTCTTGCCGTCCTCGCTTTCCTGGACCTGCTGGTCGATCGCGAGGACGCGAACGTTGCTGAGGATGGTTTCGGTGATGTAGTTGCCGCTGTCCTTGTTCTCCCGCACCATGATGATGTCGACGCGATCGTTCGGCAGCACGAAGCCGCCGGCGCCCGTTGCAACGGAGATCTCGGTGGCAACCGCCCGTTTTCCGGACGGCAGCAGCGAGGACATGATCCGGCTGGAGGAGTCGGCGATCTTCTCGGCCCGCATCGGCTCGCCCTTGAACATCGGCATGCGGACCACGACGCCCTGAAGCTCGGTGATAGCGTTCGGCCGCGTCGAATCGGTGATGAACCCGTCGACGATGCCGCTCGACGGCCAGGACATCCACTGCATCGACTTGTCGTTCAGGCGGCTGCCCACGGGCAGGTTCTCGGCCGAAACCAGCACCTTGACCGTCGGCTCCTTCTGGATGACGGTTTCCACCAGTTCAGGCGCTTTCGTGCCGGAAAGGCGGACCGCGAGCATGCCGGCAAGGCCCGCCGCCACCACGGCAACCGCGAGAATAATGATACGGGTGGGCTTCATGGCCATTCCTTGAGGGAACACTAATTCCCCCGGAGAATGGCCTCCAATGGTGTAATTATAGTTAATGAGACGCTTACAATTCTGGTTAACGCGATCTTTCCGTCGCGAAAACTCTTATTGAAACGCCCTCATCGCCAGGAGATGGATCGGGGCCTGCTCGAAAGTTAGGAAGCCGGCGATCGCAATGGCGATTCCGTAGGGGATCTTCTTGGCGTTGACGAGAGACTGCGGGAGGGGAATGCCCATGGCCAGAACCGACGCCGCCTGCGAGCGCAGGAGCAGGAAAACAAGCGTCACGGCACCACCGACATAACCGACGGTGGTCAGGAACACGAGAAGCGAGTGATTGAAGCCGAACCAGACGGCGGTGGCGGTCAGAAGCTTTGCATCGCCGCCGCCCATGACGTTCAACGCAAACAGCGCGAAGCAGGCGCAGAATACGGCAAGGCCGGCGACGAGGTTCAAGCCGATCTCCGGCCACGCGAGGCCCGAGAACGGCGCCAGGGCGACAAAGGATGCCAGCAGCGCGACCGAGACCCGATTGGGAATCGTCATCGTAAACAGATCGGTGAAGGCGGATATCGCCAGGCCAATGGGAAGGATGACGAGTATCGCCACTGCCAACGTTAAGCTTGCCATACATCCACCTCGATCTTTGCCGGGACCCGCGGCCGGTCGCATGCGTTGAAAACACGTAAAGCCGCCCACGGGGCGGCTCCACGAGACACATGAGGTGACCCGCGGAGCGGGTCAGCTATCAATGTGCGGTGCTTGCAGTGGTCATCTTGGTAGAGATGCTGGTGAACGTGTTGCTCAGCGAGTTGCCGAGGGTCGTTGCGCCGGCGATCAGAGCTACGGAGATGAGAGCTGCGATGAGACCATACTCGATGGCGGTCGCACCAGACTCATCTTTCATAAAACGAGCGAAAATCTTCGACATGGAACTCTCCTACTCCAAATTGTTGTTCAGCACTTCCCGACAACTGTTTTCCGTTGTTCGGATGAACGCAACCTACAGCCGGACGATTGCTATCGGCTTAAAGAACATCGTTACCGAGCTGTTAATGGAGGATTGCAGGTTGCGTGGTAAACGAATGGGTAAGAAAAATGGTGAAAGTTGATTTGTCGCTTTCTCCTTCTCATAATCCTCTAATCTACGTTTTTTTACAGAGCGTTAATTTACTTGAGGCCGCGCCCGAGTTCATCCTGCCTCACGGATTTCCGGCCGACCGGCAATGGTTAAGGCGGGATCAAAAACGGCCTCCTGTGCCGCTTAACCCTTCATTCACCAATCACATCCATCCTTGGGGAACAACAAACCGCACCTAAGGTCGCCCTCAATGCTGTTCCGTCGCGTCATGATCCGGCTCCTGGCCATCTGCGGTGTCGTCTTCATCGGCGCAGGACAGCTGGCCGCGCAGGATCAGCCGGATCTTCTGCGCGTATTCATGAATCACGCGCGCGTGCTGAAACTCGACAGGCCGGTCAGCAAGGTCATCGTCGGCAATTCGAGCGTCGCCGACGCAACCGTCGCGGATCCCACCACGATCGTCCTCACGGGCCGCAGTTTCGGTACGACCAATCTCGTGCTGCTGGACGCCCAGGGCAATGCGATTGCCGACGAGCGGGTCCTCGTTTCCATTGACGAAGGAAACACTGTGCGCGTCTTCCGGCAAACGGAGCGTTCCATTCTGTCCTGTACGCCAAATTGCGAACAGCACGCCGAGTTCAAGAACACCGGTACCGGTGCCGCTACGCCCTGATCGGGGACAGATGGTTAAACTGCAGGCGATCGCAGCAACGGAATCTCAATAATCGGAACCTAGGATCGGCACGCTCAAACCGGCTATCGGACGGGAACCATGTGCCAGGATCATGACGAGACGAAAAGCGGTGCCCCTGTACCCGCGAGAGGTAAAGGGGCATGGCGACGGATCATCCGATCCAAGGACGGAGCGGCCGCGATCGAATTCGCCCTGCTGGCCATTCCCTATTTCCTGATCGTCTTTGCCATCGTCGAAACCTTCATCGCCTATACCGGCGAACAGCTTGTCGCCAACGCCGTCGACACCATGGCGCGCAAGCTCAGGACCGGCAACATTACCTATGGGCTCAATCGCAGCACCGACAAGACCCAGGCGGAATTCCGCCGCGCCTTCTGCGGCGAAGTGTCGATCCTGATCACCTGCAGCGAGGACGAAATCGCGACCCCGAACAAGCTCCTGCTCGACGTCCGCTCGTTTGCGACCTTCGCGCTGATCCCGACGACGATCCCGACCTCCGGCGGCGCTTTCGGGGAGCTCGATACGTCCTCATTCGCCTATGCGCCGGGTCCCGCAAAAAGCATCAACATGCTGCGCGCCTATTATCGCTGGGATATCGTCACCGATCTGATCCGGCCCTATATCAGCAACGTCCGGCCCGCGGACGGCGGGCGCCCGAGCTATTTCCTGATCGTCGAAACATCCGCCTTCCGAGCCGAGGACTATCCGTGATGGAAGAGCAAACGCTCCAGCCGCAGAACCGGCCCGCTGGCCTGCTTATCCGCATCAAGCAATTCGTCACCGACACGCGCGGCGTCGGCGCGGTCGAATTCGCGCTGATCGCGCCGCTGCTTCTCAGCCTCTACATCACGTCGTTCGAAATCACCATCGGCCTCAGCGTCTCCAAGCGCGTGACGCGCAGCGCCAGCACGATCGCCGACCTTGTGACCCGGGAGACGAGCGTCGACAAGACATTGCTCGCGACGATGAAGGACGTGACCGCAAGTCTCTTTGCGCCCTACACGCCCAATACGCTGAGCATCAAGGTCACCGGGGTGACGCTCGATGCCACCGGCACCCCGACCGTCGCCTGGTCGTGGGATCAGAACAACGGCAGGCCCTATGTTGTCGGTTCTGCCGTCCAGGTGCCGGCCGACATGCACACCGCCAATTCATTTCTTGTCCGGGCCGAAGTATCGGTGCATCACGAACTCCTGATGTTCATGCCCGGTCTTTTGCCGAACAGCGTCCAGGACCTCACCATCGCGCGGGAATATTTCTACCGCCAGCGTCTCGGAAACAGCGTCAGCTGTACCAATTGCTGAAGCGCACCGACCGTTATCCCCTTTGCTAATACATGCCCACGGCTATATGAATCTCGATTCGGGCCGGCTAAGAGAGCTGCCGGGCGGGCAATATTCAAATTTCCGGGTGACCGATGGCGCGTGCCTTCCTGTTCGTTCTTGATTCCTTCGGCGTGGGCGGTGCCCCGGATGCGGACGAGTATGGTGATCTGGGGGCCAACACGCTCGGGCATATCGCGGAATTCTGCGCCGCCGGCGTCGGCGACCGGGCTGGACTGAGGGAAGGTCCGTTGCATCTGCCGAACATGTCGTCGCTCGGGCTTCTGGAAATTGCCAAACTCGCCAGCGGCGACTATCCCGTCGGCATGCCGATGCCGGAGCGAATCTTCGGCCTGCACGGCGCAGCCAACGAGATTTCCCGCGGCAAGGATACTCCGTCCGGGCATTGGGAAATCGCCGGCACGCCGGTCTTGTTCGATTGGGGTTATTTCCCGGCAGAAGGCGACGCGTTCCCTCCCGAGCTGGTGGAAGCGATCTGCCGCGAAGGCGGCGTCCCCGGCATTCTCGGCAATTGCCACGCATCCGGAACCGAGATCATCGCCCGGCTCGGGGAGGAGCATATCCGCACCGGAAAACCGATCTGCTACACATCCACCGACTCGGTCTTCCAGATCGCCGCCCACGAAACCTTTTTCGGCCTCGACCGGCTGCTCAGGCTCTGCGAAACCGTCCGGGTGCTGCTTGATCCGATGAATATCGGCCGGGTGATCGCCAGGCCCTTCGTGGGTGAAACCGCGGACACGTTCCAGCGCACCGGCAATCGCCGCGACTTCTCCGTGCCGCCGCCCGAAGCGACATTGCTCGACCGGCTTATCCGCGGCGGCAGGTCGGTGCATGCGATCGGCAAGATCGGCGACATCTTCGCGCATCAGGGCGTCTCGCGCGTCATCAAGGCGAACGGCAATGCGGCGCTGATGGAAGCGACGCTCGCCGCCATGGATGAGGCGACCGTCGGCGATCTCGTCTTCACCAATTTCGTCGATTTCGACATGCTCTACGGCCATCGCCGCGACGTGCCGGGTTATGCGGCGGCGCTCGAAGCCTTCGACCGCGCCCTGCCGGACGTCCACCGGCGGCTGCAGCCCGGCGACCTCGTCATCCTGACCGCCGACCACGGCTGCGATCCGACCTGGCGCGGCACCGACCACACGCGTGAGCGGGTGCCGGTCATGGCGTTCGGACCGGGCATCCGCTCCCGTTCGATCGGGATCAGATCGACCTATTCGGACATTGCCGAAACCATTGCCGCGCATCTGTCGATCCCGCCCGGCCCCAACGGATGGAGCTTCCTTTGACCAGACACCTCCTCAAGGCGGAGATCCACTGCCATATCGAAGGTGCCACGCCGCCGGCGCTGGCGGCAATTCAGGCGGAAAAATACGGTATCGATACGGGAAAGGTGCTGCGCGACGGCGCCTATGTCTGGTCCGACTTTTCCGAATTCATCGTCTGCTACGATGCGGTCGCCTCGCTGTTCAAAACCGCAGCAGACTATGCGCTGCTGACTGAAACCTATCTTATGGAACTTGCGGCCGCCAACACGATCTACAGCGAGATCATCGTCTCGCCCGATCACGGAGATCGGATCGGGCTCGGGGCCGATGCCTATCTCGCCGGCATCTGCGACGGCATTCACGCGGCGCGCGAAAAGACCGGTATCGAGGCGCGCATCATCGTGACAGGTGAGCGGCATTTCGGGCCGGACCGGGTGGTTTCCGCCGCCGAATATGCGGCGCGGGCGAAAAACCCGCTGGTGACCGGCTTCAACATGGCCGGCGAGGAACGCATGGGCCGGGTCGCCGACTATGCCCGTGCCTTCGATATCGCCCGTGACGCGGGGCTGGGCCTTACCATCCACGCCGGCGAGGTCTGCGGCGCTTTCAGCGTTTCCGACGCGCTCGATCTGGTGAAGCCGTCCCGGATCGGCCACGGCGTGCGTGCGATCGAGGATCCGGCCCTCGTCGAGCGGCTTGCCGAACTCGGCACCGTGCTGGAGGTCTGCCCGGGTTCGAACATCGCGCTAAACGTGTTTCCGGATTTCGACAGCCATCCGCTGAAACGCCTCAAGGCCGCCGGCGTGCGCGTCTGCATCAATTCCGACGACCCGCCGTTCTTCCACACTTCGCTTGCGCGCGAATACGACATCGCGTCGGTGATCATGGGGATGCCCGACGACGCGATCGACGCGATGACGCGCACGGCGATCGAGGCGGCCTTCGTGGACGAAGCAACGCGCGCAAGGCTCATCGCCCGGCTTGACGCGCAGAGCGTCAAGCCAAGCCGATCAGAGACTGGGGATGAGGCGGCAAGCCGCGCCTGACGGGTTGCGGAACCAGCCTTTTTCCTGAAAGAAGAGACAGGCAAACAACAAGGGGAAGCTCCATGGACGGCGTCACTGTCATCGATCATCCGCTGGTGCAGCACAAGCTGACGATCATGCGCAAGAAGGAAACCTCAACGGCCGGCTTCCGGCGGCTGCTGCGGGAAATCTCGATGCTGCTCTGCTACGAGGTGACCCGCGACCTCGAACTGACCATGGAAACGATCGAGACGCCGCTTGTCGAAATGCAGGCGCCGGTCGTCGAAGGCAAAAAGCTGGTCTTCGCCTCGATCCTGCGGGCCGGCAACGGGCTGCTCGAAGGCATGCTGGAACTGGTGCCTTCGGCCCGCGTCTCGCATATCGGCGTCTACCGCGACCACGAGACGCTGCAGCCGGTCGAATATTACTTCAAGGCGCCGGACGACATCGCCGAACGGCTGATCATCGTCGTCGACCCGATGCTGGCGACCGGCAACTCCTCGATCGCCGCCGTGGACAAGCTCAAGGAACGGGGCGCCCACAATATCCGCTTCCTCTGCCTGCTTGCGGCCCCCGAGGGCATCGCAAACTTCCGCGCGGCGCATCCGGACGTGAAGATCTACACGGCCTCGATCGACAGCCATCTCAACGAGAAGGGTTATATCGTGCCCGGTCTCGGCGATGCCGGCGACCGCATGTACGGCACCAAGTAAGTAATTTAGAATTCGCTTACCAATCTTTGAAATGAACGGCCTGCGGAGATTTCGCAGGCCGTTTTCTTATGATTTCTCCGCTATGCAGGAAGCGGATATCCGGTTCATGCCGAGAGGGTTTTTCATGCTCCTGCGCACCGTCATTTTTGCTGCAGTTACGGCGCTCGTGGCGACACAGATCCCCGCGCTGATCCAGCGTGCCGATCATCCGTCTGCGGCGGCAGTGGCGGTCGAGGCGCCGGCCAGGGCGACGCCCGTTTCGGTGGCGTCGGGCAGCGTGACGCTGGAAGCCGATGGGCGTGGACACTTCAACGGCACGTTCCGGATGAACGGCAAACCCGTCGACGGCCTCGTCGATACGGGTGCGTCGCTGGTGGCGATCAACGAGAGCACGGCCCGCAAGCTGGGCTACAGCGCCAATGGCCTGGATTTCCGCTACACGGTCAATACCGCCAATGGCGGCACCGAGGCTGCCCACGTGGTTCTCGACCGCATCGAGATCGGCGGCGTGCGGGTCAAGGACGTCGATGCCTTCGTGCTGCGCGACAAGGCGCTTGCCGGCACGCTGGTCGGCATGAGTTTCCTGAAGAAACTGAAATCCTTCCAGGTGGAAGGCGGTAACCTGAAACTCGTGCAGTGATCAGCCGATACGCTTGAGAATCACCGGCGCGGCTGCGGGCGGAACCTCGGAAATCCTGTAGAAACGCGCGATATCCTCGGCGATCCGCCTGGCATCCCCCTCGGTTTTCGCGTGGACGGTGGCGATCGGTTCGCCTTCCGATACCTGCGTCCCGAGCGGCGGCAATTCGCTGATGCCGACGCGATGGTCGATCGCATCCGCGGCCCGTTTACGGCCTCCGCCGAGCTCGACGACGGCCAGACCAAGGGCTCGGGTTTCGCAGGCTGCGAGATAGCCATCGCGCGGCGCCGGCACGCGCAGCCTCACCGGCGCACGCTCCAGATAGGCATCCGGCCGCTCGCAGAAATCCGCCGGGCCGCCGAGCGCATGGACCATGCGGGCGAAACGCTCCATCGCCTCGCCGGAGCTCAGAGCCAGCCGGGCATTCTCCTCGGCACTTGTCAAATCAGCGACGACGCCTGCCTGGACGAGCATTTCAGCCGCCTCGGCCAGGACGACGGCTTCCAGTCGTGTACCGGCCTTCAGTCCTGCCAGGAAGTCCAGGCAGTTGACGATTTCGAGCGCATTGCCGGCTGCGTCCGCAAGCGGCTGGTTCATGTCGGTGAGAAGTGCCGCAGTCCTGACGCCCGCCCCATTCGCCACCTCAACCAGCGAGCGGGCCAGCGTCTCCGCCTCGCCTAAGCTTTCCATGAAGGCGCCGTTGCCGACCTTCACGTCGAGCACGAGGCTTCCGAGCCCGGCAGCAAGCTTCTTCGAAAGGATGGAGGCAGTGATCAACGGCACGGATTCGACGGTGGCAGTCACGTCGCGGATGCCGTAGAGCCGGCGGTCGGCCGGAGCGAGATCGCTCGTCTGTCCGATAATGGCACAGCCGACCTCGGCGACGACCTTCCGGAACAATGCCTCGTCCGGCATCACGTTGTAGCCGGGGATCGACTGCAGCTTGTCGAGCGTGCCGCCGGTATGGCCGAGGCCGCGGCCGGAAATCATCGGAACCGCAAGGCCGCAGGCCGCCACGATGGGTGCCAACATCAGCGAGACATTGTCGCCGACGCCGCCAGTCGAATGCTTGTCCGCAATCGGTCGGACAAGGCCGTCCCAATTCAGCACAGTCCCAGAATCGCGCATCGCGAGGGTGAGCGCCACCGTCTCATCGCGGGACATGCCCCGAAAAAAGACAGCCATCGCGAAGGCAGCTACCTGTCCCTCGGAGATTTCCTCTTTTGCCAGGGCCGCAATGAAGGCTGCTATCTCTTCGCCGGCGAGGACCTTTCCGTCGCGTTTGCGGCGGATGATTTCCTGCGGGATCATCGTATCAATAGCCGCTCGACGCGCGGACAGCGGTGCTGCCGCTCAACACGCCGAGGATATCGTCGAGCAGGCCCGAGGCGCCGAAGCGGAAGGTGGAGGGCATGATCCAGTTGGGAGCCATGATCGTTTCCGCGAGCCGGAAGTAAAGATCGGCGTCGGCAACGGTCGAGATCCCGCCAGCAGGCTTGAAGCCGACCCGCTTCTTCGAATCCCGGATCGCCTGAAGCATGATGTCGGCAGCTTCGAGCGTCGCATTCACGGCGACCTTGCCGGTCGAGGTCTTGATGAAATCGGCACCGGCGGCGATCGCCAGCTCGGAAGCACGACGGATCAGTGCGCTGTCCTTGAGTTCCCCCGTCTCCAGGATCACCTTCAAGGTGGCGTTCGGGCAAGCAGCCCGGACCGCCTCCACCATTTCGGTCACGGACGCCTCATCGCCGGCAAGCAGCTTGCGATAGGGAATGACCATGTCGATCTCGTCGGCACCGTCCTCGATCGCTTTACGCGTCTCTTCGATCACGGTGGCAACGGCCAGATCTCCGGAGGGGAAATTCACGACGGTGGCGATGCGAACCGGATGCTCGGAGCCCAAGATCTGGCGGGCATGGGCGACGAAACGCGGCCAGATGCAGATCGCCGCCGTATTGCCATAAGGCGTCTGGGCCCGCAGGCACAGTTTCTCGATCGCGGCGTTGTCGCAGTCGTCACGCAGGTTCGTCAGGTCGAGAAGCGATAGCGCGAAGGCTGCCGCCTCACGCGGGCTCAGGAGTTCCATGTCGAGTGCCTCCCCGGCTTGCTTACCGCACCGTGCGCCAGTGGCGCGCCGGGGACGCGGTAAATTCAAAGGCGACGCAGGTCCGGTCGAAATCTGTTCGATTTCTGGGTCATGCGCACGCCCATATTTATCGTTCAAACGATTAGATGCAAGCCACACCGGGGCGGCGCATGCCCCAACGGGACTTATCCGGTTGAAATATATCGTGTAATCAGGCCAACATTTCTTTCAGGATAGCCGCCAGGCGCTGCCCGCCTATCGGAGCCATGTCCTTGGTTTCCGCGTGGCTGAGCTCCGCACCGGTCATGCCCGCGCCCAAATTGGTGATCACCGAGGCCGCCGCGACCTTGAGCCCGAAATAGCGCGCCAGGATGACTTCCGGCACGGTCGACATGCCGACCGCATCGGCGCCCAGGGTTCGCGCCATGCGGATCTCCGCCGGCGTCTCGAAGCTCGGGCCGGAGAACCACATGTAGACGCCGGAAAACAGCGGGATGCCGCAACGGATTGCCGCGTTGCGCATGTCGAGCGCGAGGTCCGCATCATAAGCGGTGGTCATGCCGACGAAACGCCGGTCACCCTCCTCGCCGATCAGCGGGTTCATGCCGGAATAGTTGATGTGGTCGGAAATCTGCATCACCGAGCCCGGCGGCATGTCTTCCCTGAGCGATCCGGCGGAATTCGTCAGGATCAGCGACTGGACGCCAAGGCCCTTCATCACCTCGATCGGAAAGCGCATCACCTTCGCATCGCCGTGCTCGTAATAGTGCGCGCGGCCGGAGAGCATGATGACCGGCTCCGCTCCAAGATAACCGGCGACGATCTCACCCGCATGGCCGGTGACGCCGCTTACTGGAAAGCCCTCCAGCGCGCCATAAGGGATACGGACAGCCTCCGTCACCTCGTTCACCAGCGAACCGAGGCCGGAGCCGAGCACGATCGCGTGGCGCGGCACCAGGCCATTCAGGCGATTGACGAGCAGATCGATGACTTGCCTCATGTCCGTCACCTCAGCCGATCACATCCGTTTCGAAAGCGTATGGAAGAAGCTCCGCCATGGTGACGGTCTTCTGCACCCCGAGATCGTCGCAGAGATAGACGCGCGTATCGGCGGAGGCGAATTCCGCGATCTTCTGCCGGCAGCCGCCGCAGGGCGAGCAGAGCGCCAGCTTTTCGGCGATGACGGCCAGTTCAACGATCTTCCTGCCGCCGCCCATCACCATCGCGCCGATCGCCGTCGGTTCGGCGCACCAGCCCTGGGGGAAAGAGATGTTCTCGATATTGGCACCGAGATAGACCTTTCCGTCATCGGCGCGGATCGCCACGCCCACCGGGAACTTCGAATAGGGGGCATGTGCCCTGGCCATCGCCCCGCGTGCGGCCTCGAACAAATCGTGAGACATCGGTCAGCGCTCCTTGGTGTAGGGCACGCCGCCGGCCTTGGGCGGACGGGCGGTGCCGATGAAGCCGGCGAGCAATACGCAGGTGAGGATATAGGGCAGCGCCTGGAAGATCTGTACCGGCACTTCGCCGATCAGCGGCAATGATTTGCCCTGCATGAAGTTCGCGAATGCATCGAGGAAACCGAAGAGCAGGCAGGCCAGCATGACCGGCACCGGCTTCCACTTGGCGAAGATCAGCGCCGCCAGCGCGATATAGCCCTTGCCGGCCGACATGTTGTTGATGAAGGCGGCAGACTGGGCGATCGAGAGATAGGTGCCCGCAAAACCGCAGAGGAAACCGGCGACGATCAGCGCGCGATAACGCATCCAGGCGACCGAAATGCCTGCCGTGTCGACCGCACCCGGATTTTCGCCGACGGCGCGCAGGCGCAGGCCGAAACGGGTGCGATAGAGAACCCACCAGGAGATCGGCACCATCAGGAAAGCGATATAGGTGAGGATGTTGTTGCCGGAGATGACATTGGCATAAAGCGGGCCGATGATCGGCACGTCGCGCACCATATCGGCGCCCGGCAGGGTGATGGAGGAGAACCGGCCCTCAGGCGGCACCTGGCCGGTGCGCCCGCCCTGCCGGAACCAGGCCTGGCCGAGCACGATCGTCAGGCCGGCGGCGACGAAGTTGAGCGCTACGCCTGATACGATCTGGTTGCCGCGATTGGTGATCGAGGCAAAACCGTGCATGAAGGAAAAGGCGATCGACACGCCGATGCCGCCGATGAGGCCGAACCAGGCATTGCCGGTCCAGTAAGCGACGCAGGCTGCGGCAAAGGCGGATGCCAGCATCTTGCCTTCCAGCCCGATATCGAAAATGCCGGCGCGTTCCGAAAACAGTCCGGCAAGCGCGGTGAACAGCAGCGGGATCGAAAGGCGGATCGCCGAGCCGAGAATGCTGATGAAAATATCGAAATAATCCATGAGCCTATTTCCCGGTGAGCTGCTGGTAGAGCCGGACGACAGCCGGGCGGAGCATGTATTCCAGAGCACCCGCGAACAGGATGACCATGCCCTGGATGACGACGATCATGTCGCGGGTGATGCTTGGCATGTCGAAGGAGAGTTCCGCCCCTCCCTGGTAGAGAATACCGAAAAGCAGCGCCGCCAGAACGATGCCGGCCGGATGGTTGCGGCCCATCAGCGAGACGGCGATACCGACGAAGCCGGCGCCCCCGACGAATTCGATCTGCAGGCGGGCGGAAGCGCCCATGACGGGGTTCAGCGCCATCATGCCGGCGAGGCCGCCCGAGATCAGCATGGTGATCATGACGATCTTCGAATAGCGTATGCCGGCGTAGCTCGCAGCCGTCGGGCTGATGCCGAGCGTGCGCATCTCGTATCCAAGCTTGGTGCGCCAGATCAGCACCCAGACCAGGAAACACATGATCAGCGCGATCAGGAAGGAAAAGTTGAGCGGGGCGGCCCCGATCTTGCCGCCGAACATGGCGATCAGCCAGTCAAGCTTGGGGAGCTGGCCGCCGGGCAGGAAGGTGCGGGTTTCCGGCGCCATCTTGCCGGGCACGATCAGCACGCGCACCAGCACGTAATTCATCAGCGACGAGACGATGAAATTGAACATGATGGTGGTGATGACGATATGGCTGCCGCGCTTGGCCTGCAGCCAGGCGGGGATCGCGGCGCAGGCCGCGCCGAACAGGGCCGCACCGATGACCGCGAACGGCATGGTGACGTACCAGGGCACGTAACTGTCCATCGCCAATGCAACAAGCGCGGCACCAAGGCCGCCAAGATAAGCCTGGCCTTCCGAGCCGATGTTGAACAGGCCGGCATGGATGGCGACCGCCACCGACAGGCCGGTGAAGATGAAACTCGTCGTGTAGAACAGCGTGAAACCGATGCCTTCGCCGCGGCCGAGCGCACCGATCAGCAGCAGCTGCAGCGCCTCGAACGGGTTCTCGCCGATCCCCCAGACGACAAGGCCGGAAAAGAAGAAGGCCAGGATGAGGTTGAGCAGCGGGATGAGGCCGTAATTGATCCAGGCCGGAAGCGGTACGGATACGGTGCTCATGCCCCTGCCCTCGTCCGCCCTGCCGCCGCAGCAAGCTTAATCATTCCATGCTCCAGATGGGTCATTGCTTCAAGCATCGTTGCTGTCAGCGTCATGCGGCGATCCCGGCCATCATCAGGCCCAGCGTCTGTTCGCCCGCCTCGCCCGATTTCTCGCCGACGACCTTGCCGGCGAACATCACCAGAATACGGTCGGAGAGCGAGCGGATCTCATCCAGTTCCACCGAGACCAGCAGCACCGCCTTGCCGGCATCGCGCATCTCTATGATCCGCTTGTGGATGAATTCGATCGCGCCGATATCGACGCCGCGGGTCGGCTGGCCGATGATCAGCATTTTGGGGTCACGCTCGATCTCGCGCGCCACGACGATCTTCTGCTGGTTGCCGCCGGAGAAATTGGCGGTGCGCAGCCGCGGGTTCGGCGGGCGGATATCGTATTTGGCGATCTTCTCCTCGGCATCCTTGCGCATCGCGTCGAGATCCAGAAACGGACCGCGGCCGTATTTCGCATCGTGGTGATAACCGAGGATCGAGTTCTCGTATTCCTCGAACTTCAGGACCAGCCCCATGTGGTGGCGGTCTTCCGGGATATGTGCAAGCCCGAGATCACGCAGGCCAGCCGGATCGAGGCCCGCGACCGGCTGGCCATCGATGAGGATCTCGCCGGACGAAGGCTTGCGGATGCCGGCGATCGCCTCGAGAAGCTCCGACTGGCCGTTGCCGGCAACACCCGCGATGCCGACGATCTCGCCGGCGCGCACGTCGAAGGAGACGTTGTCGACCATGGTGACGCCGCGGCTGTCCTTGACCGTCAGGTTCCTGACCGACATCAGGACCGCGCCCGGATTGGCGGCACCCTTTTCGACGCGCAGCAGGACGCGGCGGCCGACCATGAGTTCGGCCAGCTCTTCGACGGTGGTTTCGGCGGTCTTGCGTGTGGCGACCATTTCGCCGCGGCGCATGACCGAGACCGTATCGGTGATCGCCATGATCTCGCGCAGCTTGTGGGTGATGAGGATGATCGTCTTGCCCTGATCGCGCAGGACGCGCAGAACCTTGAAAAGGTGGTCGGCTTCCGCCGGCGTCAGCACCCCGGTCGGCTCGTCGAGGATGAGGATTTCGGCGCCGCGATAGAGCGCCTTCAGGATTTCGACGCGCTGCTGATTGCCGACCGGCAGTTCCTCTATGACCGCGTCCGGATCGACCTCGAGGCCGTAATCGTCCTCCAGCCGCTTCAGTTCCTTGCGGGCGCTCGCGACGCCCTTGGCGAGAAGCTGACCGCCCTCCGCGCCGAGCATGACGTTTTCCAGAACGGTGAAATTCTCGACCAGCATGAAGTGCTGATGCACCATGCCGATGCCCGCGGCGATCGCCGTCTGGCTGTCGCGGATCGTCACCGGCTTACCCGAAATGCGGATCTCGCCGTGGTCGGCCTGGTAGAAGCCGTAGAGGATCGACATCAGGGTCGACTTGCCGGCGCCGTTTTCCCCGATGATACCGTGGATCGAGCCTTTGGCGACCGTCAGATTGATGTTCTTGTTCGCGTGTACCGTGCCGAACTTCTTGTCGATGCCGACAAGCTCGATCGCGGGCTCCTTCGGAGAATCGAGGCTCAATGGTCCGCCCTTCCGCCTGATATGCAAAAAGGGCGCATGGCGATCATCGTCGCCCTGCGCCCCCTCAAAACCCGCCTTACTTGTTGCAGGCGTTGTCCGACATGTAGTCGTGCACCTTGACGGTGCCGGCGATGATGTCGGCCTTGGCCTTTTCGACGGCAGTCTTCATTTCAGGCGTGATCAGCGCCTTGTTGTTGTCGTCGAGCGCATAGGCAACGCCGTCTTCCTTGACGCCGAGGGCAAGGATGCCGGCCGTGAACTTGTCTTCCTTGGTGTCCTTGAAGGCGTTGTAGACGGCCAGATCGACGCGCTTGACCATGGAGGTCAGGACCGAGCCCGGATGCAGGTGGTTCTGGTTGGAATCGACGCCGATCGACAGCTTCTTGTTGTCGGCGGCAGTCTGCAACACGCCGAGACCGGTCGCGCCGGCAGCCGCGTAAACGACGTCGGCGCCTTGGTCGATCTGGTTCTTGGTGAGCTCGCCGCCGCGAACCGGGTCGTTCCAGGCAGCACCGGTCGTGCCGGTCATGTTCTGGAAGACCTGCGCATCAGCCTTGGCCGCCTTGACGCCCTGCACATATCCGCAGGCGAACTTGCGGATCAGCGGGATGTCCATGCCGCCGACGAAACCGACCTTGCCGGTCTTCGACGCCATGCCGGCGAGAACACCGACGAGGTAGGAACCTTCCTCTTCCTTGTAGAGGACGGAGCGGACGTTCTTCAGCTTGACGACCGAATCGACGATCACGAACTTGGTGTCGGGGAATTCAGCCGCGACCTTTTCCATGGCCGAGGTCCAGGCGAACGATACGGCGACAACCGGGTTGAAACCGCGGCTCGCGAAGTTGCGGATGGCCTGCTCGCCCTGGGTGTCGTTGGTGGGCTCGAAATCCCGGAATTCGATCCCCGTTTCCTTCTTGAACTTTTCGGCGCCGTTGGCGGCGGCCTCGTTGAAGGATTTGTCGAACTTGCCGCCCGTGCCATAAACCAGCGCCGGCTTGATGTCCGCGGCAAGCGCGGTTGCCGACATGGCAGCCATGGCAATGAGGCTCAAAAGGGTTTTCTTCATCGTTCAGCCCTGTTTTTAGCTGTTAGGTCCTCCCGCAATCCCCGTTCCCCGGGGCATGTCTGCGGCCACCTGCCCTTTTTCTTCAAGGGTCTGGCTTCGGGCACTCTTGCACGGGTTTCGGAAAAATTCACGAGATTTTTTTCAACTGGTAAAAAACATCCAGGCTGCCGAAAACTTCGACAATGCTGTGGAAAAGCTGCTCAAAAGGAGAGCTTGGAACACGGTTCTGCCCGCAAGCTGAGCAGGCGTGGAGCGCCTGCATCGTGCAATCCGCGATGGCAGCGAAGTTGCCCGGCGATACGACCGGCAGTGATCTTCAAGGCAAAACCCCAGGCCCGAAAGATTCGGCTGGCTCAGGCTGAAAACCGCCCGGCGAAATGCGGCCTGCTATATCCGGCCATCCAGAAGATCAGCGCAATCGCCAGAAACACCGCGAATGCAGGCTGTGCCAGCACCGGGGCCACGAAAGGCCGCCAGATCTCCTGGCTGACATAGGTGCTGACGGCGAATTCCGCGAGCGTCAGGCTTTCGGGATCGAGATTGAGCCAGGCATTGCCCAGACTGGTCAGCACCACCGACGAGGCGGAGACGGACTGGATCGAATCCAGAGTGCCGGCAACGATCGCAGCAACCAGCGCAAGCGCGCTGAGCAGATGGAAAACGAACCGTATGACTGCCATTCCGAACAAGCCCCGCGTCGTTGATCGCGGCCGCGCCGCCTCCAGCACGACGGCCTTTGTGGCGGAAGAAATAGCCCTGGCGCCAGGGCTTGGCAACGCGCCCGCGGAGGTTTTCCCGCCCACTGTCAAAAAACGTTCAGATTCGGGTTGATCCCGGCGAGTTGATCGGTATATATCGCGGCCGTTCCAACGTTTTGCTTCTCAGACGACGCAAAGCAACCAAGGACAGGTGGCCGAGTGGTTTAAGGCGCACGCCTGGAACGCGTGTGTACGTGAAAGCGTACCGTGGGTTCGAATCCCACCTTGTCCGCCATTCCCAGGCTTCGGTCAGACAATCAGCAATGGTGCCGTGTAATCCGGACTACGGGGTTCGCGCCCGTCCGTGCCGATTCGGATCAGCCTTGCTTCGTTAACCATGTACCTTAGCACACACTTAAGCTTTGAGCGGTGTACTCCGTGCCGGGGGCAAAGGAGGAAACGCCGATGCCATACGGATTGCTGTTGATTGCCGGTCTCGTCGCATGCGTTTTGAGCATTGCTGTCATGGATGACGATGCCACGGACGAGCCGCTCGTCAGAGATACCCATGTCGACGCGCCTTCCGTTCCGTGAACGCAAGCCTGCTCGCGAACACCGTCCGTCAGGCCCTGTTCATTGCCGGATATGAACGCAGCTGTCAGCGTTCGTTCATTTTCCATCGCCTAACCTCGCAGAAACCGCCAATCCAGCGGCCAATCTGAAGGAGGATAAGATGAAGAAGTTCATTGCCGCCTGCATCATCGGGCTTGGATGTCTCACCACGACCGCGGCACCGACCCTTGCTGACAGTTTCAGCGTGACCATCGGCGATCGAGGTTATCGTCCGTCCGGACATTATTATCGGCCGGGTTACCATCGTTACCATCGCCCCTACTACCGGCAATATTCCAGACACCACTACCGCCCTCACTGCAGGGTCAGAAGCGTCCAGTACCGCCATCACGGGCGGTGGGTCACCAGGACCACGCGCGTCTGCCGATAACCGATCTCAAGGCGACCAGACCCCGACATCGCTGACGGGGTCGATTGGTCCGCGGCGCGTACCATAGATCATTGCGAGGTGGAAAAGCTGACCTGCTGCCAGCGGTGCAGCTGCGGATCGAACGCGACCACAAGTTCGAAATCCCTGCGATCAAGGCCTTTGCCGGTGTTGATGTCGGCATAACCGCCCATGGAAAACCGGCAATCGGCGATCCAGCGGAAGTCGCTCCAGGCGACATCGACGATATCGGGGCGCCCTTCGACGAGCTGGCGGGATTTTTCGAACGCGAGGCTTCCCGGGCATGTTTCATCCTCGGTCGGCTCGCCCATGGCCATAAGGAGCGCCAGACCGGCGATGGGCACCACGAAGGCGATGCTCTTGACGATATTCGCTCCCATGACGGCTCTCCCAAACTTCGAACCCGAAGCAGCCGATAACCTATCGACATCAGAATACCCGGCCATTTCGGACGAGGGCTGACTGTCAAAGAGGATACCATCAATCCGCCCGAATGGCCAAGCTTTGCGACAAGCGGGACCTTGCCACCACCAAAGACCATGCCAGCGGAGAACGAACGACCGCCGATTTGGGGTATTGCCAGTTTCAGCTTTATTTTCATAGGAAATGAACTAGGACGATCAGGGCTGGAATCTCCTGGTGGGTATCGCATGAAATTCGGAACGAGCGGTCTTCGGGGCCTTGTGACAGACCTGGAGGGGCGGGCTTCGTCGCTCTACACCCGGGCCTTTGCCCGACATCTCCTGGAAACGGGCGCAGCCAAGCCCGGCGATGCGGTGCTCGTCGGCCGCGATTTCCGTCCGTCGAGCCCCGGCATTGCCGCGACCTGCATCGGTGCGCTCAGGCAAGCCGGCCTTTCCCCCATCGACTGCGGCGCGCTGCCGACACCGGCGCTCGCGCTCTACGGGCTTCAGCTCAAGGCCGCATCGCTGATGATCACCGGCTCGCATATCCCGGCGGACCGCAACGGCATCAAGTTCTACCGGCCCGACGGCGAGATCGACAAGCAGGACGAAACGCGGATCACGGCGATCGCCGCCGAACTCGACCGAGGCGAGATCGATGCGACTCCCGGCGAGGCGCCGGATCATTCCACAACAACCGAAGCGCTGTTCCTCGCCCGCAATGCGGCAATGCTGCCTGAGGGGGCTCTCGCCGGCCTCAAGGTCGGCGTCTACCAGCATTCGACGGTCGCCCGCGATCTGATGGTGCGGGTTCTGGAGGGTTATGGCGCAGATGTCGTGCCGCTCGGCCGCTCTGAAGATTTCATTCCGGTCGATACCGAAGCGGTCTCGACGGAGACGATCCGCCTCCTCAAGGGCTGGGCGCGAGAACACGGGCTCGACGCCATCGTCTCCGCCGATGGCGACGGCGACCGGCCGCTGGTTTCCGACGAGACCGGAGAGCCGTTGCGCGGCGACCTTCTTGGCCTGATCGCGGCAAAGTTTCTGGAAGCGCAGGTCGTCGTGACGCCGGTCACCTCCAATTCGGGCATCGAGACGGCCGGGGATTTCGAAGTCGTCCGCACCAAGGTCGGGTCGCCTTTCGTGATCGCCGGCATGCTCGCGGCACTCGAAGCCGGCAAGACGGGCGTCATCGGTTTCGAGGCCAATGGCGGTTTTCTGACCGCTTCGCCTTTCGACACCGGGACAGGCGTCCTCTCGCCGCTTCCGACCCGCGACAGCTTCCTGCCAGTGCTGGCGACGCTGGTGCTCGCTGCCCGGGAAAAGAAGTCCCTGTCCCAGGTCGCCGCCGGCTTCCGCCTGCCGTTTGCGGCGGCCGACCGGCTGGAGAATTTCCCGGTCGAAACCAGCGCCGCGCTGATGGCGCATCTCAGGCAATCCGACGCCAATCTTGCAGCCTTCCTCGCGCCGATTTCGACAGTTGCCGTCAAAAGCGATATCGATGGCCTGCGGGTGACGCTTGAAGATCGGCGAATCGTGCATTTCCGGCCATCGGGCAACGCACCGGAAATGCGCTGTTACGTCGAAGCCGGGACGGAAGACGAGGCGACGGCCCTGCTGCAAGCGGGGCTCGGCCTCATTCGCGCCTGGGCGGCAAAGCCTGAATGATTAAACTGGACGAGAAATGCCGGAGATATTGGAATGAATAGCAGGATCATCCCCGTCATCATGGCCGGCGGCAAGGGAACGCGGCTGTGGCCGCTGTCGCGCGCCAGCGCGCCAAAACAGTTCATCCAGTTCATCGGCGACAAGACGCTGTTCCAGGCGACGCTGTCGCGTGTTTCCGACGCCAAGCTCTACGAGGCTCCGGTCGTCATCACCAACGAGGATTTCCGGTTCCTGGTGGCCGAGCAGGCCCGCGAGCTCGGCATCAAGCTTTCCGGCATCCTGCTCGAGCCCGTCGCCCGCAACACCGCCCCGGCGGTTGCCGCGGCGGCGGCCTTCGTGGAAGGCCGTTTCGGCGAGGACGCCATCCTGCAGGTGCTCGCCTCGGATCATGAGATCACCGCCGATGCCGGTTATTTCGATGCGATCCGCATCGCCAGGGAGACCGCCCTGTCCGGCAAGCTGGTCACCTTCGGCATCGCGCCGACCGAGCCCGCCACCGGTTATGGTTATATCGAGATCGGCGATGCGCTGCCTTCCGGCGCCTGCAAGGTCAAGCGTTTCGTCGAGAAGCCGGTCCTGGCCGAGGCAGAGAAGATGCTTGTCGCCGGCGGCTTTGCCTGGAACTCCGGCATCTTCATGTTCAAGGCCGGCCAGGTGCTGAGCGAACTCGGCACCTTCGCGCCCGAGGTCGAGGCGGCTGCCCGCGCGGCGCTTGCCAAGGCGTCGAGCGATCTCGACTTCACCCGCCTCGATGCGCAGGAATTCGCTGCAAGCCCGGATATCTCCGTCGACTACGCGCTGATGGAGAAGACCTCCAACGCGGCGGTCGTGCCCTCCTCGTTCACCTGGTCCGATCTCGGAAGCTGGGATGCCGTCTGGAAGCTCGGCACCCGCGACGAGGCCGGCAATGTCGCTTCGGGCAATGCGACGCTGATCAACACGAAAAATTCGCTCGTCATGTCGCGCACCAGCCACCTCGCCGTGCAGGGGCTGGATGGCGTCGCCGTCATCGCCAGCGAGGATGCGGTCTATATCGGCCGGCTGGAAGACAGCCAGGATGTCGGCAAGATCGTCAAGCAGCTGGCCGCCGCCAAGGCAACCGCGGCGCTGACCGAAACCCATCCGACCTCATACCGGCCCTGGGGCGGCTATACGTCGGTGCTCAACGGCGACCGTTTCCAGGTCAAGCGGCTGTTCGTGACGCCCGGCAAGAAGCTTTCGCTGCAGAAACATCACCACCGTTCGGAGCACTGGATCTGCGTCAAGGGCACCGCGGAAGTGACGGTCGGCGAGGAAACGCGGGTCGTCAGGGAAAATGAGTCCGTCTACATCCCGCAGGGCGAGGTGCATCGGCTCGCCAATCCGGGCAAGATCATGCTCGAGATGATCGAGGTGCAGACCGGATCCTATCTCGGTGAGGACGATATCATCCGGATCGTCGACGAGTTCGGGCGCGGCTGAGGCGCCAGGCGCACTCAGTCGATCTCGTGGCGGTGGTCGAGATACCATTGGACGAAGGCCTTGACGCCTTCCTCCAGGCCGATCTCCGGCTTGCGGCCGGTCAGCGCCACAAGAAGATCGGGGCTGGCGAAGGTGCGCGGCACATCGCCCTTCTGCATCGGCAGCATCTTGCGCTTTGCCGGTTTTCCCATGATCCGTTCGATGGTCTCGACGAAATCGATCAAGCCTGACGGCTGACCGCCGCCGATATTGACGACGCGGAACGGTGCCTGGTGGGAGAGCGTATCGATGCCGGCGACGCGGTTGTCCTCGCCGGGATAGACCTTGGAGAGGTCGATGATCGAGTTCACCAGGTCGTCGATATAGGTGAAGTCGCGGCTCATCTTGCCTTCGCCGTAGATCTCGATCTCGCGATCCTCGATCATCGCCTTGACGAACTTGAAGAGCGCCATGTCCGGCCGGCCCCAGGGGCCGTAAACCGTGAAGAAGCGGAAGCCGGTGATCGGCAGCTTGTAGAGATGCGAATAGCTGTGCGCCATCAGTTCCATGGCCTTCTTGCTCGCCGCGTAGAAGGTCAGCGGCTCGTCGGCCCGGTCGGTTTCCCGGAAGGGGATATCCGGATTGGCGCCGTAGACCGACGATGTCGAAGCGAGCATCAGATGGCCGACGCCGTAGTTACGGGCGATCTCGAGGATGTTCCAGGAGCCGATGAGATTGGAGTCCAGATAGGCCTTGGGATTCTCGAGACTGTAGCGGACGCCTGCCTGGGCGGCGAGGTGGATCATGACATCAGGCTTGAAGTCCTCGACGGACTTGTCGAGCAGAGACTTGTCCTCCAGCATGCCGATGACGGGACGGAAGGCCGGGAACTGCGCAAGCGCGGCGTTGCGAGCCTCCTTGAGGCGCAGGCTGTAATAGGGCGTCATCCCGTCGAAGCCGAGAACCTCGTGGCCATCCTCCAACAGGCGCCGTGCCAGGTGGAAACCAATGAAGCCTGCCGTTCCGGTGATGAAATAACGCATGTATGACCCGCTGTCGCTCTGGGGCCGATCCCATAGCGCGGATATCCGGCCCTGTCATCCAAGGTCGGAAGTTATTTCAGCGGTGAGATGCGGACCGCTTCAATGGAAGAGCCGCAACCGTGCCGGCGGCGTGCCCGGCCGGCCATTCTTGCGGTCGACGGCAAATTGGATGAGGTCCATCGACGCCTGGTCGGTCATCGGCTTGGCCATCACACCCAAGACGCCAGAGACGCCTGCTGCCACCAGCCCCGGATTGCCGGTGATCATGATCACCACGATGCCGTATTCCGCCAGGGTCTTGGCGATTTCGGGGCCGGTCTCGCCATCGGCAAGGCGCACGTCCACAAAGGCGATATCCGTATCGCGCGTGTAATTCAGCGCCACCGTCATGTCCGGCGCTATACCGACGACGTCGTGGCCGCTCCGATGGATGGCGTCCTCGATATCCATCGCGACCAGCAGGCTGTCTTCGACGATCAGGAAACGATATTCCAAAGGTAGATCCTCCCAGACTGAAGAAGGCAAATAGACTCCGATCGCGACTTGGCAATAGTATCCGAGGCCGGTTATCGATTTTTTGATCTAGACCGGCCATCGCTCGAAGCCGCGAGGCGCAGGATCGGACCGGACACGTGCTCCGGTAAGCCTCGAACGTCGCGACCGGTTGCCCCGTTTTCTCCCCGATACTTCCTCGCCCAAGATTTCAGCCGCTTACGAAAGGTGACTGGCAGCCAGGAACCAGTCGGAAATTGAAAGGTTGTCCGTCGGGAAGTCCAACGAAAAGGAGAAGACCCATGAAGAAGATCATCCTGGCGTCCTGCGCTATTCTCGCCGCTTCCTTCGCAACCCAGGCCGGCGCACAGCAAGGCACCGTCAACGGCGCTGCCGGCGGCGCGGTGACCGGCGCGATCGTCGGCGGCCCGGTCGGCGCTGCAGTGGGTGGCGTCGTCGGCGCCGTTGCCGGCACTGCCATCGACCCGCCGCCGCGCGAGGTCGTGACCTATGTTCAGGAACAGCCTGCCCCGACGACATCCGTGGTGGTCGAACAGCCGATCGCGGTCGGCAAGCCGATCCCCCAGGGCGTGGTCGTGACACCCGTTCCGAGCAATCCGAAATACGCCTATACGGTGGTCAACAATCAGCGCGTGATCGTCGATCCGCAGACCCATACCGTGGTCCAGGTCATCCGATAAGCCACGGATCAGCGGCCAGCCAACCAACAACAGCAGGTTCCGCCGGATTCCGGCGGGGCCTGTTGCCGTTAGAGCGTTTCAATCAGACCAGGACGACCTGATCGACGCGGTCTTCCTGACCGAAAAACTTCAGGTAACGTTCGACCTCGGCCGGCTCGCCGGTCGCCTTGCGCGGATTGTCCGAGAGTTTCACCGCCGGACGGCCGTTCGCCTCGCTCACCTTGCAGACGATCGAGATCGGCATCAGCCCGGCAATCTCATGCGGCGCACAGCCGGCGAAATCGTTGGTGAGGTTGGTGCCCCAGCCGAAGCTCATCCGCACGCGGCCTTCGAAATGCCGGTAGGTATCGATGATCGCATCGACATCGAGCCCGTCTGAAAAGATCAGCAGCTTTTCCCTGGGGTTGCGGCCCATCTTCTTCCACCAGGCAATGATCTTTTCGCCGCCTTCGATCGGCGGGGCGCTGTCGGGACGGAAACCGGTCCAGTCGGCCACCCAGTCCGGCGCATCGCGCAGGAAGGCCGCAGTACCGAAGGCGTCCGGCAGGACGATCAGCAGGTTGCCGCCGTAGAGCCGGTTCCAGTCCTTCAGGACCTGATAGGGCGAGGCGCGCAGCTGCTCGTCGGTTTCGGCGAGCGCGGCCGCCACCATGGGCAGTTCGTGGGCATTGGTCCCCACGGCTTCGAGATCGGAGTCCATCGCCAGCAGAACGTTGCTGGTACCGGTGAAGGCCGGGCCGATGCCCTCCTTCAGCGCCTCGACGCACCAGCGCTGCCACAGGAAACTATGACGGCGCCGCGTTCCGAAATCGGAGATACGCAGGCCCGGCAAGGCCTGCAGCCGCTCGACCTTTTCCCACATCTTGGCCTTGGCACGGGCATAAAGAACGTCCAGCGTGAAGAAGCCGAGCGAGCGCATGGCGGAACGGGAGCGCAGTTCGTTGATAATCGCGAGTGCCGGAATTTCCCAAAGCGTCGTTTCCATCCACTTGCCGTGGAAGGTCAGCTCGTACTGGCCGTCACGCTTCGAAAGCTCGTATTCCGGCAGTTTGTAGGTGGACAGCCAGTTCAAAAATTCCGGCTCGAAGATCTGCTTGCGGCCATAGAACGTATTACCCGCGAGCCAGATCATCTCCTTCTTGGAGAGACCGACGGTGCGGGCGTGATCGAGCTGTTCCCGCAGCGCGCCCTCGTCGATCTCCTCCGCCAGCTTGACGCTGGTCGTGCGGTTGATCAGCGAGAAGGTGGCGTCGACATCCGGATAGAGTTTCCAGATCATCTGCAGCATCAGGAGCTTGTAGAAATCCGTATCGATCAGACTGCGGATGATCGGGTCGAGCTTCCAGGTGTGGTTATAAACCCTGCTGGCGATATCGGTCTTTGTCATGCCTGCCCCTGCCCGGCCCTCCCGGGCCGGCTCCGCCGATTCGATGCATATGGAGGCAGCGGCTGATCAACCTCCGGGCATTTTTATCGAAAAAAATGCAGAACAAGTCCAGACGCAATTCGGCCGCGAAAGGTCGCGGCCGAAGAAATCAGAGATGCCGGTTAGTTGCCGGTCTGCGAATTGGTTGCCGGCGGAGTGGCAGCAGGCGGTGTGGAGGGATTGGCGGTCGGCGGCGCATTCGGGTTCTGGGGCGCCGTGCTGCCGGCCGGCGGTGTCGCCGTCCGCTCCGCCGGAGGTGCGGTGCTTTCACCCCACCACTCGGCGCCGGCCCAGGCGATCATCGCAAGGATGAGACCTGCGACCAGCACCTTCAGCACCGGCGCACCCCAGCTTCCCTGACGGGCTTCCGTGGCGGTCTCCACCACGGGCGGCGACCCGACCGGGTCCGGCTGACGGGGTTCGGCTCCCTTGGGATCGAAATGGGTATTCATTGATTTCGCTCCTTGTACGGGCCGGAATACTCCGGCGCATGGACAAGAAACCGTCAGCAGATATGAATGTTCCCGCTGCGATCAGTAGCCGGCCTTGCGGTCCACGACATGCTGCAGAGGCGCACCGGCTTCGTAACGGTCCATCTGAGCTTCCGCGTTGCGAAACAGCGCCCGGACATCGGACGCCGAAGCCGCATGCGGCGTGATGATGACGTTGTCCATCGCCCAAAGCGGACTATCCGCGGCCAGTGGCTCCTTCTCGAAGACATCCAGCGAGGCCCCACCGAGAATGCCTTTATCGAGCGCGGCAACGAGATCGGCCTCCACCTGGCTGCCGCCACGTCCGGCATTGATGAAGATCGGCTTGCCCAGGGCACCGCCCCGGCGAAGTTTGGCAAACAGCGAGGCATCGAAGATGCCGCGCGTATCCGGCGTCAGCGGCAGGAGGCCGACCAGAATGTCCGTGCGGGCGAGGAAAGCACCGAGCTCGCCGCCATCGAAGGTTTCGACGCCTTCGATCGTCTTTTTGCTGCGCGACCAGCCGATCACATCGAAGCCCATGATCTTCAGCTTCCTGACCGAATCCAGACCGAGCACGCCAAGGCCCATGACGCCGACCGTCAGGTCCTTTGCTTCCGGCTGGGAGAGTTCGCGCCACTGGCGTTCGCGCTGCTGCTTCAGATAGGCGGGCACCTGCCGCAAATGGCTCAATGCCTGCAGCACTACCCATTCGCTCATCCGCGTGGTGAGGCTTTCGTCGACGAAACGGACGATCGGAATGTCAGGCAGGCCGGACATGGTGAGGATGTAATCGACGCCCGCGCCGCCGGAAAACAGGACCTCCAGCTTCGGCGCCCGCTGGAACAGGTTCGGATCCGGCTTCCAGATCACCGCGTAACGGGCTTGCGAAAGATCGACACCCGGATCGGACGCATGCAGCACCTTTCGACCGGCAAAAGCATTGGCGAGCGCGGCGTCGACCTCGCGGCGTTCGAACTTGAGGTCGATGACGACCGGATGTTTGGCGGACATGGACTGACGAACCTTGATTGTCGGGACTACTGATTGATGGCTTCGGTTTCGACCGTTTCGAGATGGAAGGCCGCCGCCATCAGCGCGCGGGTATAATCCTCTCTCGGCGCCTGGAAGATCTGGTCGGCGGGACCTTCTTCCACCACCTTGCCGAGCCGCATGACGATGACATGGTTGGCGAGCGCCTTCACGACCTTCAGATCGTGGCTGATGAAGAGATAGGCGAGATCGTGCTTCTTCTGCAGGTCGCGCAGGAGATCGACGACCTGCGCCTGCACCGTCATGTCGAGCGCCGAGGTCGGCTCGTCGAGCATCACGAAACGCGGTTTCAGCACCATGGCGCGGGCGATGGCTATGCGCTGCCGCTGGCCGCCGGAAAATTCGTGCGGATAACGCCAGCGGGTCGCCGGGTCGAGGCCAACTTCCTCCAATGCCCAGGCGACGCGCTCGTCGCGGCCGTCGGCGGAGAGCGACCGCTCATGCACCTTCAACCCCTCGGCGACGATATCGCCGACCGACATGCGGGGGCTGAGCGATCCGTAGGGATCCTGGAAGACGACCTGAAGACGGTCGCGGAACGGGCGCATCTCCTTGAAGGAAAACTTGTCTATGTCCTTACCGATGAAGGCGATGCGGCCCTGGGAGGAAATGAGCCGGGCAAGCGCCAGACCGAGCGTCGTCTTGCCGGAGCCGGATTCGCCGACGACGCCAAGCGTCTCGCCGGCCCGCAGCTTGAGATCGACGCCATCGACCGCTTTTACGTGATCGACCACCTTGCGCAGAAAACCCGCCTTGATCGGGAACCAGACTCGGATGTCCCTTCCCTCCATCACCACCGGCTTGGAGGGATCGGCGAGCGGCGGCTCCCCTCGCGGCTCGGAGGCGAGCAGGTGGCGCGTATAGGCATGCTGCGGATTGGTGAAGACATCTTCCACCGTGCCGGTCTCGACGATCTTGCCCTTGGTCATGACGCAGACGCGATCGGCGAATTTGCGGACGATGCCGAGGTCATGAGTGATGAACAGCATGGACATGCCGTGCTCGCCCTTGAGGCTGCGCAGCAGATCCAGAATCTGCGCCTGCACCGTGACGTCGAGCGCCGTGGTCGGCTCGTCGGCGATCAGCAGCTTCGGGCGGTTGGCGAGTGCCATGGCGATCATCACGCGCTGGCGCTGGCCGCCGGAAAGCTCGTGCGGATAGGCCTTCAGCCGCTTTTCCGGCTCGCGGATGCCGACCTGGTTCAGGAGTTCGAGCGTGCGGGTTCGCACGGCCTGACCGTTTATTCCGTGATGAAGCTCGAGGATCTCGCCGATCTGCGTTTCGATCGAATGAAGCGGATTGAGCGAGGTCATCGGCTCTTGGAAGATCATCGTGACATCGTTGCCGCGCACGTGGCGCAGCTCCGGCTCCGACGCCTTCAACATGTCCTTGCCGTCGAACAGGATCTGGCCCGACGGATGGCTGGCGGAGGGATAGGGCAACAGCTTCAGGATGGAATTGGCCGTCACCGACTTGCCGGAACCGGATTCCCCCACCAGCGCCATCACCTCGCCTGGCATGATGTCGAAAGAAACCCTGTCGACGGCGATCGAGGTGTCGCGGCCCTGGTGGAAGGCGACGGAGAGATCGCGGACGGAAAGAAGCGGCTCTGTCATCGGCTCACCCGAACGTCTTTCTGGGATCGAAGGCATCGCGCACCGCTTCGCCGATGAAGATCAGCAGCGACAGCATGATCGACATGGTGAAGAAGGCGGTGAAGCCCAGCCATGGCGCCTGCAGGTTGTTCTTGCCCTGCGAGATCATCTCGCCGAGCGACGGCGAGCCCGGCGGCAGGCCGAAGCCGAGGAAGTCCAGCGAGGTCAGCGTCGCGATCGAGCCCGACAGGATGAAGGGCAGGAAGGTCAGCGTCGCGACCATGGCGTTCGGCAGGAGGTGCCGGGACATGATCGTCCAGTTGCCGACGCCGAGGGCGCGGGCGGCCCGGACATATTCGAAATTGCGGGCCCGCAGGAATTCGGCGCGCACCACGCCGACAAAGCCGACCCAGGAGAACAGCAGGAGGATGCCGAGGAGGACGAAGAAGCCCGGAGGCAGGATCGAGGCGATGATCAGGAGGATGTAGAGAACCGGCATGGACGACCAGATTTCGATGAAACGCTGCATCAGCAGATCCGTCCAGCCGCCGAAATAACCCTGCACCGCGCCAGCCGTCACGCCGATCACCGCCGAACAGATCGTCAGCACCAGGCCGAACAGGACCGAGATGCGGAAGCCGTAGATCATGCGGGCGACGACGTCGCGCGCCTGGTCGTCGGTGCCGAGCCAGTTGAGGTTGCCGAGGATGCAGTTGGGGTCCTGGTCCTTCTGCGGATAGGCGGCGCAGCGATCGGCCTTTTCCATCAGCCAGAAGGGCTCGGTCGGGGCCGAATGCGGGATGTTGGAATTGACCGTCTGGTAGGAATAGCGGATCGGTGGCCAGATCATCCAGCCGTTCGCCTCGATTTCCTGCTGGATGTAGTCGGAGCGATAATCTGTCGTCGCCAGGAAGCCGCCGAACTTTTCCTCCGGGTAATCGACCAGGACCGGGTAGAGGATCTCCCCCTTGTAGGAGGCGACGATCGGACGGTCGTTCGCGATGAATTCGGCAAACAGGCTGAGCACGAACAGGACCATGAACAGCCAGAAGGACCAGTAACCGCGCCGGTTGGCACGGAAATTGGCGAGCCTGCGACGGTTGGTCGGCGAGATCCACGGCCGCTTCCGCGCCGGCGCCGGCTGCACGGCAGTCTTTGCGGCGGTCGCCTCCATCAGACATCCCTCCGCTCGAAATCGATGCGCGGATCGATCCAGGTATAGATCAGGTCGGAAATCAGGCTGACGAACAGCCCCATCAGCGAGAAGATGTAGAGCGTGCCGAAAACGATCGGATAGTCGCGGTTGACGATCGAGAGGTAACCGAGGCGTCCCAGCCCATCCAGCGAGAAGATGTTCTCGATCAGCAGCGAGCCGGTGAAGAAGGCGGAGATGAAGGCGCCCGGGAAACCGGCGATGACGATCAGCATGGCGTTGCGGAAGACGTGGCCATAGAGAACCTGCCGCTCATTGAGGCCCTTGGCGCGCGCCGTCGTCACATACTGCTTCTTGATCTCGTCGATGAACGAGTTCTTGGTCAAAAGCGTGGTGGTGGCGAAGGCGGAAAGCGACATGGCGATCAGCGGTAATGTCAGGTGCCAGAAATAATCGACGATCTTCTGCCACCAGGGGAGCTCGGAGAAATTGTCGGAGACGAGGCCGCGCAGCGGGAACCAGTCGAAAAATGAGCCGCCTGCAAAAAGCACGATCAGCAGGATGCCGAACAGGAAGCTCGGCACCGCATAACCGATGACGATCGCCCCCGACGTCCAGACGTCGAAGGTCGATCCGTCCTTGACCGCCTTGCGGATGCCCAGTGGAATCGAGATCAGGTAGGAGACGATCAGGATCCAGAAGCCGAGCGAGATCGACACCGGCATCTTGTCGATGATGAGGTCCAGAACCGGCGTATTGCGAAAGAAGCTCTCGCCGAAATCGAAGCGGATGTAATTCCACATCATGTCGAGGAAGCGGGTCAGCGGCGGCTTGTCGAAACCGAACTGCTTCTCAAGCTTCTTGATGAATTCCGGATCCAGCCCCTGGGCACCGCGATAGCGGCTTTCCTCGCCGCCCCCCCGCTGCAACGTGTCGCCGCCCCCGCCGGAAAGCCGGTCGCCGGTATCCTGACCCTGGATCTGGGCGATCACCTGCTCGACAGGGCCGCCCGGCGCGAACTGTACCACGAGGAATGAAATCGCCATGATGCCGACGATCGTCGGTATCATCAGCAGGAGACGGCGGAGAATATAGGCGCCCATCAGAGCTTCCTGCCTGCCGGGCCGGCATTTGTCTCAGCGCATATCCCGATGCCGATCAAATGGCTCTTTCCTCTTTTCCGGTGCGAATCATGTGGGTCCATTTGGAACAGCTGCCGGTCGGCGGCGCAAGTCCGCGCTCGATGCTTCACTTTACAGCAGTTTTCGACCACCACGCATCAGGGAAACCTATGCCATATTGGGGAAGCTTTTCGGGCCTGCTAAGCCGATCCCAGTAGGCAATCCGCGCCGCCATAAGATAATACAGGGGCACGACATAGTCGTGTGCCAGCAAGACCCGATCCAACGCCTTGGTCGCCGCAACCAGATTGGCACGATCTTTGGCGAAGACGATCTTATTGATTAGAGCATCCACGCCCGGATCAGCAATACCTGCGTAGTTTTCAGTACCTGGTTGATCTGCAGACTTTGAACCCCACTCAAATATCTGTTCGTTCCCAGGCGTCAGGCTCTGACCCCATACAACCCAGGTCATATCGAAATCATAGCTCCGCGTCCGGTTCTGATATTGTGCGGCGTCTACGGTCCTTATCTGCGCCTCGATGCCGATCTTCTTGAGCCCTTGAGCATAAGGAAGAGCCACACGCTCGAGTTGCGGACTGCTAAGCAGGATCTCAAAGGAGAACGGGGCGCCGGTCTTCACATTGACCATGCGATTTCCCTTAAGTTCCCATCCGGCCTCTTTCAGCAGGCCAACTGCCTGACGGAGATTGTCGCGGACCTTGTTCGGATCACCGCCGACCGGATTAGCGTAAGGCGTTATGAATACACTGGCCGGCACCGCATCTTTGATACCATCTAGGATCTCTAGTTCCAGGCCTTCGGGAAGCCCAGCCGAGGCGAGTTCAGTACCGAAGAAATAACTATTGACCCGAATATACTGGTTGTAGAGGACGGTGCGGTTGATCTCCTCGAAATCAAGCGCCAAGTTCAAGGCTCGACGCACCCGTTGATCCTTGAAGAGATCGCGTCGCAAGTTGGGAACGAATGCCTGCATGATTCCGCTTGCCCGGTAGGGATTGGCAATTTCCTCCTTTTTTACCCGGCCGTCCTTTACTGCTGGGAAGTCGTACTTTGTGGCCCAACGGGCAGCCTGGGTCTCCTGCCAATAATCCGTATTACCGGAACGAAACGCTTCAAACTCCACATCGCGGTCAGCAAAAAATGTATAATTTATAGTGCGGATATTATCCTGGCCGACATTCACCGGCACGTTCTTGCCCCAGTAATCGTCCCGGAGTTCATAGCGGATGGTGGATCCAGGCGAGAACGAAGCAATCCTATAGGGACCGGAGCCCATCACAGGTTCAAGTGTCGTTTTGGAAATATCCCGTTTGTTTCCCTTGTCGTCAGTCCCCTCCCACCAATGCTGCGGCACGATGGTGAGTTGGCCAACGATGGAAGGGAGTTCACGGTTGTTCTTTTCGTCAAAATGGAAGGTGACTTCACGCTCGCTTGTCTTTTCGGCACTGCTCACGTGCTGGTAGTAGCCCGCTGCGCGCGGATTGAGCTCCTTCGCCTTCTGAAAACTGAACACAACATCCTCAGGCGTGATTGGCTTGCCATCGGCCCATCTGGCTTCCGGTCGCAGCTTGAACGTCACGGAGGACACGTCGTCAGGGAAGCTTAGGCTTTCCGCAATTAATCCGTAGGATGTTGAAACCTCGTCCTCGGAAGCTTTCATCAGGGTATCGAAGACTTGGCCAAGACCAGCTGGCGGGGCGCCGCGAAGTGTCAGGATCGGATTGAAGCTGTCGAACGTACCTGCCGACGCCATGCTGGTGCTGGAACTTGACAGGTTCAGCGTGCCGCCCTTAGGCGCGTCCGGATTGACGTAGGGAAAGTGTCTGAAATCGGCCGGCAGTTTTGGTTCGTCCATCAATGAAATGCCGTGCCGCCATTTCGGCTCCTGGGCGGTCGCCGTCGATACCGCCAGGGACGTTCCAGTGAGCGCGATCACGAAGGCTATCTTCAGCCGGGCCAAGAGCATGCATTACCCCATTTCGAGTTTCTTTGTTGCAATGAAGCATAAGGCAAAAGGCGGCGAAAAACAGGAGTTCCCCGCTCACATCCGTTTTATCCGGCGTTATCTTCCGGAAATCGGCCAGCCTCCCACCATCTCCATTTCACCAAAATCCTGTTTCACGGTAGTTTGGAAGCGATCAGGTGATTTGCGGCGGATAGGCATGAGATCGATTTCGGGTACAATTCTGCGACTGACGATGGCCGCGGTCCTATGCGGCAGCTTCACTGGCTCGGCGGCGGCCCAGGAAGGCACGCCGGCGAAACAGCTTTTCGGGGGCATGAAGCTCCCGAGCAAGGCGGAGGCGGAACCGCTCGGTTTCTATGCCAAGGGCTGCATGTCGGGTGCCGTGGCGCTTCCGACCGACGGGCCGACCTGGCAGGCGATGCGCCTTTCGCGCAACCGCCGCTGGGGCAATCCGGAGATGATCGCGCTGCTCGAACGGTTCTCCGGCGATGCCGCAAGGCTCGGCTGGGGTTCCGGCATTCTCATCGGCGACATCTCGCAGCCGCGCGGCGGCCCGATGATCAACGGCCATTCCTCGCACCAGATCGGCCTCGATGCGGATGTCTGGTTCACCCCGAAGCCCGCCCAGCCGCTGACGGTACAGCAGCGCGAAAGCCTGCCGTTCACCTCCATGCTCGACAAGAGCAAGTTCCTGACCGTCGATTCCAGCCGCTGGACCAGCACCCACGCCAAGCTGATCATGCAGGCGGCGAGCTATCCGCAGGTGGAGCGCGTCTTCGTCAACCCGGCCATCAAGAAGAAGCTCTGCGAGACCTGGACCGGCGACCGCAACCTGCTCGGCAAGGTACGACCGATCTACGGCCATGACGAACATTTCCACATCCGCATCTCCTGCCCGCCGGGTTCCACGACCTGCCAGAAGCAGGCCGCGGTACCGGTGGGGGACGACTGCAACAGCAAGGGGTTTGCCTGGTGGTTCACCAAGGAACCGTGGGCGCCACCGCCCAAGCCTGATCCGAACAAGAAGCCGGTCAAGCCGCGCCAGGTGATGCTCTCCGACCTGCCGAAAGCCTGCGCGGCCGTGATCGCCGCGCCCGCACGCTCCGAAGAAGACGCGACTTACGGGGGCAGCGCGATGGCCTACACGGCGCAGCCGGCGGCATCGGCGCCGGCCAGGAATATCGACGCGATCATCAATGATCCGCCGCCCGCATCCGACGACGTGCCGGTTCCGACGCCCCGCCCGATGCAATAGTTTCGAATAAGGCCGGCAATCGAAATGACCGGCCGCCTCGCGACCTTCCCAAGACCGAAGCGGCACGCTAGAACGCATCACAAATCGATTGAAAAACGTTCTGGCGAGGACAACCCCATCATGTCGGCCAAGCCCTGCATCGCGTTGATCGCGCATGACCAGAAGAAGAATGACATGGCGGATTTCGCCCGCCATCACCAGGCCGCGCTATCGCGCTTCCGGATCGTCGCCACGGGCACGACCGGCGGCCGCGTCCAGGATGCCTGCCCAGGCCTCGAGGTAACGCGGCTGAAAAGCGGGCCGCTCGGCGGCGACCAGCAGATCGGCGCGATGATCGCCACCGGCGAGGTCCATATGCTGGTCTTCTTCATCGACCCGCTGAGCGCGCTTCCCCATGACGTCGACGTCAAGGCGCTGACCCGTCTCGCGACCGTCTACGACATTCCGATGGCGCTCAACCGCGCCACAGCCGAAAAACTCATCGACTTTCAGAAGGACTAAGCTTCCCGATGGCCGATACCATGAAGACCGACAAGCTGCCCTTTCCGATCCTGATCGGCGATATCGGGGGCACCAATGCCCGCTTCTCCATTCTTCTCGACGCCTATGCGGAGCCGAAACCGTTCCCGAACGTGCGTACCGCGGACTACCCGACCATCGACGATGCGATCCAGAAGATCGTGCTCGATACGAGTTCGGTACAGCCGCGCTCGGCTATCCTCGCCATCGCCGGGCCGATCGACGGCGACGAGATCGACCTCACCAATTGCGACTGGGTGGTGCGCCCCAAAGGCATGATCGCCGATCTCGGCTTCGAGGACGTGCTTGTTGTCAACGATTTCGAAGCGCAGGCGCTGGCGGTGGCGGCTCTCTCGGACGAATACCGCGAGGCGCTCGGCACCAATAACGAACCGCATATGGCGTCACGCGTCGTGCTCGGCCCTGGAACCGGGCTCGGCGTCGCGGGCCTCGTCTATGCGCGGCACATGTGGTTTCCGGTTCCCGGCGAAGGCGGACATGTGGATGTCGGCCCGCGCTCGGAGCGGGATTTCGAGATTTTTCCGCATCTCAAGCGCATCGAGGGCCGCGTTTCCGCAGAAGAGATCCTGAGCGGGCGCGGCGTCGTCAATATCTACCAGGCCGTCTGCGCGGCCGACGGCGTGCAGCCTGCGTTTTCCGATCCGGCGGATATCACCGCCCACGGGCTGAACGGCACGAATTCCCAGGCCGTCGAAACGCTGTCGCTGTTTGCCACCTATCTCGGCCGGGTCGCGGGCGACATGGCACTGATCTTCATGGCGCGCGGCGGCGTCTATCTCGCCGGCGGCATTTCGCAGAAGATCATTCCGGCGCTGAAAGGGCCCGAATTCCGCGCAGCCTTCGAGGACAAGGCGCCGCATACGGAGCTGATGGGCACCATCCCCACCTTCGTGGTGACCCATCCGCAGGCGGCGCTCGCCGGCCTGGCAAGCTTTGCCCGCACCCCTTCGGCCTATGGAATTTCAACCGACGGCCGCCGCTGGCGCGGTTAGGCTCTTGCGCTTTTTCAATTCCTGATGGAAATAGAGCCCTCATTGAGTGAGGAAATATTTTCATGTTTTCTAATATTTTCCGTGGCTTAGCGATTTTCGCGCTCTGCATTGGCCTGACAGGCTGCCTGACGGAGGACAACTATGAAGCCGCAGCCGAAGCATTGAAGGGCAGTGCGTCTCTCCGCGAGAAATTTGTCGTGCAATGCGTCGGAGAAGGCCACGACTGGAACGCCCGATCGCGTGAAGCCTTCTCTTGGTATGTCAGCACAGCAGACGCCAAAAATCCTCGCCTGCTTTGCCAGCGCATCGTCAATTCAATCGCTTCCGGCAAGCTGAAGTACAAGGATTGGCAGTCTTTCAATGAAGACGAACTCACCAAGGGTGCCATCGCAGCCTTGCGAGGTAAGTGAACCTGGCCCGCCGCATATCAATTGGAATCGAACCATGCTGATCCTTTCTTATCGGATGCTGGCAGTTGCCATCGTCACGTCGGCGCTTGCAGGCTGTGCGACGCAGGGGACGCCTGAGAGATACGAGGCGGCCTCCGCCGCACTCGAAGGCAGCGCCGCCTTGCGTGCCAAGACAATAGCCCATTGCGTCCAGCATAAGTGGCGCAAGGAGACGATCGAAAACCTGGCGCTTCTGCTGGACGTTTCCGAAAGCAAGGCCCCGGCTCTTGGCTGCCAGCGCATGATCAATGGAATGGCGTCCGGCAAATTGACCTATGAAGACTTCGAAAAGACGCGACGGGGCGATATTACCGCGAAAGTCGTCAAGGTTCTGCAGGGGCGCTGACACGACACCGGGAAGCATCTCCCTGCATCAAGCGGCAAACCGGAAAGGCGTGGTTCCGCATTGGAGGCCATGTTCCGGCTAGTGGTTCGACAAAAATACGTCCCATTCTCGGTACTTGCACTGGATCGTGACGGGCTCTAGGTTCGTCGCGAAATTCGAAATCGCCGACAGACATTCCAAACAGCCAAGGACCGCGCCGCCCATGACCACAAATGACATGAAACTCGTGGTGGTCGGCGCAGCGGGTCGGATGGGTCAGGCCCTGATCCGGGTCATCCACGAAACCGAGGGCGTGACGCTGCACGCGGCCGTCCAGCGCGAGGGCTCGCCGTTCATCGGCAAGGATGCGGGCGAACTCGCGGGTGTCGGAACGCTCGGCATTCCCGTAACCGCCGATCCGCTCAAGGCCTTTCTCGATGCGGAGGGCGTGCTCGATTTCACGACGCCGGCGACGAGCGTCACCTTCTCGGTGCTCGCCGCGCAGGCGCGGATCGTCCATGTGATCGGTACCACGGGATGCTCGGTCGAGGACGAGGAGAAGTTCAAGGCAGCCGGCCGGCATGCGCGCGTCGTCAAATCCGGCAATATGAGCCTTGGCGTCAACCTGCTCGGCGTGCTCGTCGCGCAGGCTGCGAAGGCGCTTCCCGCAGCGGGCTGGGATATCGAGGTTGTCGAAATGCATCACAAGCACAAGGTCGATGCGCCTTCGGGCACGGCGCTGCTGCTCGGTGAAGCGGCCGCGCAAGGCCGCGGCATCGATCTCGCAAGCCAGTCCGTCCGTGTGCGCGATGGCCATACGGGAGCGCGACCGACCGGCACGATCGGGTTCGCGACGCTGCGCGGCGGTTCGGTCGTCGGCGACCATTCGGTCATCCTTGCCGGCGAAGGCGAACTCGTGACGCTCTCGCACAGCGCGCGCGACCGCTCGATCTTCGCGCGCGGCGCGGTTGCCGCAGCGCTCTGGGCGCGCGACAAGAAGCCCGGCCACTATTCCATGCTCGACGTGCTCGGGCTTTCCTGAAAATCTCCCCGGAAGGAAATCATCTCATGAGCGGTACTCTCGTCCTCGTTCGCCACGGTCAGAGCGAATGGAACCTCAAGAACCTGTTCACCGGCTGGCGCGATCCCGACCTCACCCCGCTCGGCATCCAGGAAGCCGAGACCGGCGGCGTGGCGCTGGCCGAGACCGGCATCAAGTTCGACATCGCCTTCACCTCGGACCTGAAGCGCGCCCAGAACACGCTGAAGATCGTCCTCGACAAGGTCGGTCAGCCGGATCTGGAAACGATCCGCAACCTTGCGCTCAACGAGCGCGATTACGGCGACCTCTCCGGCCTCAACAAGGACGATGCCCGTGCCAAGTGGGGCGAGGAGCAGGTGCATATCTGGCGCCGTTCCTATGACGTGCCGCCGCCGGGCGGTGAATCGCTGCGCGACACCGGCGCCCGCGTCTGGCCCTATTACATGACGGAAATCCTGCCCCGCGTGCTGCGCGGCGAAAAGGTGCTGGTCGCCGCCCACGGCAATTCGCTGCGTGCGCTGGTGATGGTGCTCGACCGGCTGAGCCAGGAAGAGATCCTCAAGCTCAACCTCGCGACCGGCGTGCCGATGGTCTACACGCTGAAGGCAGACTCGACCGTGGCATCCAAGGACATCCTCGGCGACATGTCCGGCGCGCACTGAGCGCCGAGCACAATCAGGTCCGTTTCTGGGATTTCAGCGACGCCAGCATTTCGCGACGTAGAATGGCGTTCATGCGGGCCTGATACCCTTTGCCTTGAGACTTGAGCCAGTCAACTACATCGGCATCCACTCTGGCCGTGATCTGCTGTTTCAAGGGGCGATAAAATCGCCCCCTTCCTGCATTCTGAAGCTGCTCTTCGCTCAGGCCCGGAATGTCGCTGAAATCTATCTGCTCGTCCGGAAGCTCCGACAGAGCCGCCAGCTCGGCTTTCTGCTTGTCGGTCAGAGGCGGCAGACTATCCTTGTCGACCTCGTATCGAACGATATCAGCGCTCTTCTTCATAACGTCGTCTTTCCTTCGGATCGGCCTTTCGTGCGGAAATGATGCGGATCACTTCGGAGGTCTGACCGTCATCCTCCTCGTCATCATAGACGGTGTGAGCCACGAGCAGGATGGCGAGACCATCAACAGAACCCAGTGCCTGCCAACGCTGCTCTCCACCTTCGATGCGATCCTGCTCAATCAGGACGAAAGGGTCGGCAAAAACACGAGCAGCGGTCTCGAAGCTGATGCCGTGCTTCTTGACGTTCGTCGCCGCCTTTGCGCGATCCCATTCAAAACGCATCAGGTTCATTGCAAAAATATAATTATAGCTTCGCAACTACACAAGTAGATCTCGATACTCAATTCTCGATCGTGAACTGCACCATGTCGGCCGGAAATCGGCTGATTGCATATTGCACCGGCACGCCGTCCGGATCGGTGTTGAGCGCGCGGGCGACGAGGATGATGGCTCCGGGCGATAGCTGCAGGTCGGCGAGATCCGCCCCGTCCGCATGGATCGCCGTCACTTCCGTGGAAACGCGCAGATAGTCCGCAAGCCCAAGCGTCCGGAACGCCGCCGTGATCGAGCCGGTCTTTTCGTAAGCTTCCTCGATGCCGCCGAAACGCTCGGCCGGAAACCAGGTGGTCGAACGGGAGACCGGGCGACGGTCGGCCTTCCTCAGCGTTTCCAGCCGGATTACCGGCGCACCTTCAGCAATGTGGAGACGGGCCGAAAGATCGGCTGACGCCGGCTCCCGCGCCGAATGGAGCAGCAGGCCTTCCTTTTCGCGGGCCTGATCGCCGATGCCTTCGCTGAACCGGGTGCGCCGGGTGATCGGGAAATTCAGCCGCTCCTTGCGCTCGATCAGCGTGCCGCGCCCCTGTACCGAACGGACGATTCCTTCCTGGGCGAGCGCCGCGAGCGCGCTTCTGACCGTATGGCGATTGACGCCGAACTGCGCGGCGAGCGTGAATTCCGGGGGCACCTTGCCGCTCGCGTCATAATCGCCGTTCGCGATCGAAGCGCGGATCCGGTCGGCGATCTGCCGCCAGAGCGCCACGCCGTTTTGCCGGTGAACGTTTGCCTGCCCCGTATCCATGTCACACGCTTGTTATATCGAGAAGTTAGGAGTACATATGATTTGTATGGTTGTCTATATTAATAGACATTTAGGAACTTGGCAATGGACCCGGCAAAACAAATCGCACCGAATGCAGAACTCGCCCCGCGCCGCCGTGCTGCCGGCCTGCTCGCGCGGGCGACGGCGAACGAACTGCGTGCCGCCTGGGACCGGCTTCCAGAAAAACCCGAGGTAAAGCCCGTGCGCGGGCCGGAGACCGGGCTGGTGATGGTCCGCGGCCGCATCGGCGGCGGCGGCGCGCCCTTCAATCTCGGCGAGGCGACCGTGACGCGGGCGACCGTGCTTTTGGCCTCGGGCACTGCCGGCCATGCGCAGGCGCTCGGCACGTCCAAGGACAATGTCCGGCTCGCGGCCATTTTCGACGCACTGTGGCAGGAGGCGGCCACGTGCGATTTCGTGGAGACCACGTTGCTTGGGCCGATCGAGGCCCGCATCGCGGCGGAGGACAGACAAAAGGCGGAGGAGACGGCAGCGACCCGCGTCGATTTCTTCACCATGGTTCGGGGAGAGGACTGATGAACATCAAGGCGCAAGCGCTTTCCGGCGGGTTCGGCGAGCCGGTTTTCGAATCCCAGGGCGTGTTCCGCATGCTCATGGACGGCATGGCCCGTCCGGGGACGATCCGCACCGTCGGACCGGATGTCGGTCAGCCCGAGCCGCTTGGGGGAGCGGCGAGTGCGATCGCCATCACCCTGTGCGACCATGAAACGCCTGTCTGGCTGAGCGCCGGCCTTTTCAAATCGGCCACCGGTGAATGGATCGGCTTCCATACCGGAGCGCCGATCACCCGCGAAAAGGCAGAGGCCCGTTTCGCCTTCGTGGAAGCTGGCGCGACGCTTGCCTCGTTCGGCCTGTTTTCGGCCGGCACCCAGGAATATCCGGACCGTTCGACGACGCTGGTGATCGAGGTCGCGGCGCTTGGCGAAGGCCAGCCGCTGACGCTGACCGGCCCCGGCATTCCGCATGCGACGACCGTGATGGTGAAGGGGCTGCCGGAAGTCTTCCCGCGGCTCTGGGCCGACAATAGGGCGCTCTTTCCGCGCGGCGTCGATGTCATCCTGACGGCGGGCAAGAACCTGTTGTGCCTGCCGCGGACGGCGCGGATCGCAACGCAATGAACCGATGCCTGACTTTTACCCTTTGGGCAGAGTGACCAACCCTTCCCGCATCTTCGATGGGATGCCGGTGATGGCCAGGAGAATGAACCATGTATGTTGCCGTCAAGGGTGGCGAGGCCGCCATCAACAACGCCCACAGGCTGCTGGCCGACCGGCGTCGGGGTGATCGTTCGCTTCCTTCCGTTACCATCGAGCAGATCGTCGAGCAGCTCGGCCTTGCCGTCGATCGCGTGATGGCCGAGGCCTCGCTCTATGACCGGGCGCTGGCGGCACTCGCCGTCCGCCAGGCGCGCGGCGACATGATCGAAGCGATCTTCCTGCTTCGCGCCTATCGCACCACGCTGCCGCGCTTCGGCTCTTCCGTCCCGGTCGACACGGCGGCGATGAAGGTCGAGCGGCGGGTTTCGGCAACCTACAAGGACCTGCCGGGCGGCCAGCTTCTCGGCCCGACCTTCGACTATACCCACCGCCTGCTAGACCCTTCGCTGCTGACCGACGAACCGGTCGACGAGCCGGAACGCCGCGACACGCCGCAAGAGCACATCATGCGGGTCTCCGACATTCTCGCCCATGAGGGCCTGATCGAGGCGGACGGCGAGTTTTCGGAGGACCATCAGGCCGGAGACCTGACCCGCGAGCCGATGGAATTCCCGATGAGCCGCGATTTGCGCCTGCAGGCGCTTGCCCGCGGCGACGAGGGTTTCCTCCTGGCACTCGGGTATTCCACCCAGCGCGGTTACGGCCGCAACCATCCCTTCGTCGGCGAGGTCCGGATCGGCGAGGTGGAGGTCGAGCTGGAGGTACCTGAGCTCGGCTTCGCCGTCTCGCTCGGCCGCATCCGCGTCACCGAATGCCAGATGGTCAACCAGTTCAAGGGTTCGTCCAAGGCGCCGCCGCAGTTTACCCGCGGTTACGGCCTGGTGTTCGGCCAGAGCGAACGCAAAGCGATGTCGATGTCGCTGGTCGACAGGGCGCTGCGCGCCGAAGAACTTGGCGAGGACATTACCGCGCCGGCGCAGGACGAGGAATTCGTGATCTCGCATTCGGACAACGTGCAGGCGACCGGTTTCGTCGAGCATCTGAAGCTGCCGCATTACGTCGATTTCCAGGCCGAGCTTGCGCTGGTGCGCAGGATGCGCTCGGATATCGAGACGGCGCGCAATGGCGTCAAGGGCGGCCTGCAGGAGGCCGCCGAATGACTGCGATGCCGGCCCGGCCGCAGTTCAGGGGCGGATCAATCGCCCCCGCCGCCTCCCCCGTCACCACCACCGCCGCCATCGCAGGCGCCGCCCGCGCTGCCGCTGTCGCAGCTGCCTACCGAGCCGCCGGTCCAGCCGCCGTCGCCGCTGCCATTGGCAACCCTGGCATCCTTTGGCGGCTTGATGAGATAAAAGGGAATGATGATCCCGCAGGCGATAAAGGCCGCGAAGACGGCCACGCCCAGCAATCCGTTCGAAGTGATGGCGTCCATGACAGCCTTTCCTTCTAGTTGGTTCATGCAGTCACAGGATACTCCAAGATGACGGACCTCGCCACCTACAACTTCGGCTATCTCGACGAGCAGACGAAGCGGATGATCCGCCGGGCGATCCTGAAAGCGATCGCCATCCCCGGCTACCAGGTGCCGTTCGCCTCCCGCGAAATGCCGATGCCCTACGGCTGGGGCACCGGCGGCGTGCAGGTGACGGCTGCGATCATCGGCCCGCAGGACGTATTGAAGGTGATCGACCAGGGCGCCGACGACACCACCAATGCGGTCTCGATCCGCGCCTTCTTCCAGAAGGTCGCCAATGTCGCCGTCACCACCCATACCAAGGACGCGACGATCATCCAGACCCGCCACCGCATTCCCGAGCACAAGCTCGCCGAGGGCCAAATCCTCGTCTACCAGGTGCCGATCCCGGAACCGCTGCGCTTCCTCGAACCGCGCGAGACCGAGACCCGCAAGATGCATGCGCTGGAAGAATACGGCCTGATGCATGTGAAGCTCTACGAGGACATCGCCCATAACGGCCGCATCTCGAAGACCTATGCCTATCCGGTGAAGGTCGCCGGCCGTTACGTGATGGACCCGTCGCCGACGCCGAAATTCGACAATCCGAAAATGCACCGGTCCGAAGCGCTGCAGCTATTCGGTGCCGGCCGCGAAAAGCGCATCTATGCGGTGCCGCCCTATACGGATGTCGTCAGCCTGGACTTCGAGGACTATCCCTTCGAGATCCAGACGTTCGACAAGCCCTGCGCCCTCTGCGGCGCCGAGAATGTCTATCTCGACGAGGTGGTGCTCGACGACAAGGGCGGCCGCATGTTCGTCTGCTCCGACACCGACAATTGCGAGGACCGCCGCGAGCACGGCCATGCCGGCGAAATGCTGGCGCCGACCAAGGAAGCGGCTGAGTGATGGCGGTTGTGGCTTACCCCCCTCTGTCCTGCCGGACATCTCCCCCTCCCCACCTCCCGTCATCCCCGGGCTTGACCCGGGGATCCACATTCTTCTGCCTCGGCGGCTCTCCAGATTTCGACGCATGGAGCGCGACGGCCTGGATCCTCGGGTCAAGCCCGAGGATGACGGCAAAGGCAGTGGTGTCCGGCAGGACAGAGAGGAATGAACCCAACGCACTGACATCCAAGGACATTACGCCATGACCGACACCCCCCTTCTCAAAGTCAGCGGCGTCTCGAAATTCTACGGCAGCCGGATCGGCTGCAAGGACGTGTCCTTCGAGCTGTGGCCAGGCGAGGTGCTCGCCATCGTCGGCGAATCCGGCTCCGGCAAGACGACGCTGCTTAACTGCCTCTCGACCCGGCTGATGCCGACGGCCGGCAGCGTCGAATACCGGATGCGCGACGGCAATTTCCGCGACCTCTACCACATGAGCGAGGCCGAGCGCCGCTTCCTGATGCGCACCGACTGGGGCTTCGTGCACCAGAACCCGGCCGATGGCCTGCGCATGACGGTTTCGGCCGGCGCCAATGTCGGTGAGCGGCTGATGGCCGTCGGCGACCGGCATTACGGCAAGATCCGCGACACGGCGAGCGACTGGCTGACCCGCGTCGAGATCGGCACCGACCGTATCGACGACCAGCCGCGTGCCTTTTCCGGCGGCATGCGCCAGCGCCTGCAGATCGCCCGCAACCTCGTCACGGGCCCGCGCCTCGTCTTCATGGACGAGCCGACCGGCGGCCTCGACGTCTCGGTCCAGGCCCGCCTGCTCGACCTGGTGCGCGGCCTCGTCAACGATCTCGGCCTGTCGGCGATCGTCGTCACCCACGACCTCGCGGTCGCCCGCCTCCTGTCCCACCGGATGATGGTGATGAAGGACGGCCATGTGATCGAACACGGGCTGACCGACCGGGTGCTCGACGACCCTCGCGAGCCCTATACCCAGCTTCTCGTCTCTTCCATTCTTCAGGTCTGAGGAGAATACCGATGGCTACCCCTCTCGTCGTTTCCGAAGTCTTCAAGAGCTTCACCATGCACCTGCGCGACGGCATCAAGCTGCCGGTCGTCAACGATGTGAATTTCTCGGTCGCCAGCGGCGAATGCGTCGTGCTCGGCGGCCCGTCGGGCATCGGCAAGAGCTCGATCCTCAAGATGCTCTACGGCAACTACGCCGTCGATGCCGGACAGATCCTCATCGATCACAAGGACCGGCTCGTCGATATCGCCCGCGCCGATCCGCGCACGGTGCTCGATGTGCGCCGCCATACGCTGGGTTACGTCAGCCAGTTCCTGCGCACCGTGCCACGTGTCTCCGCGCTCGACGTGGTCGCCGAACCGCTCGTCGCCCGCGGCATCGCAGCCCCGGAAGCGCGCGAGAAGGCGGCCGAGCTGCTGACCAAGCTCAACCTGCCGCAGGAACTCTGGACCCTGCCGCCCGCCACGTTTTCGGGTGGCGAACAGCAGCGCGTCAACATCGCCCGCGGTTTCATCACCAGCCACCGCATCCTGCTCCTCGACGAGCCGACCGCCTCGCTCGACGCGACCAACCGGCGTGTCGTGGTGGACATGATCGCGGACAAAAAACGAGAGGGCGTCGCGCTTCTCGGCATCTTCCACGATGAGGAAGTGCGCGAGGCGGTTGCCGACCGCATTCTCGACGTCTCGCAGTTTTCCCCCCGAAAGGCAGTCGCAGCATGAGCGTCAAGGTCGGGCTCGAGCCCGCAATCCACGAAACGGCGAACGTCAGCAATTCGACGCTCGGGCCCTATACGGAAGTCTCCGAGCGCTGCCGCATCAGTGAGGCCGAGATCGGCGCCTATTCCTATATCATGCAGGACGGCTCGATCTGGTGCGCGACGATCGGCAAGTTCGTCAACATGGCGGCTTCCGTGCGCATCAACGCCACCAACCACCCGACCTGGCGGGCGACGCTGCACCATTTCACCTATCGCGCCGCCAACTACTGGGACGACGCGGAAAACGAAGAGAGCTTCTTCGAATGGCGCCGCGACAATCGCGTCACGATCGGCCATGACGTGTGGATCGGCCATGGCGCGACCGTGCTGCCCGGCGTCACCGTCGGCAACGGCGCGGTGATCGGCGCCGGCGCGGTCGTCTCCAAGGACGTGGCGCCCTATACGATCGTCGGCGGCGTGCCGGCGAAACTCATCCGCGAGCGCTTCACGAAAGAGGTCGGCGAAGCGATGGACCGGCTTGCCTGGTGGGACTGGGATCACCTCAAACTGAGGGCCGCTCTCGATGATTTCCGGGCCCTTTCGGCAGAGGAATTCGTGTCGCGTCATGCCGTGTAACGAAAGCGTGACAGGCGCTTTCCGAATGTAACAAAACCTACATAAAAGCGACATTCAGACTTCATCAACCATCGCTATCGAGCTCTCAGAAAAAAGCTGCATTGGCGAGAGAGCATGAAGTTCGAATTGAGGGACATCACCCGCCGTTTCGGCGACCGTATCGCGGTGAACGCCGTGAACGTCGAGATTCCCCAAGGCCAGATGGTCGGCATCATCGGGCGCTCCGGCGCCGGCAAGTCGACCCTGCTACGCATGATCAACCGCCTGCAGGAGCCGAGCTCCGGCTCCATTCATTTCAACGGCGCCGAAGTCTCGTCCCTGAAGGGCCGCGCGCTGCGCGACTGGCAGCGCGACTGCGCGATGATCTTCCAGCAGTTCAACCTGGTGCCGCGCCTCGACGTGATGACCAATGTGCTGCTCGGCCGTCTCAACCATCGTTCGACGACGATGAGCCTCCTGAAAATCTTCAGCCGCGACGAGCGCGTCTTGGCGATGGCGGCCCTTGAGCGGCTCGGCATCGAACAGACGGCGCTGCAGCCGGCCGGAACGCTGTCGGGTGGCCAGCAGCAACGCGTCGCGATCGCCCGCGCCCTGGTGCAGGCTCCGAAAATGATGCTCGCCGACGAGCCGATCGCCTCGCTCGATCCGCTCAACGCCAAGATCGTCATGGATGCGCTGCGCGACATCAACGAGCGCGAAGGCATTACCGTCATCACCAATCTGCACACGCTCGATACCGCCCGCAGCTATTGCGAGCGGATCATCGGCATGGCGGGCGGCCGTGTCGTCTTCGACGGCCCGCCGCAGGAGCTCAATGCCAATGCTGTGCGCGAAATCTACGGCTCGGACAAGGACGGCGCCGGGATCGATGAATCCATGACATCGACCAGCCTTGCCTCCACCCGCCGCAACGAGGCGCCGGTCGCCATCGACATATCCGGCATGACGGCCGAAGCCGCCGCCATGCGCTGAACCATTTCCGGCAGCCGCGATGCGGCCGGAAGACTGACGCCCTTTCCCGGGTTGACCATCCCATCACCAAAGGAGACTTCCATGTCTGCATTCCGCAAGATCCTGATGGCGACGATCGCCATTGCTGCCGTCGCCGGCCAGGCCCACGCCCAGAGCGCACCCGTTCTGCGCATCGGCCTCGATGGTGGCGAAAACGAAGCCGACCAGGTTCGCCGTACCGAATGCGTCAAGCCGGGCCTGATCGCCGCGACCGGCGCTTCGGACGTCAAGCTCTTCCCGTCGCCGAACTATAACGGCGTCATCCAGGGCCTGCTCGGCGGCACGATCGACCTCGCCGTCATGGGTGCTGCTTCCTACGCCGCGATCTACATCAAGGACCCGAATGCCGTCACCCCGGTCCTGACCACCAAGCAGGCCGACGGTTCGACCGGCTATTACTCGATCATGGTTGCCCGCAAGGATTCGGGCATCAAGACCCTCGCCGACGCCAAGGGCAAGAAGATCGGCTTTGCCGATCCGGACTCGACCTCGGGCTATCTCGTTCCGAACGTCGCCCTGCCGAAGGACGTCGGCATGCCGGTGAAGCAGTACTTCTCCGAAACCGGCTTCGGCGGCGGCCATGAGAACCTCGTTCTCGGCGTTCTCGACAAGAAGTTCGACGTCGGCACCACCTTCGGTTCTGCGGTCGGCGACTGGGCACAGGGCTACTCTTCCGGCAACCTGCACATCATGGTCTCCAAGGGCCTGCTCGACATGGACGATATCGTCCAGGTCTGGAAGTCGCCGCTCATCCCGAACGGCCCGCTGATGGTTTCCAACAAGCTCTCCGACGACATGAAGAAGAAGGTGACCGCTTACTTCGCCGAGCTGCCGAAGAAGGACAAGACCTGCTTCGAAAGCTTCACCGGCGGCGGCTACGTCGACTGGTCGCCGGTCGACCAGAAGTTCTACCAGACCATCATCGATGCCCGTAAGGCCGTCATCGGCGGCTGATACTGCCCGAACATTCTTCCTGCGGCGGCGCCAAGACGGTGCCGCCGTTTGCTCAAAAAGGATGCCCTGAATGGCGCACGTGGCCGGTCCCCCTCAGTTCAATGGGCTGCAGGATAGCTCCCGCACCATCCTCGACCATTACCAGAGCCAGGTGCGGACGCGGCGGATCTATACCGTCGCCTCGATCGTCGTTTTCCTGATCGTCCTGGCGGCATCGCTCGATTTCGCCAACAACGCCAATTCCGGCAAGTTCTTCGAACGCCTTCCCTATTTCTTCGATTTCATCAAAAGCTTCGTGCCGAACAGCCCGCTGGAGATTTTTCGCGCGATGTTCGATCTGCCGTCGCCCTATGCGGACGGGTCGATCAAGTTCGATTACACCAGTGACCGCGTCTGGATCACCGACAGCTTCTACATCCCGAATTTCTTCTACCAGCTGGCGATCACCCTCAATATCGCGATCGTCTCGACCATTCTCGGTTCGACCGGCGCCTTCCTCCTCTGCTTCTTCGCCTCCTCCAACCTCGTCGGCTCGCGGGCGGTGCGCTGGGGCGTGCGGCGGATCATGGAGATCCTGCGTGCCTTTCCGGAAATCGTCATCGCCGGCCTGCTGGCCGCGATCCTGTCGATCGGGCCGATCGCGGCAATCATCGCGGTTTCGGTGCATACGATCGGGGCGCTCGGAAAGCTGTTTTTCGAAGTGGTCGAGAATGCCGACATGAAGCCGGACGAGGGCCTGCGCGCCTCCGGCGCCAACTGGCTGGAGCGCGTTCGTTTCGCGATCCTGCCGCAGGTCCTGCCGAATTTCGTTTCCTACACGCTGCTGCGCACGGAGATCAACGTACGCGCCTCGACCATCATCGGTGCGGTCGGCGGCGGCGGCATCGGCGAGGTGTTCAGCCTGTCGATCGGCCGCGACCACGCCGCCAAGACCTATGCGATCATCATCCTCCTGTTGATCACCGTCATCTGCGTCGACCAGTTCTCCGCCTGGCTGCGCCGGCGGCTGATCGGCAAGCAATCCTTCGAATTCGGCCGGGGAGCAGCCTGATGTCCTCTGTTCTGACCGTCAACGCCGCGGACCGCGAACGCCTGCTCGCGGCCTATCCGGAAGTATTCCACCGCAGCTTCCTGCAGCGCTGGGGCCTTGCGACAGCTGCCGCGGTCGTGGTCGTCTACCTCGCCTTCTGCTTTTCCTTCTTCAACGTCATCCCGACCTTCGTGAACGGCAACTGGGATCGCGCGGCGATCTATATCCAGGACTGGTATTCCTGGCGCGCCCAACCGCGCCTGCGCTTCCAGAACGGCCAGGTCGTGCCGCAATGGACGAGCCGCCGGCAATATCCGGAGGGCGCGGCGATCGACTGGCTGAAGCCGACGTCGAACGGTGGCTATACGGTGCTCTTCGGCGGCGACAACCGTCTCGAGGTGACCCCGAGCCAGGTCGACGTCTATATCGACGGCAAACTCTATCCGGTGGCGATCACCGGTGACCGGGCATCTCTGCCGGCCGGTGCGCCGGCGCGGATGGTGCAGGACGACAACAAGGTCAATGTCCGTTTCGGCTTTGCCGGCCAGGCGGAAATCCGCACGGGGCAAGTCTATATCCAGCGGCGCTTCCTCGGCTGGGCGAATTTCTTCTTCGATACCCAGTCACCGTTCTGGGGCCGCAGCCTCACCAATGTCCTCGGCCTGATGGTGTCGGGCGAGCGGCTCGACCCGGCTCAGTCCAATGCCTCGCTGGCGCTCGACAATTTCCTGAACAACGCGAGCTGGCAGCACGGCGATATTCTCTCAAAGCTGATGCAGACGCTGGTGATGGCCTTCGTCGGCACGCTGTTTGCCACCCTCGTTGCCTTCCCGCTCGCCTTCGTCGCCGCCCGCAACATCACCACCAGCCGGCCGGTCAACTGGGGCATGAAGCGCTTTTTCGACTTCCTGCGCTCGATCGACATGCTGATCTGGGCCCTGTTCTTCACCCGCGCCTTCGGGCCGGGACCGCTGCCCGGCATCGCCGCGATTTTCTTCACGGATACCGGCGCGCTCGGCAAGGTCTATTCGGAAGCGCTGGAGAATGTCGACGACAAGCAGCGCGAAGGCGTCAAGTCGGTGGGTGCCGCCCCGGTGGTCGTTCAGCGCTACGGCGTCGTGCCGCAGGTCCTGCCGATCTTCATTTCTCAATCGCTGTATTTCTGGGAATCCAACACCCGTTCGGCGACCGTGATCGGCGCCGTCGGCGCGGGCGGCATCGGCCTCAAACTGCTCGAATCCATGAAGACCAATGCCGACTGGGACAAGGTCGCCTACATGGTGCTGCTCATCCTTCTGGTGGTCTTCGTCTTCGACAACCTCTCGAACGCGCTGCGTTCGCGCGTCATGGGCAAAAAGGGTCACTGACAGGCGGAATTATCATCATTCTGTCATGGAAATCTTTTAGCCGGGGGTCCTGTTTAGCGGGCCGGCGGACAGTTAAAGTCGGCTGGCCTTCTCCTGATTCCGGATACCCGTCTTGCGCTACGCTCTCTATTTTTCGCCCGCCGAAAACCATCCGCTGACGAAAGCCGCAGCCCGTTGGCTCGGCCGTGACGCATTTAGAGGAGAGACGTTTCCGACCCCGGATGTCGAAGGCCTTTCCCGCGATACCGTCCACGAGCTGACCGCCGATCCGCGCCGCTACGCTTTTCACGCGACGCTCAAGGCGCCGTTCGAACTGCATCCCGACCGGACGGAAGCCGAGCTGATCCAAGCCGCCGAACGGTTTGCGGAAGAGACCTCGGTCTTCGACATCCCGAACGTGATCGTCGGCCAGCTGGGGCGGTTCTTCGCTCTCGTCCCCGACACGATCTACCCCGAGCTCCAGCATTTCGCCGGACGCGTCGTCGAAGAGTTCGAACATTTTCGCGCACCTCTGTCGGAGGCCGATATCGCCCGGCGCAAGCCCGACACGCTGAGTTCGGCCCAGCGTGCCAATCTCGAGCGCTGGGGTTATCCTTATGTCATGGACGAATTCCGCTTCCACATGACGCTGACGGGGCAGGTCCCGAGCGAAGAGGCACCGGTCATGCGCCGCGAGCTCCACCGCCGTTTCGCCGAGTTCGCCAATACGCCGCTGACGATCGATGGTCTCGCCATCTTCGTCGAGCCCGAGCGCGGCGCCCCTTTCATTGCCCATCGCTGGCTTCCGCTGGCCTCCGCCTTCGAAAACAGAAAGACCGCATCATGACCGCCGAACTCGTGCTCACCAATGCCCGCATCGTGCTCGAGGACAGCGTGATCTCCGGTTCCGTCCAGATCCGGAACGGCAAGATCACCGATATCTCGGAAGGCAGGGTTCATACCGGCGAGGATTTCGAGGGCGACTACCTGATTCCCGGCCTGGTCGAGCTCCATACCGACCATCTGGAGCAGCATTATTCGCCGCGTCCGGGCGTGCGCTGGAACACCACGGCGGCGATCCAGGCCCATGACGCGCAGATTGCCACGTCCGGCATCACCACCGTCTTCGACTGCCTGCGCATGGGTGCCGACGAGGATGGCGGCTTTGCGCATGGCGAAATGCGGGCCATGGCGGATGCGATCGCCGCCGCCGGCGCCTACGGCCGCCTGCGCTCCGAACATTTCCTGCACCTGCGCTGCGAAGTCTCCGCCGACAATTGCATGGAGCATTTCGTCGATTTCGAGAACGATCCGCATGTCCGGCTTGTTTCGCTGATGGACCATGCACCGGGCCAGCGGCAGTTCCAGACGATGGACCAGTACACGCTCTATTACCAGAAGAAGCGCGGCCTCAGCGACGAGGCCTTTGCCGCTTTCGTGGCCAAGCGCCAGGGAGAATCGGCACGCAACGCGACGCCGCATCGCACGGCGATCTCGAAGGTCTGCGCCGAGCGCGGCATCACCGTCGCAAGTCATGACGATGCGACGCTCTCCCATGTGGACGAGGCGATCGACAACGGCGTCCGGCTTGCGGAATTCCCGACCAGTTTCGACGCGGCGACGGCCTCGCATGAAGCGGGCATGAGCGTACTGATGGGGGCGCCGAACATCGTTCGCGGCAAGTCCCATTCCGGCAATATCGCCGCCCGCGATCTTGCCGAACGCGGCGTGCTCGACGTTCTGTCTTCCGACTACGTACCCCTCAGCCTGCTGCATGCGCCTTTCGTGCTTGCCGCCGAGGTGGAAGGCATATCGCTGCCGAAGGCGCTCGCCATGGTAACCTCGACGCCTGCCCGCACCGTCAGCCTCGACGATCGCGGCCGGATCGCCACGGGCCTTCGCGCCGATATCGTCCGTGTCCATCATGAAGAAGGTGTTCCGGTATCCCGCGCCGTCTGGCGGGAAGGCCGGCGGGTCGCCTGATGGACGTCACGCCGACAGCAGCGGAACAGGACCGAAACGGCTGCATGGTCGCAGTCGTCGGCCCCAGCGGTGCCGGCAAGGACACCCTGATGGCCTATGCCGCCAAGCTCTTCGAGGGCTGCGAAGACATCATCTTCGCAAGGCGGGTGATCACCCGCGACGCTGCAGCCGGCGGTGAGGACCATGACGGCGTTTCCGAAGCCGAATTCGAGGCCCTGGAACGGGCGGGCCGTTTTGCGGTCTCCTGGAATGCGCATGGCCTGCGATACGGCATTCCGATCGAGACCAGACAAGCGGTGGCGCAGGGGAAACTGGTCATCGCCAACGGCTCGCGTTCCGCGCTGGCCCGTTTCAGGCAAGCCTATCCGTCGCTGGTGGTCGTCAACATCACGGCCAGCCTGGACGTGCTCGCGGCACGCCTCGAAGCACGCGGACGGGAGACGCGCGAAGAAATCCTCGGCCGGCTCGAACGCAGTTCGCTTGCCGTCACCGGCGACTATCACGTGGTCACGATCGACAACAGCGGATCGCTCGAGGAGGCCGGCAGGGCCCTGGTCGAGGCGCTCAACGGCTGTCTTGCCGGCTGAAGACAATTTTATCGAAAAACTTGCGATCGGCGCTTTAAAGTCCCCAATCAGGCTCTATGTGCTTTCCTTATATTAGAAAAGGAAAAACTATGGGTCAGAGCAAACCGCGCGAAGGGCAACGTCCCGAGGGGGCAGCCGCCATCGATCTGGAAGCGCGCGTCGTCGTTCTGGAAATCGTCTCGATGACGGCGCTCGCGCTCGCCATGGACACGTCCGAAAACGCGGATGTCGAACATGCCCGCGGGATCAGCAACCTGATCATCGAAACCGTGCGCCAGCGCTGCCACGAGATGAATATGCATGAGGATGCGCGGCTTACCGCCTGCACCTATGCCGACGAACTGCTTTCGACCGCGCTTCTGTCTCTTTACCCGCAGGAGCACTGAGCCTTAATGGGCTTCGTCCCAATTGCTGGCGGCGCGTGCATCCACCCTCAGTGGCACCCGCATCGAGATCGCAGGCATGGAAGCGTGCTCCATGGTCGAGATGATTACCGGCAGGGTCCTGTCGATTTCCTCGTCTTCAACCTCGAAGATCAGTTCGTCATGCACCTGAAGCAGCATGCGAGCGCTTCCGTTCAGCCCAGCCGCTTCGAGCGCCGGCTCCATCTTCGCCATCGCGCGGCGGATGATGTCGGCTGCCGAACCCTGGATCGGCGCGTTGATCGAGGCCCGTTCGTTGAAGGCGCGCACCGAAGGGTTGGAAGACTTGATCTCCGGATAATGCGCCCGCCGGCCGAAGATCGTTTCGACATAGCCGTTCTCGCGGGCAAACGTCTTGGTGCTTTCCATATAGTCGCGGATGCCCGGGAAACGCTCGAAGTACTTCTTGATGTAGTCGCCCGCTTCCGAGCGCTCGATCGACAGCTGGTTGGCAAGCCCGAAGGCGGAAATGCCGTAGATGATGCCGAAGTTGATCGCCTTGGCGCGGCGCCGCACCTCGCTCGGCATGCCCTCGACCGGCACGCCGAACATCTCCGACGCCGTCATCGCATGAATGTCGATGCCGTCGGCAAAGGCCTGCCGGAGCTGCGGAATATCGGCCACATGGGCGAGCACCCGCAGTTCGATCTGGCTGTAGTCGGCGGACACCAGCTTGTGGCCGGGTGTTGAGATGAAGGCGGTGCGGATCTTGCGGCCTTCCGCCGTGCGCACCGGAATGTTCTGCAGGTTCGGCTCGGAGGAGGACAGGCGGCCGGTCGTCGTCGAAGCGAGCGAATAGGAGGTATGAACCCGCTTCGTCTCGGGATGGACGTAACCCGGCAGGGCATCCGTATAGGTGGATTTCAGCTTGGTGAGCTGGCGCCAGTCGACGATCTTGCGCGGCAGGGGATGACCTTCCGCCGCCAGGTCTTCCAGCACGCTGGCCGAGGTCGACCACTGGCCGGTCTTGGTCTTGGCGCCGCCCGGCAGGCCCATCTTGCCGAACAGGATATCGCCGAGCTGCTTCGGCGAGCCGATGGTGAACTTCTCGCCAGCCAGTTCGTAGATCTCGTCCTCGAAGGCGGCCGCCCGCTGGGCGAGCTCGCCGGAAAGCCTGGAGAGGATCTGGCGGTCGATGGTGACGCCGCGCTCTTCCATGCGGGCGAGCACGGAAACCAGCGGCCGCTCCAGCCGCTCGTAGATGCGTGTCAGGCCGGCTGCGGCCAGCTGCGGCTTCAGCACCATCCACAGGCGCAGCGTGACGTCGGCGTCTTCCGCGGCATAGGCGGTCGCCTTGTCGATATCGACGAAGTCGAAGGTCACGCCGGCCTTGCCGCTGCCGGCGACTTCCTTGAAGGTGATCGGCTTGTGGTTCAGCCAGCGCTCCGACAACGCATCCATGCCGTGGCCCGCCTTGCCGGCCTCCAGCACGTAGGACATCAACATCGTATCGTCGTACCCCTCGACGGTGATGCCGTGGCGCCGCATCACGAGATAGTCGTATTTCAAGTTCTGCGCCACTTTCAGGACCGAGGGGTCCTCCAGCAGCGGCTTCAGGCGCGCCAGCGCCTCGCGTGTCGGGATCTGGTTTTCCGCCATCCCGCCGCCGAGCAGATCGCCGACGCCGGTCTTGTGGATGAGCGGCACATAGGCCGCGCGGACTTCGAGACCCGAAGGATCGGCCGTATTGTCGGCAAGCGCCAGCGAAAAGCCAACCAGTTCCGCCTGCATCGGATCGAGCGAGGTGGTTTCCGTATCGAAGGCGACGAGGCCGGTCTCCTGCGCCGCCCGGATCCAGTCGTCCAGAACCGTCAGGTCGCGAATGGTCACGTAGCAGCCCGGATCGAGCTTGGCCTTGCCAAAGGCTTCGATGCGGGCCTCGGCGAATGCCGCAGGCGTTGCCCCCTCCGTGCCCTTGGCGACCGGCGCCTTGGCCGGATTGGCGGGCGCTTCGGCCGCCGCCTCGCCCGTATCGACCGCCGCCGTACCGCCGGCATCGAGGTCCGGGCCGCGGGCGGCCTGACCCCATTCGACATTCACGACGGCAGGCTCGATGGCATCCGCATCGCAGTTGCAGGCAGCCGCGACGCGGCGCGTCAGCGTGCCGAACTCCATGGTCTTCAGGAAAGCGACCAGTTTCGGCCCGTCCTGCGGCTCCAGCACCAGCGCATCGAGATCCAGCTCCAGCGGCACGTCAAGCCGCAGCGACACCAGCCGGCGCGACAGGCGCGCCAGATCGGCATTGGCGACGATGTTCTCGCGGCGCTTCACCTGCTTGATTTCGCCGGCGCGGGCAAGCAGCGTGTCGAGATCGCCGAATTCCTCGAGAAGCTGGGCCGCCGTCTTCGGGCCGATGCCCGGAATGCCCGGCACGTTGTCGACCGAATCGCCGACCATCGCCTGCAGGTCGATCATCTTTTCCGGCGGCACGCCCCATTTCTCGATGACATCGGGAATGCCGATCTGCTTGTCCTTCATGCTGTCGTACATGTGGACATTCGGCGTCACCAACTGCATCAGGTCCTTGTCAGACGAGACGATCGTGACATCGGCGCCGGTCGCTTCCGCCTGGCGGGCGTAGGTGGCGATGATGTCGTCGGCCTCGAAACCTTCGGTCTCGATGCAGGGCAGGTTGAAGGCGCGGGTCGCCTGGCGGATCAGGCCGAATTGCGGGACCAGCTCTTCCGGCGGTGCCGAACGGTTGGCCTTGTAGGCGTCGTAGAGATCCTTGCGGAAGGTCTTTGCCGAATAGTCGAAGATGACCGCGAAATGGCTGGGCGTCACGCCGACCGAAGTGTCGCGCGCATCGGTCAGCAGCTTCCACAGCATATTGCAGAAGCCGGAGACGGCGCCGACCGGCAGGCCGTCGGATTTGCGGGTGAGCGGCGGCAGCGCGTGGAAGGCGCGAAAAATGAAGCCGGAACCGTCGATAAGGAAAAGATGATCGCCTTTTTTCATGGCGCAAGGAATAGCGTGGGGCACTTGATCCGTCCACGAAAACTTCGCCGCCGCAGCGCCTCCCGCCTCTCACCGGAACGTTACCGATTTGTAATATGCATCTCCCTTGAAAAGCCCGGTTCGCCCCCACATTTCATAATCACCGGCGATTGATCACGCCGCAGTCTGGCAGCCGGCCTGTCCCCCGCCGAACCAGACCGGACAAAGGCCTATCCCCCTCTCCGGGCCTTTGTCCTTCCATCAGAACCGCCACGGCCGTCCCCTCCCTGCCGTGGCGGTTTTTTATTGCCCTTCCGCAGGAAAGACTTGTCATTTTCCCCATCTTCGCACAGGCTTGGCAAAAGCATGGCGTGCGATATATCCAGCGGATAACGCTCGCAAACGGGCTCGTTCAGGGAGGGATGAAGACCAAGCCATGGGATTCGACCGCTCGCATTCGGCGACATACCTGGCGGGCCAGCTCGCCAAGGGCTTTGCGCGCTCCTTGCAGAAGCGAGCCACGGTGCTTGGTTTTTCTCCCGGTCAGTTTCCCGTCCTGCTCGAACTCTGGCAGGAAGACGGCCTGACGCAGAAGCAGCTCCTCGACAAGCTGGAAGTCGAACAGGCGACGCTCGCCAACACGCTCGCCCGCATGGAGCGCGACGGGCTGATCCAGCGCACGCCCCACCCGAACGACCGTCGCGCGCAGATCATCACGCTCACTCCGCTCGGCCGCGAGCTGGAAATCCAGGCGGTCGAAGCGGCCGCCGAAGCGGATGCCGCGCTTTTTTCGGGCTTCCGCCGCTTCGAGCGGGAGCTGATGATCGAATACATGCGGATGATCGTCGAGAACGCGCGCAAGATCTAAACGCACATTCCCGCCGACTTGCATCATCATGGGCAGCAGGCACCGGCTGCGGCGGACGGTCCGCAGCAGGAAGCCGTCTTGCGGTTTTCCTCCGCCAGCCAGCGATCGCGCGGCTTGCAGCTTGCCGGGCGGGCGGCGAGTTCCACATGCAATGCGCCGTTGCGAAGGACAGGCGTCGAAGCGCAATAGAGCTGCATCGGCCGGATCCCGTCGCTGACTTCGAACGTCAGTTTTGCCGAACCGTCGATATTCACATGTTCGGACACCTTGCGGATGATCGCCGAGAATTTGCCCGCCGTCATATGGGTGCGGTCGACCTCCTCGATATCCCAGAGCTGCACGAAAATCTCCGACCAGGCTTCGGGATTGGCGCCGCAATCCAGAGCGGAAAACTGGCCCGCCTTGACCTCGGTGACATGATAACCCGGCCTTACCGGTCGCCCGTCGTAGTAGAATACCAGGGGCTGATCGCTGGCACCCGCCAAAGTATCGAGCAGGAAGCCCAGGCTGATGTCGTCCTGCAGAACCGGCTTGTCCATCGCGTTCATTTGGGTTACTCCATATTTCAATGATTCAAGGATTGTTGAAATATGGATGAGCGTCAAGCCCTCGCGTCGTTCGGCGCGCTCTCGCAGGAAACCCGCCTGCAGATCGTCCGGATGCTGGTCGTGGCCGGACCGGCCGGCATGGCGGCGGGGACGATCGCCGAGAAGCTGGACGTATCGCCCTCGAACGTGTCCTTTCACCTCAAGGAGCTGGACCGGGCCGGCCTCACCTCCCAGCAGCGGGAATCCCGCTCGATCATCTATTCCGCCAATTTCGAAACGCTCGGCGGCCTCGTCCGCTTCCTGATGGAAGACTGCTGCGCCGGGCATCCGGAAATCTGCGCGCCGGCCGCCGAGGTGGCCGCCTGCTGTCCTCCGGCGCGTGCCTCGGCGGAGGGATGAGCGCTATGTTCGACCTGTCCCGCCGACTGACGGCCGAAACGCTCGGCACCGCAATTCTGGTTGCGACCGTGGTCGGTTCCGGCGTCATGGCCGACCGGCTGTCGGCAGACACCGCAGTCTCGCTGCTCGGCAACACCATTCCGACCGGCGCGATCCTGATCGTCCTGATCACGCTGCTGGGTCCGATTTCCGGAGCGCATTTCAATCCGGCGGTCACGATGGTGTTTGCGCTGCGGCGGGAGATCCTTGCCCGGGCGGCATTCCTCTATATCGTCGCGCAATTCGCAGGCGGCCTCGCCGGGACCATCCTGGCGCACGCGATGTTCGACCTGCCGCTCCTGCAGGTATCCGTCACGATCCGGACCGGACCGGGCCAGTGGCTCGCCGAGGTGGTTGCCACTTTCGGCCTCGTCCTCACGATCCTCGCCGGCCTGCGTTTCCGCTCCGATGCGATCCCGTGGCTGGTCGGGCTCTATATCACCGCCGCCTACTGGTTCACCGCCTCGACCTCGTTTGCCAACCCGGCCGTCGCCATGGCGCGATCGCTCACCGATACCTTTGCCGGCATCCGGCCCGGTGACCTTGCGGGCTTCATCCTGGCCGAGATCGCCGGCGCCCTTATGGCTCTACTGCTCGCCGGCTGGCTGCTGGCGGAGACCAAACCCCTTACCCAACCGCTCGCACATATGAAGGGCGCAGAATGACCATGGACGTCACCATCTATCACAATCCCGATTGCGGCACCTCGCGCAACACGCTTGCCATGATCCGCAATGCCGGCATCGAGCCGACCGTGATCGAATATCTGAAGACACCGCCGACGCGCGGTGAGCTCATCCAGATGATCGCGGATGCGGGGCTCACCGTGCGGCAGGCGATCCGCGAGAAGGGAACGCCCTATGCGGAACTCGGCCTCGACGCCCCGGCTGTTTCCGACGCGCAATTGCTCGATGCGATGCTGAAGGATCCTATCCTGATCAACCGGCCGTTCGTCATTACGCCCTTGGGCACGCGCTTGGCGCGGCCATCGGAACTTGTCCTGGACATTCTGCCGGATACCCATCAGGGTCCCTTCGCCAAGGAGGACGGCGAGCAGGTGCTCGACGCCGAAGGCAAACGCATTGTCTGAACGCATGCCGGTTGCCGCCATCGTAGCGCTCGGCGTCACTCAGATCATCGGGTACGGCACCCTCTACTACAGTTTCAGCATCCTTGCGCCGGACATGGCGGCGCATTTCTCGTGGTCCAGCGAATGGATCTTCGGTGCGCTTTCCGCAGCACTTCTAATCGGCGGGGTCACCGCACCGTGGCTCGGGGCGCTGTTCGACCGGATCGGCGCCGGCCGGGTGATGACCATCGGCTCGGCCACTGCCGCCGCGGCATTGGCCGCCTGCGCCATGGCCCCCGGCAAGGCCACGTTCGTCATGGCGCTGATTGCGATCGAGGTCGCCGCCAATCTCGTACAGTATGGCGCTGCCTTCGCCCTTCTGGTGCAGCTTCGGCCGCAGGTTGCGCTGCGCAGCATCACCTATCTCACCCTGATCGCCGGTTTCGCCTCGACGATCTTCTGGCCGGTCACCGCCACCCTGCACGCCTATCTTTCCTGGCAGGATGTCTACCTCGTGTTCGCGGCACTCAACCTGCTGGTCTGCCTGCCGCTGCATGCCTGGCTGTCGCGCGGTGCGGCGCTGCGAAAGGCCGCGTCCCCGGACGCACCTGTCCGAACCGAGGGCATTCTGTCGGCTGAACTTCGGTTCATGGGCTTTATGCTGATGGTCGCCGGCTTTTCGCTGCAGTCGCTGGTGAGCTCCGCCGTGCTCGTCCACATGGTACCGCTGCTTTCGGGCCTCGGTCTCGGCACGAGTGCGGCTCTTGTCGGCACATTGTTCGGCCCTTCCCAAGTGCTTAGCCGGCTTATCAACATAACTTTCGGCCGAAACTTGCAGCCGCTTCGCCTCGCGCTGATCGGGGCAACGCTGCTTCCGGCCGGCGTTCTGGTCCTGGTCCTGACGGCGCCGTCGGTACCCGGAGCGATGCTTTTTGCCGTCATCTTCGGCATGGGTAACGGGCTTTTGAGCATCGTCACCGGAACCCTTCCGCTGACGCTGTTCGGCAGCGACGGTTATGGCAAATTGCAGGGCAAGATGATGTCGGCCCGATTGATCGCCTCGGCCATCGCCCCGTTCGTGCTGGCACTCTCGATGCAATGGCTGGGTTTCATCTGGTCGCTTTCGATCACGGCGGCGCTTGGCACTCTTGCTGTCCTCGCCTTCCACGCCATCGACGGGCTCGTCCGCGGGGCGAGGCGCTTGGGCTAGGACGCTCGTCCCTCACGCGCTTTACCATTGTCTCTTGCGCCCCGGACTTGCTAACAAGGTCGGGCATTCGAAACGTTGGACCGCTTCCCGCCTCCTGGGCTCGGGGTCTCGCACTTCAAAGACAGGATTCCGCATGACCGATCTTTCCTCCGTCCTCGACCGCGCCGACCAGAACCTTCCTGAAAGTCTCGAGCGTCTGTTCGGGCTCATCCGCATCAAGTCGATCTCTACCGACCCGGCCTTCGAGGCCGATTGCCGGAAGGCCGCCGAATGGCTGGCGGCCGAACTGAAGGATCTCGGCTTCGAGGCGTCGGTTCGGGATACGACCGGCCATCCGATGGTCGTCGGCCATCACCCGGGCGCGAGCGAGGATGCGCCTCATGTACTGTTCTACGGCCATTACGACGTCCAGCCGATCGACCCTATCGAACTCTGGGAAGACGATCCCTTCGATCCCAAGGTCAAGGAACTGGCCCCCGGCCGCAAGGTGCTGACCGGCCGCGGCGTTGCCGACGACAAGGGCCAGTTGATGACCTTCGTCGAGGCCTGCCGTGCCTACAAGGATGTGCATGGCTCGCTGCCGGTGCGCGTCACCATTCTCTTCGAAGGCGAAGAGGAATCCGGCTCGCCGTCGCTGACACCCTTCCTGGAAGCCAACGCCGCCGAACTGAAGGCCGATTACGCGCTGGTCTGCGATACCGGCATGTGGGACACGGATACGCCGGCGATCACCGCATCGCTGCGCGGCCTGGTCGGCGAGGAAGTCATCGTCACCGCCGCCAATCGCGACCTTCATTCCGGCATGTATGGCGGGGCGGCCGCCAACCCGATCCAGATCCTGTCGAAAATCCTTGCCGGCCTGCATGACGATACCGGCCGTGTGACGCTCGAAGGTTTTTACGACGGCGTCGAGGAGACCCCGTCCAACATCAAGGCGGCCTGGGAGAGCCTGGTCAGCGGACGCGGCGATTTCCTCGGCGAGGTGGGCCTGTCGGAACTGGCAGGCGAAAAGGGCCGCTCGCTGCTCGAACTGCTCTGGGCGCGGCCGACCTGCGAATTCAACGGCATCAGCGGCGGATACGAGGGTCAGGGGTTCAAGACCGTGATCGCCTCGAAGGCTTCGGCAAAAGTGTCCTGCCGTCTCGTCGGCGGCCAGGACCCGGAAAAGATCCGCGAGAGTTTTCGCGCCTATGTGCGCTCGAAGATCCCTGCCGATTGCTCGGTGGAGTTCCTGAAGCATGGCGGCTCGCCGGCGATCCAGCTCGGTTATGATTCCCCGCTGCTCACCAAGGCGAAAACCGCACTTTCGGAGGAATGGCCGAAGCCTGCTCTGGTCGTCGGCGTCGGCGGTTCGATCCCGATCGTCGGCGATTTCCAGAAGATGCTCGGCATGGAATCGCTGCTGGTCGGATTCGGCCTCAGCGACGACCGCATCCATTCGCCGAACGAAAAATACGACCTGCGCTCGTTCCACAAGGGCATCCGCTCCTGGGCTCGCATCATTGCGGCACTCGCTGCCTGATTTTAAGGGCTTCAAACGCAAAAGGGGCTGACGTGTCTGCGCGCCAGCCCCAAAAAACAAAAAGGCCGGGCAAGCCCGACCTTTCCACTCCCATTCATTGGTGCCAGTACATCCGTGGTCACTCTAGATGGGACAAGCATTTCCGGCGCGGCCACTTTCGACCTTTTCAGATCACCGCGGCTCTAGCGGTCATCGTCTCTCTGCGAGGTAAACATTCCGTTAACGCGGATATGGAAACTGCTTCGAGACGGCACGGTCGCCCGTATTTGCCCTGACACGCATGATCGCTGAAGCTTTGTGAAGCCCGACCACGCGGTGCGCCGGAAACGCTATTGATCCTGAAATGGGAACGGTGCTCTGCCGTTACAAGAGGCTAAACTTAGAATTTCTCTAAACAGTGGAATGCGGCATTTCCAAAATGCAGAAAGGCCGGACGAGCCGGCCTTTCCGATCTCAAGACCTTGGTCTTCAGCAGATCATGCGCCCTGGAGGCGGTCTGCAGAAACCTTGCCCGAACGCTTGTCGCTGACGAGTTCGTAGGAGATCTTCTGACCGTCCTTGAGCTGGCCGAGGCCGGCGCGCTCAACGGCAGAGATGTGAACGAAGACGTCCTGCGAACCGTCGTCAGGCTGAATGAAGCCGTAGCCCTTGGTTGCGTTGAACCACTTTACAGTACCGGTAGCCATAACGATGCCTTTCCCTTGCAAATATGACCGACTATTCCACGCTCGCGCCTGGAACGTTGAAGTTTCGTATTTGAAGAGAGATCGTCGCAAACGCCGCAAGGCGCTTAGTGCTGGCTATCAAACAAATATCGATGGCGAACCAAATAGGGTCTTCGCGCAAAAAGGTCAAGATCGGGAAATTTAAGCGCTGCCTTCAAAAGCGAAATCGTCAACGTTTTCAAGGCGCATAAAACAGAAAACCCGGCGCGGGAGGAGGTGCGCCGGGTTTCCGATACTGACCAACAACTGGGAGGAGGAGGTGTTGTCGGTCCCATCGGAGGCGCTGGGAGGAGGAGTGCGCCCGCCGATGATTTGAATATAGAGAATCCAAGCTTAAAAAACAGTCACGATATCGCAGTGCAGCATTGCAATTCTCGCATGGCTTCACTAGCCACTTGCCGCGGGCGGCAACCTGCGCCAATTTCGCAAGCATGAGCCTCGAATCCGTCCGCGCCTTTTTCGCCGTCCACGCCCCCGACATCGACGTCATCATCACCGAGCAAAGTTCGGCGACGGTGCCGCTGGCCGCGGCCGCCCATGGGGTGGCACCCGAGCAGATCGCCAAGACCATCTGCGTGCGGGCCGGTGACGTGACAGCGCTTGTTGTGATGTCCGGAACCAGCCGTTTGGACAATCGTAAGTTCCGGGATCATTTCGGCGCCAAGCCGCGCATGCTGGGCGGCGATGACGTGGCCGAGATCACCAGCCATCCGGTCGGCGGCGTATGCCCCTTCGGGCTGCCTTCGCCGATCCCCATCTATTGTGATGTGTCGCTGAGGACGTTTTCGGAAGTGGTTCCCGCGGCCGGCGCCATCAATGCCGCGGTGCGCATCAGCCCTGAACGCATGGCGGACCTGACCGCAGCGACCTGGGTCGATGTCGGTCAGGATCCTGTTTCGGACGGTGATGGGGTCTCCTAGAAACGGCCGTTCAGATAGCGATCGTACCAGGCGTGCTTGCTTTCCGCCGAAGCCGTCGCAACCACATAACCGATGGCAAAGCCTATGGCGCCGATCAGGGTGAACAGCGTCGTCGTGGCGGCTGGATGTTCGCGGATCGTGCCGGCAACCGAACTCGCTTCACTCTGGACATAGCTCGCGGCGCTGCCTGCACGCTCGGCGACCTTGTCATATGCGGCGCCAGTCTTTTCAGCCAGCATCTCGCGCAGGCTGGCGATCTCGGAGCGAAGTGTCGCAATTTCCGTCTTGAAGTTTTCGCTGGGTTCGTGATCGAAGGAGGGCGTCTCCGACTTCACGGTTGTATTCAGGTTTCTGATTGGCTCTGCCATACCGGCCTCCTTGGTTGAGCGAGAGATCGGTCAACTGTCGAAGGCCCGATAGGTTCCTCCTCCGGGCAATAAGCCTAACGGCTTTTGGCAAGCGCCTCCGCAAGCGCTGCGAGCTTTTCCTTGTCGTCCGAACCCTTTTGAAGGGAGTTCACGAGGATCAGCGCCAGCGCCTCCGCATCGGGGCTCGCCTTATCGATTTCATGTTCGGCGCAGGCCTGATCAAAGACCTGCTGCAGCAGACTGAGCTGCTCGGGATTGACAGGATTTCGGACCATTTGCGTAGGCATCTAACCCTCCCGATCATAAAGCCCCCACCGGCGGCCCCTCCCGCCGCGCCCTGTTCTGCAACGGGGCCGGAGGAAATTACCAGCGGCCTTCTATTGCGACGGCCTTGCGCCGGCCTTATCGGCAGCGGGGACCAAAGGTCTACAAGCCACAGGAGCCCGGATTTTGAGCCTTGGCTAATAAATTGACAATAACAATAATCGACGGGTGCAATATAAGGGTGGACCCGTAGGGAATACTACCTATCCGGGTCCATTGAGGGTATCCGCGGTCGCGGCGACGAAGCTGAAGGGTGGGTTATGCCATGCCGGCGGGATCGCCAATCGGCAGAAGGGCTGGATCGAGCGTCGGATCCTGGGGGTTCTTGCTGTCGCCCGGATCCTGCGCCGGTGTCAGCGGTGGTTTTTCCTGGACGCGGTCCGGAACCCCGTCTGTCGGCGTCGGGCCGCGCGGGGTTTCAGGGCTGGGCGTCGGGATAGGGTTTCGGTTCGGCATGATGGCCTCCTTTTCCTGTCGAAGATCCAACGGCTGAACTGCCACACGGTTCCGAGGCGTCAGTTCCGTGGCCAGGAAACCCATCACCCTAACGATACCAGCGCCGGTCGCGGGAAGCCGACGACACGCCGAGCATATAGCCGACAGCCAGACCGAGCAGGCCGACGACTGCGACTGCCGAGCCTGTGGCTGCAGGATGATCGACGGCATGGGCCGCCACCATGCCCGCTTCGTCCCTGACATGGTCAACGGCGGATTTCGTGCGGGCGGTTACGCCGGTCTCTTTAGCGACATCACCGGTAAAGCCGGCGGTGAGGTTCTTCTTGGCCATGGACGTCTCCTTTTCCGGAAACAACACACAAGCAGAACAGGAGGTTCCGTCTTCGGCGTCCGTTCCGAAAAAGAGGGATCTCGCCCGACGAGAAAAGAAGCCCGCGCCAAGGGAGACCGGCGCGGGCAAAACGACTATTCGGTGACTTTAGCCTGCCCTTCGGACTGCTTCAGCACGGCGGCCTCCTCGCGGGGGTCCATTTTCGGAGCTGCGATGCTTGCCGTGGTGACTTCCTTGTCCACCTTGGCGGACGCCGTGACGTCGTGGCCGGCGCATTCCGCAAGGGCTGCGGTGGACGACAGGCCGAGCACGGCGGCGATGACGAGAACTGTCTTCATGCCATTCTCCTTTCGCTGTGGTTGCAAAAACAAAGGTAACCCGCAACGCAATGAACCCGAAATCACGAATTCGCGTTTCGGGCTGCCATCCTATTATCTGTTTGTCGTCGCCCGGAGGCGATCACATCAGCTTTGAAAGGGTCTCGCGGTTGACGAAAATATCCGTCTTTCCAGCTTCATAAGCGGGATGGCTGAATTCCAGCATCCCCTTTTCAGGTATTTCCAGCGCCTGCTTGACGGTGACCAGCCCGACCGGAACACGCTGGTCGCCGTTGCGGACAACGGCCTCAACGATTTTGTGCATATCCTCCCCTCCTCCAAGGCGGAATCCGTCATAACGCGGATCTTGCCTCCTTGTTCCATCAGGAATCAGATTTTTTTAAGGTCGGATATGGTCTGGGTCAGATTTTGTGACATAGACGAACACCCTGCATTGCAGGGCGTTGCGGCATTTTAATGAAGGTCCAGCGGCAGCTGGATGCCTTTGGGAATATTCGGGCGTCGCTGGTTGGCGATCTGGATCTTCTGGAACGTCTCGCGCCGGCGCTGGGCTTCAGCCTCACGCAGGGCCTTCGATGCCGCGACTGCGGCCATTGCGCGTTCGATCACCTGTTCGGTTCTGCTCATCAGCACCCTCCAAATGTTCTCTATTTGTTCTCATAAATAGAAATTGAAGTCAAGCGATTCAAGAAGTACCGGGCGATAAACCATTCCTTTACGCCTCCTTAAATCGCCGCATTTAGAGTCCAGCGAAAGCTTGGGCGATCAGACATTCGAGTAACAGCCTGTTTTGACAGGCGCGTAACGGGGGTATGCCGGCTCACCATGGCAGCCAGAGGCAGATCAGACAAACGCGTTGAGCCATCCTTCGAAGGTTCGCGGCCGAGCGACGATTTCCGTCTCGACGCTGACGAACGGGTCGTGGGCAACGGCCGGCCCGGCAGGCGCCCATCGAGAGCCGAAAGCGAGGATCGCGACGAGCGCCCGGAACGCAACCGCCCCTCCCGCAACAAAAAAGCTCCACCTCGTCGCCAGGGCGGCGGCTTTTTCGCGCCGTTGCGCAGACTGGTCTACTGGTGTTTCGTGCTCGGCATCTGGGCCGGCATCGGCGTCGGAGGGCTTGTGCTTTATTACGGCGCCAGAATGCCGGCCGCCAGCACCTGGTCCATTCCCGACCGTCCGCCGAACATGAAGATCACCGCCGTCGACGGCTCGGTCGTCGCCAATCGCGGCTCGACCGGCGGCGAAGCCTTGGCGCTCGAGGAAATGTCGCCCTACCTGCCGCAGGCGGTCATCGCCATCGAGGACCGGCGCTTCTATTCCCATTTCGGCGTCGATCCGCTGGGCCTGGCGCGCGCCTTCGTCAACAACCTGACCGGCCAGCCGATCCAGGGCGGCTCGACCATCACCCAGCAGCTCGCCAAGAACCTGTTCCTCTCGCCCGACCGCACGTTCGAACGCAAGATCCAGGAAGTACTCCTGTCCTTCTGGCTGGAGCACAAGTTCACCAAGGACCAGATTCTGGCCATGTATCTGAACCGGGTGTTCTTCGGTTCGAACGCCTATGGCGTGGAGGCGGCCTCCCGGCGCTATTTCAACAAGTCCGCCCGCGACGTGAATCTCGGCGAGGCGGCGACGCTTGCCGGCCTGCTGAAGGCCCCCTCCCGCCTGTCACCCGCCCGCGATCCGAAGGCGGCCGAAGCCCGCGCCCAGGTCGTGCTCGGCACCATGCGCGAGGAAGGCTACGTTAGCGACAGCGACCTCAAGACCGCCATGTCGCAGCCGCCGACCAAGGCCAAGAGCTACTGGACCGGCGCCCAGCATTATGCCGCCGACATGGTTGTCGACGAGGTGAAAAGCCTGATCGGCGAGCCGAAGGTCGACGTGACCGTCGAAACGACGCTCGACATGCGCCTTGAGGCCGCCGCCGAAAAGTCGCTGAACGACGTGCTCAAGAAGGAGGGCGGCAAGCTCAACGCCTCGCAGGCGGCCCTCGTCTCGGTCGATGCGACCGGCGCGATCCGGGCGCTGGTCGGCGGCCGCGATTATGCGACGAGCCAGTTCAACCGCGCCGTCAAGGCGAAACGGCAGCCGGGTTCCGCCTTCAAGCCCTTCGTTTATGCCGCCGCGCTCGAAGCCGGCGCCCGGCCGGACTCGATCGTCAACGACGCGCCGGTGAAGATCGGCAACTGGTCTCCGGAGAATTTTGACGAGAAATACCGCGGTCCGGTGACTTTGGCCTCCGCCTTCGCGCAGTCGCTCAATACGATCGCGGCGCAGCTCGTCATGCAGGTCGGGCCGGACAAGGTGGTGAGCCTCGCCCACCGGCTCGGCGTCGATTCCGACATCCAGTCGAATGCCTCGATCGCGCTCGGCACCTCGGAAGTCTCGCTGGTCGAGCTGACCTCGGCCTACGCGTCGTTCATGAACGGCGGCTACAAGGCGACGCCGCATATCGTCAAGCGCATCACCGACCCGGATGGCAAGGTGCTTTACGAGGCCGACTACGCCAATCCTCCCCGCGTGCTGAGCGAACCCGTGGCTGCGACGATGAACGGCATGATGAACCGCGTCATCAACGAAGGCACCGGCAAGGCCGCCAGGATCGATGGCTGGCAGGCGGCCGGCAAGTCGGGCACGACCCAGTCGTTCCGGGATGCGCTTTTTGTCGGTTACACCAGCATCATGACGACCGGCATCTGGTTCGGCAACGACGACGGCGCCTTCATGAAAAAGGTGACGGGCGGCGGCCTGCCGGCAAAGGCCTGGAAGGAATATATGACGGCAGCGATGAAGGGTTACACGCCGACGCCGCTGTTCGGCACCGGCCGCGGCCTCGATTTGCCCCCTGCCGCACCCCAGCCGGATTCGCCCTCGACCACGATCGGCGACATCATTTCCGGCATCCTGCCCGGCAGCCGCCGCACCCAGGAGGAATTGCCCGCAGATTATCCGCCGGCGCCGCGCCCTCCTGCCCAGGATTCCGCCTCGATCGAACGGGAGCCGGCCCGCGTGCGGCCCGTCTATGGCGACAATCAGGGTTATGACAACCGGGACAGCAGACAGAGCTACGACAACCGGCCGGTCTATGGCGACCGCGGCCGCCATAGTGACGTGATACCGCCCGGCGAAGTCCCGGTCCGCGACTATCGGCAGTATCGCGGCCCCTACGATTCGCCCGCTCCAATGCCGCCGGGCGCGATCGGCGGCGGCCCCGTTCCGCCCGGCGAGGTCGGTGTTGCGGGCCCCAGGGGCCAGCCGAGGCAGACCACGCTTTTCGACGTGATCATGGGCCAGTGAAGCGTATTCCCAGTATTGCTCGGCAAACTGTTCTTTTTGCTCGGATCCGGGCGATTTCTCGCCTTGCAGTCCTAAAAACCCGTCCTTATATACGCCGCATGACCGCAGCCGATGCTGCGAAACCATCCCAGTCGAGGAATCGTCAGTGGAATGCCTTAAAGGGGTTCCGACGGTTCGCTTAAAGGAGAGAGAAGAAATGGCAAAAGTAATTGGCATCGACCTCGGAACCACCAACTCCTGCGTCGCCATCATGGACGGCAAAGATGCTAAGGTGATCGAGAACGCCGAAGGCGCGCGTACCACGCCCTCCATGGTCGCATTTTCCGATGACGGCGAACGCCTCGTCGGCCAGCCGGCCAAGCGCCAGGCGGTGACCAACCCCACCAACACCCTCTTCGCCGTCAAGCGCCTGATCGGCCGCCGCTACGAAGATCCGACCGTTGAAAAGGACAAGGGCCTCGTTCCCTTCGACATCACCAAGGGTGACAACGGCGATGCCTGGGTCAAGGCACAGGGCAAGGCTTATTCTCCCGCCCAGATCTCCGCGATGATCCTTCAGAAGATGAAGGAAACCGCCGAATCCTATCTCGGTGAAAAGGTCGAGAAGGCCGTCATCACCGTTCCGGCATACTTCAACGACGCGCAGCGCCAGGCCACCAAGGACGCGGGCCGCATCGCAGGTCTTGAAGTTCTCCGCATCATCAACGAGCCGACCGCTGCCGCTCTCGCCTATGGCCTCGACAAGAAGGACGGCAAGACGATCGCCGTCTACGACCTTGGCGGCGGCACGTTCGACATCTCGGTTCTCGAAATCGGCGACGGCGTCTTCGAAGTGAAGTCCACCAACGGCGATACCTTCCTCGGCGGTGAAGACTTCGACATGCGCCTCGTCGAATATCTCGCAGCCGAGTTCAAGAAGGACAACGGCATCGACCTGAAGAACGACAAGCTCGCCCTTCAGCGCCTCAAGGAAGCTGCCGAAAAGGCCAAGATCGAACTCTCCTCCTCGCAGCAGACCGAAATCAACCTGCCGTTCATCACTGCAGACGCTTCCGGCCCGAAGCACCTGACGCTGAAGCTGACCCGCGCCAAGTTCGAAAGCCTGGTCGACGATCTCGTCCAGCGCACCA